>TARA_R110002033_G_scaffold8963_5_pt1 | contig 15655 bp, 12 predicted proteins | sample TARA_R110002033 | Tara Oceans TARA_R110002033 (sample SAMEA4397051) | marine metagenome | biome: Polar Biome; feature: [SRF] surface water layer (ENVO:00010504); material: water (ENVO:00002006), including particulate matter (ENVO:01000060) such as... | depth 5 m
CTAAACCTATTTTCCATTTATCCTCTACTTCATACATTAAAACGTTATTTAAACGGTGTTTTGCTGTTAAAGGATTTTGAGATTTGATGCCGTTGTTCTCTACTGTAGCGTCAGTAAATGTATATCCAATGAATAATTTGAAATCTTCGTAACCAAATTTAAGATTGGTTTCGGCTCCTCGTGTGCTTAGGTTTCCGTTAGCATTTATAAACTGAAAACTATCATTGGCGAGAGGCGTTAAAATTAAAGGGTCATTGACTTTAGTGTAAAAGAACAACTGATTTACTGAAAACGAGATGACATCAGAAAGTTGGGTTTTGTAATTCACATCAAAGTTGAAACCGTAACTTTTCTCTAGCTTATTGAAATCGCTGCTAATAGGAAGTACCTTTTGATATTGAATAGATTCACTTTCTTCAGTAAAAATTGTAGGTGTTTTGTACCCCAAACCACCACCTAAACGGGAACTAAGTTGCGGACTTATCTTGAACAAAGCCGATAAACGAGGCAAGAACGAAAACCCATATTCATGAACGTAATCTCCTCTAATCCCTGTTTCAAGATCCAACCAATCAGTTGCTTTTACCGTATTTTGAGCAAATACACCATAGGTTATTTGGTTGTAATCTCTCAAGGGAGCTGCACTAGAATTGTCTTCTTTAAACTCGTCAGTATATAAATTTGCTCCCGCAACCCATTGTGATAACGGACCATTATTTGCATAGGTGATTTCAGAGAAAGTACTCGTTTGCACGCCATCAAAAACATAATCAGGAACTGTAATTACTCGACTAAAATTGTTGATGCTGTTCTTAACAGTTAGCGATTCTCTTTCATTTATTTTATGTGAAAGCGTAAATTGCGAACTCAATCTTTTGGTTTTATTTTTTTCGAAATAGCTATCTGGGAAGGCACTTTCATTTTTAATATAATCAATATTTCCACCGATACGATCCTCAAAGACGGTGTTTATACCAAAGTTCAGTTTGGTATTATCATTTAAATAAAGAAACAGCTTTGGATTAAAATTGAAGCGTTCAAATTTAGGGATTGCTGTTAATCTATTATCTGAAGGGTCGTAAGCTGCGTTTCTATCGTGAGAGGCAAAAACTGTGAAACCTACTTTGTTAAAACGCTGGGAATAAAATCCGTTAACATCGAGACCTCCTGCAGAAGTTCCATTAAGTAAAAAACGTAGTTCTCTTTCTTCGGTAGGGGTTTTCGAAACTAAATTAACCAATCCCGCTATAGCTCCACCACCGTATAAAGTAGAGGCAGACCCCTTAATTATTTCGACTTGCTTTAAATCTAAAGGCGGTGTTTGTAGTAAACCAAGTCCGCTTGAAGCTCCAGAATATATTGGAAAACCATCTTTTAATATTTGAGTATAGCGACCATCTAATCCTTGAATTCGTATAGAGGAATTTCCAGAAGTTGCCGAAGTTTGCTGGGTTTGTATACCAGTACTTTCATTAAGCATCATGCGTATGTCTCCTGGCTTCATGTTGGCTTTTTCCTCCAGCTCCTCACCAGCGATAAATTCGACTCGAGTAGGAATATTACTTATTGTTCTGGTACCTCTTGTTGAAGTGATGAAAATTTCGTCCATTTCTTCGGCAGTACTTTTCATGTAAATTGTTAGTTCTGCTGTTTTTAAGGGGACTTGAATTGTGTTATTTTCTAGCTCATATCCTTCCAGTTGAAAAGTAAGCGCGTACATTGCTTCAGGTAGGTTTTCGAAAGTAATTATTCCTTCAGCATTAGAATAAACAGTTAGTGATTGTGATTGTATAGTGGCGGTTACCGCATTTAGTGGCAAATTAGTGTCAATGTCCTTAACGCTAAGTTTAAGGTCATACTGCGCCTGTGCTGTGCCAATAGTTGCTATTGCCACGAGTAGTAAAATATATTTAAACATTTTTTATTTCTTAATATGAATACATTATGATGCTCGCGAACTTGAAATCACGGCTGTTGAAAAGTATAAGTATTAAGAAATTTTAGGCGGTTGCCAAATTTTAAAAATAAATGCCGAGTTGCCAAATTTGTTGTAGGCCGTGGTTTTAACCGTTTTAGTACTAATTAATAGCGCTTTTTCATTTAAAAAAGCAGAAGCTGTCATCGCAGTGAATCCTATGCAGCCACCACAAGAGTAAAAAGGCGAACATTTCCCTGTACAATCATTACCGCAATCATGCGACTGGCTCTCGCATTCTTTTTCCAAAGAACATTTTGAAGCAGACGGAAGCGCAGTGCAAGGTACCGTTGAAAGCAACAGTACAAAAAACGATAAAAGAGTTATCCAGATTTTCACAATGCAAATTTAAAAAGAATATTTGCGAATCAATTGTTATTTCTGAGCTAATTTATTGTGATGTCTTTTAAAAATGATTTTACTCTTTCATAAAATAGGCTATTAACTTTTTTGAAAGTCATATGTTTATAAATGCGCTATAATATAAAAATATTTCTTTGAGAGGATAACTATTTCTAATGCATTGCTAAAATGTCTTATAAACGAATAAAACCCACTTGATGAAGCGAGTTTTATTATGGGAACTAAATATAATATTCTAACTACGAAACCTGTAAAGTTCTTAAAATTTATTTTCGACTTCCGCTGCTTGTAGCATTAAGTAATGTAAGTCGGTGTTTTTAATAAAAGGTTTTAAAAGTTCGCTTCCTGGACCATACATGGCAAGTTCTACATAATCTGCAGAGTGATTCATACTAATCCAGCCTACAGCATTACTTTGTTCTTGCATGGTTGCAAACGCTTTATAGGGCAGTTTTTTGTAATTGTAAAGTCCGTCTTCTTTGTGCAAATCGTCATAATAACTTAAGACAGTTTTGGCTTCATCTGTTGAAATGCTATGGCCGTTTGCTTTTTCGATAATTTCTTGAACTTGAGAAACAGATGAATCTACTTTGATTTGGTTCAAAATCCATTCATTTGTTTGGGTGTACTTATGAATACTGTCAAAGTTAGCGTTGGCTTCATTTCCGTAAATAATTCCAGGATTGGCATTACCATGATCTGTAGTAATAATCACTAAAGTTTGTTGGTCTTTTTCAGCAAAATCCATAGCTACTTTAACCGCTTCATCAAAAGCTATTTGATCGTGAATTAAGCCAGCTATATCATTTGCATGAGCAGCCCAATCTACTTTTCCACTTTCAATTTGTAGTACAAAGCCATTTTTGTGACCTTTCATTCGATCAATTGCTTTCTCAGCCATTTCGGCCAAGGTTGGAATAACTTCTTTCAGATTTTCATCGCTATTTCGATCAACATAATAAGGTAATCCTTCTTCTGAAAATACACCTAGAATAGGTTGAGAATTACTCGCTTGTAGCATTTCGCTTCTAGACTTGACCACTTGGTATCCCTTAGCTTTATAAGCTGCATAGAGGTTTTTTTTGTCTTTTCTACTTTTGGGATTAAAATATAAATCTCCACCACCCATCATAATATCAAATCCAAGATTTAAATAATCTTCGGCAATATCCTCTTGTGCATTGCGACTCTTACTATTTACACAAAATCCAGCGGGCGTTGCGTGTGTAATAGGTACTGTGGTGACGCAACCTGCCATTTTTCCTGCTTTTTTAAACTTTTGCCAGAGTGGTAGGTGTGGTTCTCCTTTCGGACTTACATTCAAACTTCCATTATTGACTCTATAACCGCCTCCCCAAGAAGAACTAGCAGCGGCAGAATCAGTAACTATGGAGCTAGCAGACCCGGTGTCCATCAAAGCTCTTGAAACCTTATTATCCTTATAAAGTTGAATCCAGTTGCTTCCCGTTCCCGTTTTTCGATTTAAAAATAAGTCGGTCATATTTAAAGTACCCGTGCTCATTCCATCACTTACTAGAAGAATAATATTTTTAGCCTTCTTGTTTTTATTAATTGATTGTAAATCTGCAATGTTTGCTGAACCCTGTAACGGATTTAATACAACGGCTCCAATTGTAAATAATGAACCACTTTTAAAAAACTTTCTTCTATCCATTTTGTGAGCTGTTTAAGAAAATTATAATTTTTGATAAATGAGTTTTGAATAATAGAGCTATCTTTGCGTAAAGCTCTTAAATCATTTTAAAGAAATCATTTCTAATTTGGTTGTTACCAAAATCCCCTCCGTATTCAATAGTGGTGGTTTTACTAGATTTGTCATTAATTCCTCTACTTGAAACGCACAAATGTTCTGCCTCGACAACGACGATAACATCCTCCGTTTGAAGTGCCGCTTTAAGTTCGTTAAATATTTGCATGGTCATTCTTTCTTGCACTTGAGGGCGTTGCCCATAGTAGCGTACAATACGATTCATCTTAGATAATCCAATGACTTTACCTGAAGATATATAACCTATGTGTGCCTTTCCTACGATAGGTAAAAAATGGTGTTCGCAGGACGAATTAAAGGTAATATGGCTTTCCACGAGCATTTTACTGTATTCGTATTTATTATCAAATACAGAAATCTTAGGCTTGTTTTTTGGATCTAAGCCCGAGAACAATTCGGTGACATACATTTTAGCCACACGATACGGGGTTCCGCTCAAACTATCATCAGAAAGATCCAACCCAAGTTCTTCCATTATTTTTTTATAGTGAAAAGAGATTGTTTCAATTTTTTGATCGTTTGTTCTATCGAAAGCATCTTTTCGTAAAGGCGTCTCTGCCGATGTACCGATATGATTGTCGCCAATCGCATCTATTTCTTGTTTGTTGTTTTTCATTCGAAAATAATATAAGGGTTCTATAAAAATCGTTGCTACTTAATGCGATTTATAATTGATAAGATGCCCGATGATCATGCCAATTCCACCTATCAAAATTAATGAGGTATTGATGGAAAAGAAAGATTCTAAAACTACGCCAACAGTAACTACGATAATAGAGCAACTCAATAATACTTTTACAAGTAATGGACTACTGCTAAAAATAATTTTTAGAACTACGCAGAAGGAGATACATGTAAAAAAAAGATCAATATAATGGTTGCTAGCAAAACCCAATGGGAGTATTGTTAAAAGCGGAAAAATTAGGCAATGTACTAAGCACAATGTTGCGCTTGATATACCCAAAAGATCAAAAACGATAGTTGATTGTTTTTTCATGACAGATTTATGATAAGCATGCGGTATGATTCACCGCATGCCTATTTTTTTTAAAGATTAATGTGCAACACTGTTTTCATGACCAAAAAGGGTAATGCTATACGGTGTAGTTGAAGTCTTAATTTTTGTGGTATTTAATGTCGAAAGGTTTACTTGCATTAATTCAGCTGTTGCTGGTGATGTGATGTATACAAATCTTTCGCTTAGGGCAAATTGTGGTTTTTGTGTCGCGGTTTCAGATACGGCTGCAATCACATTTGCATTTTTCACTGATTGTAACGTGTTTAAATCAAATAAAAGGAACTCACCAGAATATAGTAAAATACCCAATTTTGAATGATTGTAACTTGATTTGCATTGCATGATTTTTGTGCTTTCGATAATAGGAGTGATGCTATTAGCAATTACATCAATTATGTACGCTCCTTTAGCGGCTGTATACCCAACAAATTTTCCAGTCGTAGCCGTTTCTAAGATGGTCCCAAACCAAGCCGTTCCAAAATCAGAAGGAAGTGGAATTAATTTTTGATTGCCATTGCTTTCTGCTACAAGGACACCACTAGCTGATCCAAAAACAGCATAAGTACCATCAGACGCGTTACCGTGTATTCCAGCAGTGCTTACTTTTGCAGCATAAAGTGTTTTTCCTGTGCGATCAATTACTTTTACTTTTTCAGGCAGTGTTCCAGAGATGGTGTTGTCTTTTTCTGTGATAGCATAAGTTCCATTTTTAAAAGTTGCCATAGCGCCATGATGCGCTAATAAACCTGCATTGATGGTTGTAAAAGAAGTGTTTGCAACATGTACATCTGACTCTTTTGCCACTGATAACGTACCATCACCATCATTAAAAGTTAAGATTTCTCCTAGCTTGCTTTTAAAGTGTGTAGGCAATAGTGAACTTCCAGTAAGAGCACCAAATTTAGGCGTACCTTTTGTGTCCACGTGGTCTCCGTGGTATTCAAATCCGCTATCAAAAGTTTCTACTGTGTTATCTGCTCTGTGAACAATTCCGGCATATCTTCCAGATTCAGTAGTGTATAATGCTGATTTCGCAAATTTTGCGTCAAAGAAACTCGCAGTACCATCAACAGGATTGATTAGCGACAATTGGTTGGTTAATTCATCAGAAACTAATACTCTTAAATATTTGTATTCTTGTGCATCTTCGAGCGCAATTTCGTCTACAGCATCATCATTGCTACAAGAATATAAAAGAGGTGCTAATGTAAATAAAAAGAGTAGTCTGTATGATTTGATTTTCATCGGTAGTAAGGTTTTGTTATTAGTTGTTTATTAATTTATTGAACAGAAATTGGAAAAGAAACTTCAGCATCTGTACTTCCTGCTGCATTTGTAATATCTCCTGAAGCTACTTTGCTTGCCGTTTTATTAGGTTGGTGACGCAAAGTAACAGTTAGTGTTCCAGTAGCAGCGTCAGTAGTTGTGAACACAGATTGTAAACCTACAGGCAATCCATTTGCATCTAAGTTGCTTGCTGCAGTACCGTAAGTAAAAGCGTTTACTGTTCCCGTAGTGCGATAAAAAACTTGGTGATCAACACCTTCTTCTATAATTTCGAGTGTGATATCTTCTGCAGGATCAGTTAACTCGTTTTTAAAAGTCAGGACTCCGTTGTAAGTTTTGTTTTTTTCGAAATTTCCAGAGGCTGTGATTACTGGGGCATTTGCACCTTCACCATCTAGATCTTTGTACTGCAAAGTAATTGCTGTTCCTCCACCTACAGGCGTGTAAATTGCTGTTACTGTCGTTATTAATTCTTCTTCGTTTACTGGTGCATCATTATTATCGTCATTGCTACATGATGATAATGTTACAACTGTTGCCATGATAAGTGCGTACGTTTTGAATTTGTTTAATTTTTGCATTGTTTTCATTTTTGTTTGAATTTAAATTAATGGATATAAAGTTTAATAATTGAATTTGAGTTGAATTTGAAAGCTTCTACCTATTTCATCGGCAAAAAAGCGTTGACGATTTAAATAATCTCGGTACGAAACATTCATAATATTTTGAACAGATAATGCCACCGTTGTATTAACATTCTTGAATGTATTAAACTTCATTTGGGAATAAAAATGGAGTAAATGATAGGCAGGTGGAGGCGTGCTGATATCTACAACAACAGCTTGTAATTCATTGTTAGTGATAATATTGGTGCTAAAATTATTGTCAGCATAGCGATTTTGTCTTGTTACTATTTCGCTTTTTAATTCTAGAGTAAGATCATACCATTCTTTTTTAGAAAAGCTTATTTTATTGTATAAATTGAACGGTGGCATGTCAATCAATGGTTGGTTTTCGGTACGATCATCACCTTTCACGTAGGCCATGGCAAAACTATGTTGCCATGATTTGTTAATGTCCCAGTGCGTTTGAAGGTCAACTCCCATTAATCTAGCGTCTGTTTGCTGGTATTCCCAAACAGGAAAAGCGCCACGAATCGTTGTCTCAAAACCAACGGGTTTTAGATAAATGTAATTTTTTATGTAATTGATATAGGGATTAACTTCGATAGAAAACTGATTGATTTTTTTTCGAATAGTAAGCGATACTTTAGTAGATTGTTCTTTATCTAAATTTAAGTCGCCCAATTCAATTACTCCCGTCGAATGATGCAATCCATCGCTGAAATATTCAGAAGGATTTGGGTTTCTCGAAGCAAAACTTGCATTTACAAAGAAATGCCAGTTATTAGTAGTCTTTTTTTGAATCCCAGCACTTGCAGATAGATTGTGGAAAGTAAAATTAGGTTTTGTTAACCATTGCGTTCCAAAATCTTCAGTGATAAATTCAGGAAATGTTGTATCGTACCCTCTTTCTTCCCATCTTGATTTTTGATAGTATTTTGTCGCATCTATTTTCGAAAAGTCATAACGCAAACCACCATCAATCGTAAAATTATTTGGTAAACTGTAACTAGCAATTCCGTAAGCACCTAAGTCAATTTTGTCATAGTTAGGAATTAAAGGTCGGATACCTGTTGCAGGGTCAGCATAGTTATTTTGGAAGCTTCCTGTAACACCTGATTTTAAATTCCAATCGTGTGCTTTCTTTTGGAAATCTACGTTAATTGTGCTCGTTTTTAAATCTAAATCTAAGGCTGCAGTATCATTGTATTCGGCTCTACGCACGTCATATTCCAACCTTCTGTTATATTGATAGGCATATTGAACCGCTAGAAAAGCAGATTCATTAAAATAGTAGTTGAAATTTAGTTTAGCAATATGGTGCGTAACATCTTGCTTTGGATTATTAATATCATAGCTAAAATCATTTATGATGGCTGGTATTTTATTATTAATAGACTGATACAGATCATTTACATTCCCTGTATGAGAAGCACTCAAAATTCCAATAACCGATTTATAGTAACTGTATGAAGCACTCAAGTTATATTTAATCGCATCGTATTTAATATCTCCCGAAAAACTAGCTCCACGATTAGCAGTATTGGATAAAATGTAATCTGGTGCTGTTTTATCTCCAATGTATTTGAGAGTAGCTACCGCATTCCAACTCCAAGCTTTGCTATTACCTTTATGAATGCTTGAACTGATTGATCCGCCTCTTCCGTTAGTATCATAATTAACGATAGTTTTACCAAAGAGAGTGTCTTTTTTAACGCTCAAAGGTTCTATTAATACAAGTCCGCCTATAGCATCACCGCCGTATTGCAAAGCAGAAGCTCCTTTTATCACAGTAATCTTATTGGCACTATTAATATCAAAATTTGGAGCATGTTCAGATCCCCATTGTTGATCCTCAAGCTTTACATTGTTGTTTAGGACAGCAACTCTACTACCGTATAAACCGTTTATAATGGGTTTTACAACAGCGTTTCCTGTTTTTAAAGTGGAGACACCTGCTACTTCAGTCAAAACATCACCAAGAGTTTGATTACTATACTTTTCTATCGATTGTAAGTTGACAATCTGTGCAGGATTGGAACTGGATTCGTTTTTTGCTTTCGCCTGAACAACTACTTCATTTAAGTTCGTGGTATTGACCTTTAACCTAAAATTGATCGCTAAATTAGTATGCAAATCTACGATGGTATCAATAGATTGGTAGCCAACGTAGGAAATTGAAATAGGGGTTCTACCCGCTGGAAGATTGGTAGCTAAATAGCCACCAGATACATCACTGCGAATGATTTTTTGACCGATATGGATATGGACATTTGAAGCAATTGCTTGACCTTGAAGTGCTATTTTTCCACTGATTGCATGTTGAGAATACAGGGTATTGCAAAGCAGCATCAGCCAGAAAACAATAAAGATTTTCTTTGACATTATTTCATTTTAAAATATATAAAAGCCAACCATCACAGGTTTGTGATGATATGAATTGTATTATTTTAAAGTGCTGGTGGTGCCCGCAAAGAAAACAGGCTACCAATGAAGTAAGGGGAAGGTTGTTGTAAAACTATTGCAGTAAGTTTGTTAATAACAATAGTCTTTATAAATTTAAACAAGAAAAATTCCGAAGCCGTAAAGCAGCTGAATTGGAAATCACACACAGCACACTTTATATTGATCGTGTGCTGCTGTGACAACTCCAGTTTGTTTTGTAAATTCTCAGGAGTCGTTAACTTTTCAGAATTGATTTCAGATTGGTGCACATAAGAATGTATCGATTGAAACAGTACTGAAAACAATACTGCAACCGAGAGTACAATGTTAATTATGGCAAATTTCTGTTTCATTTCTAAAGACAATACTTTGATTGTGGTAACGTTAAAATGAAGTTTCTTAACGTCATTCTTTTCGCTTACCTTTGCTTAACGCAATTATGTTGCAAATATATAAATCTTATTCTTAAATGCAACTTTGTTGCATTTAATTTTGTCGTAAAATGAAAAACACAAGAAATACCATTGCTAAAGCTGCCATATTCGAATTAATAAAAAGTTCTAAAGTAGCGTTGTCACATGCTGAAATTCAAGAGTTAAATCAAGAAGCTTGTGATCGAGTTACCATTTACCGCATCTTAGATCGTTTGACAGCTGAAGATGTTATTCATAAAATTGTTACTCCATCAGGTACTGTAAAATATGCAGCCTGTCATCATGCAGATCATGAGGAACAGCATCATGTTCACAACCACGTTCATTTCAACTGCGAGGTATGTCAGTTGGTTACCTGTTTAGAAAATGTGGAGCCTACGTTTAAACTACCAGCTAACTATAAAGTCAATCAGGTGAATTTTACGGTTTCTGGTATTTGCCCTTCGTGTGCTTTGTAGAATGCTGAAGTTACTTATTGCTGTCCTAGTTTGCCAGATTGATGGAGATAGGAAATTTTTATAAGTTGGAGGGTAGCTGTAGTAGCTTAATTGGATACACTCATCAAAGAATATGCGAACTAACGATCTAAATGTGTAATTGGGATTTACAATTTGTGAAGGAAAATTTAGAGCATAAAAAAAGCCCATTTCCGAAGAAATGGGCTTAACAATTTTGTGACCTCGACTGGATTCAAACCAGTAACCTCTTGAGCCGTAATCAAGTGCGCTATTCAGTTGCGCCACGAGGCCTTTTGTTTTTCGCAGCACATATATATGATGTGATTGCGGGTGCAAAGATAGAGATAAATGTGTAATTTGCAAGCATAAAAATGAATAAAATTTAAAAAAAATGATGATAGAAAATTATATCCGTGATATTCAGGACTTTCCAAAAAAAGGAATTTTGTTTAAAGACATCACGCCGCTACTAAATGACCCAAAAGCACGTGAAGAATGTTTAAAATTACTAGTGACCGACCTCAAAGAAGAAAAAATAGATGTTGTAGTAGGAGCAGAAAGTAGAGGGTTTTTCTTTGGGATGTTGATTGCTCAAGAATTGAATGCGGGATTTGTACCTATTAGGAAACCAAATAAACTACCCGCTGAAACAATTAGTGCGAGTTATGCTTTAGAATACGGTACAGATTCTTTGGAAATTCATACAGATGCAATCAAAAAAGGGGACCGTGTGCTAATACATGATGATGTTTTAGCGACCGGAGGAACTGCAAAAGCAATGTGTGAGTTGGTTGAAAGTTTAGGAGGCGAAATCGTGCAAGTCAATTTCTTGATGGAAATCGAATTTCTTAGAGGAAGAGAGAAGATAAAAAACTATCCCGTTTTTAGTGTCTTAAAATATTAGTTGAGTGCACGTGTGGTAACATAATAGCGGAAACCAATTACAGCCATTTGCCATTTACTGGCTTTGGCCAAATCTAATTGTTGCTTAGAAAAGCTTGGTAATATTAGTTTGTTAATTCTAGCTAAGATTTTAAACATATCATTTTTATTTTCACAAAGATATAAAAAAAGACGACCATGAGGAGTGGTCGTCTTTTAAATAAAGTGTACAGCGTTTGTGAATTATTTTGTCGTGATTGTAATGATGCCGTTTAAAGCTTTTTCACCGTATTTGGCAATAACGGCTTGCTTAACGCTTTCTGGCCCATTTGCAGGTTTTTGTATGTTCATGCTTTTAATATTGTCTGAGCTTAGCTTATTCATAGCCTTGCTGTCACTAATTTTACCATCTATGATAACAATGGCTTTATTGTAGTCAATCTGCTTTTGTGGCTCTGTTCTTTCTGTGCTGCTTTCATAAAGAGTTTTAGTAGTGATTTTAATACTTTTGCCGTTGCCTGAAGACTTATCTACATCCATTTTTTCAATCACAGAAGGATCCATTTTATCCACTTCTGCTTTAGTGGCTATTTTCCCATTGATATAATAGGTAACGTCTGCAGGTATTCCATCTGTTTCTCGCTTTACTATTTTAATAGTTTGCGTAGTTTTACTTTTTTGTCTGTTGGTTAGATTGTTTACATCTGTTTTATCCAAGTCTAATTTTGACTTATCTTGATTTTGGTTATAAACCATCACTTTACTCTCATCAGGAATATCAGTTAGTTGATTACTTGTCAATACTTGATTAGTAGCACTATTCATTTTGTTAGTAGACCCTTCCGTCGTTCCTGTAGTAATTTCGATCACACCATTTTTACCTTTCAAACCGTATTTTTTTTCAGCTTCGATAGGATCAAGTATCATAGATGATAAGATTTGGTCCTCAGAAGGAATTTTAATAGGATCATCAGGGCTTTGTACTATACCGTTCACTACGACTAGATAGGCTTTGCCTTCCTTTACGTATTCATTTATAGTGTAGAAACTTTCAGCTTTTGTAATATTTAAACCTGAATTATTTTGAGATTTGGTCATTCTAGCTAATTGGTCCCTATCTGGCTTAGCAAATCCAAAATCAATTAAAACACCATTCTTACTCTCAAAGTAAATGTCGAAAGGATCGATAGCTTTATTTCCTTCAATGTGATGTTCTTTTTCTGTTCCTTTGTTGTCTTTCAGGGCAACTTTAATAGCTGTAATTTCATTGTTTGAATTGGTTTTAATTCCTGAAAATTGCATTAGTAGACCATATTCCTTCTCAAAATATTCTTTCTCACTATTCAATTCTTTCTCCGTACTCAAGGCGGTAACATGAAGTGCCATTTTCAAGTCTGAATTGTCTCTCCCAGATGCTTCTTTAACCTTCTGCGGCTTCTCTTGAGCAACGACATTTATTTGGAACAACAACACAAATGCACCAAGTGCTGGTAGTATGGCAGCATACTTCCACGAGTTACTTTTTCTAGATTGATTTTTGTTTAACATAACGATTCGTTTTTTGATTAATGATTGATAAAAATGATTGGTAATGGCAACACAATTCTCTTGCGTTGTTATTTTTAAAAGCGTGATTTGGTATGCTTTTTTGTCGGTTAGCTTTTTAGTAGCCTCGCTGTCAGCAATGAATTCTAAATTTTGCAGAATGGCTTTTTTATACAACCAAACAAATGGGTTAAACCAAAAAATAATACAAAACACTCTAGCAATTAGTACATCAATGGTGTGGTTTTGATCGCTGTGTACTTTTTCATGCTCAAGGATATTTTCAAGTTCGATAGCATTATATAGTTCAGAGTTGTAAACAATAGTCTTAAAAAACGAAAAAGGAGCTAGATTTTCTTTGGTGTCAACCAATCTATAATCTGCTTGGTAACGGCTAACTTTTCCTTTCAAAAGTTGCTTTAAACTATGAAAATCATACAGCAGTTTGATTGCTAATAGTGTTATAACAAGACCATAAATTAATAGTGCCATTAGCGGCATGTAATCTAAAATGCTTTTTTGCTCCACTACGGTAGTAAGTGGGATTGTGGTGTAGTCAAAATTAGATGTTACAGGTGCAATCCAAATCACTTTGGTGTAAACCAATAAGGGCAAAACAACAGCCGTTACCAATCCTGATAATAAAAACCATCTGTTGCTGTTAAAAAAAGTTTCTTTTCGCAATAGCGCGTGATAACTAATAAAAAACAATGTTACTAACCCACTTGACTTCAAAAAGTAAATAAATATCGTTTCCATAGCTTACTTTTTATTTTCGATCATTTCTAAAATCTCACGTAGTTCAGCTGCCGAAATTTTTTCTTCCTTGGCAAAAAACGAGACCATATTCTTGTACGAACTATTAAAATAGTTGTCAATAGCGGTATTCATAAACTTTTTTCGATATTCTTCGATAGTCACAATAGGGTAGTATTGATGCGTTTTACCAAAGGCGTTATAAGCAACATATCCCTTTTCTTCTAAGTTGCGTACAATTGTTGATAAAGTATTGTAATGTGGTGGATCTACTGTAATTTCTGCCATGACCTCTTTTACAAAAGCTTTTTTTAGCTTCCATAAAATGTGCATGATTTCCTCTTCTTTGTTCGTTAATTTTTGCATAGTTTAATTTTTTTGGGCGTTTCCCCGACCCCGACCCCGATAGCTATCGGGGTTGGGGGCAGGCTATTCGGCTTTCTCTTATAGTCCCTAAAGGTCGGGACTACAAGGATATCGCCTTCTATCCTTAAAGCAAATCAAACTTACAACTAAAATTTTAGTTTTGCAACTATGTTTTTAGTTTTACAACTATATTTGTAGTTCAAGTGTAATTAATTATAAATCAGTTTACCATTGCTATTTCTTACTATGTGAAGGCTGTTGTTGATCTACTTGTTTTCGACCTGAAGTAACTTTTGAATCCAGAGACAACACATAGCAGCAATGACACCAAAAGTTCCCATTACAAACCAGTTCACTTGGTAACCATAATCGGCAATGATTCCCAAACCGGCTTTCGAACTAACAATATGAGCCAAGCTGAAACTCATAGTATACAGTGCCATATAACGGCCCTCATGACCTAGTGGTGCTCTACTCATCGCAAAAGCATTCGAAAAAGGAAAAGCAAATATTTCTCCTATCGAAATCAGAATCATACTAATAATTAGCATTCCTGCCCAGAAATCAATCAATAAGGTGTAAAAACTAAAGCCCATCATTAAAGCGCCCCAAAATATAATTTTGAGTTTCCCTTTTTGCTTTCGCTCAAAATAACTGACGATAGGCATTTCCAGAGCAAAAATTAGCAGTCCATTTAATGTCATCAATAATCCGGTTTGGAATTCGCTTAACCCAAATTGCTCACTGTGGTACAAAGGCAATGCAGTAAACAACTGGAAAAAGATCATTGCAGTAACAAAACTCACAAATAGAAAGATCCAAAAAACTTTGTCCTTAAATACCGAAGCTACTTCAAGAATAGAATTGTGAGCATCCTGCTGTGTGGCTTTCTTTTTTTCTTTAACTAAAAGAGCAAATATTAAAATTGCAATAACACAAGAACTTCCATCAACCCAAAATAAACCTTGATACCCAATTCCCATAATAATCAAGCCACCCAGTGCTGGCCCCGCTGCAAAACCTAAGTTGACTGCGAGCCGCACTAATGTAAGGGAACGCGTTCTATTTTCAGGTTTGGCATAAGCTCCTAAAGATACAAACATCGCCGGTCTAAACATATCAGCAAGGGTCATAATGGTAAACATACCAAAACACAATCCCCAAAAACTAGTGATGTACTGCAATACAAAGAAGAAAATCCCAGAAGTAAACAAACTAAAAACCATGACTTTGTAAAAGCCAATTTTATCGGATAATTTGCCTCCAAGCCACGAACCTAACATAGAGCCGCAGCCAAATGCAACCATAATCCAACCTACTTCACCATAGGTAAAGTTAAGATCTTCCTTTAAAAATTTAGACAAAAAAGGCAAGACCATTGTTCCTGCTCGATTGATAAAAGTAATTATTGTTAGAATCCAGATTTCCCTTGAAAACCCTTTAAAATTATTTAAATAGCGTTGGAATGCAGTAATTAACATCAGCTTATGATTATTTATAGCAAAGGTAGGAAACTTTATCAGCTGCCCACTTTGTCTCTTTGCAACTTTAAACTATTTTTGCTAAAACTTATTTCATGAAAAAAATCAGTGTTCTATTTGCTTTGCTTTTTTTAAGCTTTGCATACAGTCAAAATAAATTCGATAGTGCCTCGGTTACCTCATTTCAAGAAGAATTGAACAAGGAATTTGCCAATGCAAAAACGAGTCCGCTA
>TARA_R110002033_G_scaffold747_5_pt1 | contig 15648 bp, 15 predicted proteins | sample TARA_R110002033 | Tara Oceans TARA_R110002033 (sample SAMEA4397051) | marine metagenome | biome: Polar Biome; feature: [SRF] surface water layer (ENVO:00010504); material: water (ENVO:00002006), including particulate matter (ENVO:01000060) such as... | depth 5 m
TCTGAAAATTGAGCGGTTACGAACTTCCAGCCATCTCAAAGGGGCATAACGTTCTGTTATATTCGCCAATATTGCGTAAAAGAAACCTACAATAAATAAGGCATTTATTATTAATATTATTAAAGAAATGTGAAACTATGCAAGATTTATTTCTAGACCGACAACTTACTCTTCATAGATGCCCCCATTGCAGTGTATCTAAACCAAATGTCAGCTTAAACAATAATTTTGAAACTCAATCTTTTGATAAAAAACACAAAAGAGTTTGGGGGATTTATGTTTGTGCAAATTGTGGTGGAGTTATAACAGCATCATCTTGGGATTGGACTCAAGATGTAATGGAACTTTATCCTACAATCAAAATGGTTGATAATGCTTTACCGCCAAAAGCAAAAGCCTTTTTACACCAAGCAAGCGAAACTATACACTCCCCTTCTGGTTCAATTATGCTCTCTGCAAGTTGTGTGGATGCTATGCTAAAAGCTAAAGGCTATAAAGATGGAAGTCTATATAAAAGAATTGAGAAAGCTGTAGAGGAACATTTAATTACAACTGAAATGGCAAAATGGGCACATCAGGTTCGACTAGATGCAAATGATGAAAGACACGCTGATGAAGAAGCTGAACTGCCAAATTCAAATGATGCCAGAAAATTAATTGAATTTACAACGGCTTTGGCTCAATTTTTATTTGTTTTACCTGCTCTTATTGAACAAGGAATTGAGCATTCTAAAAAGGAATAGAACATCACACAGCAGCTGTTTTGACCTAGCTGGAGTTTAGTTGAATTACCGTTTTTAATCTTTAATTTTCAATCTCACTACCAGGGTGTTGATTGGGATAGAGCCAGAAACTGTGCAAGCTTTGCATTGGGCATAAGCGGTATAAGATCACTATATACAAATACTCTAGCTCTAGGAGCTGTTGAAATAATGATAGTGGCTTTAAAGTTAATTGGCAAACGATATCAAGGATATATTGGTATTGCATTAATGATGTATGATTTCACAAGCTGTGTTACTAAACCAACTGAATATGAAGAAGCTATTTATGCACAACCAGAGTAAATTGAATAACTGCCTATCTGAAATTGTAAATGTTCTATTTATAATTGGGTATATCGTAGATTTTATTGAGAGAAAAATAAACTTACAAGTATCAATCAAGTATATATCGATAATACCTTTTATAGTAAACTTCATCATACTTTTCTATTTATTATTTTATAAACTGAAGGTTAAAAAAATAGAGGAAAATTGTGATGTGAAAATATCATCAGTCATATTTAGGCTAGTACTTAATATATTATTTTTATTATTGATACTATTTATTTGATAATTTATGGAAATAACTATGATCCTTTGTAGCTCAATAATTCGTACAAAAAAACATAGAACTCTAATCTAAAGTATTGTAAATTAAAAGCAGTTTTGTCTATACTAATAATGATTTTTAAAAAAAATGACTTAAAAAAAAATTAGGAAAAGTAAATCTTCTATTAGTAAAGTAAGTAGAGGTTTGTGGTATCGTGGAGGCGACTGTGCAACTTATGGTACTATATATACAGATGATACAATAAGGGATTCAAATTTTACTTTTTGAAATAGAGTAATTTACAAATATTTATTATAACTAAATCCGCAGCAGTTTGTTGCGGATTTTTTTTGTTCATTTTTTGAGGTGATTCGTGTATTATTTCCTTTGGTGAGTAAATTCCTTTCCAAAATTTTAATAAAAAATTATTGCATTTTATAGGATTTATATTGCGAATTAATATACTTTTATGAATATTAATACTACAGGACAAAACTTCGTCAATACAGTCAATATTGGGTGAGTATTCGAAGGTTTGTTTCGTGTGTATGATAGTTAACTGTTATGTTGCCAAAAATCCGCAGAAAAAAGAAGACTGAATGAAGAAGAAAATATTAAAGAAAGTTTTTTTACCATTGTTTATAATTGCAGTGTTTTTTTTCACTTTAACTTGTGTGAATTTTTTAGATTATCAAAAACCAATCTCGTTTGACAAAATAAATCAAATAACTTTTGCAGATTTTCGAGGATTAGAATTTTTCCAAAAATCATTATATGGAAACGAACATTTTGCTTATGTGAAAACTACAATAGATTACGAAATTGAAAAAGATTCGATAAAAATCGAATCTTTTTTTCATCCGTCAAGTTCATATGTTTATAATAAAAAGGCTTTTAGTAACGATTTATTAAGACACGAAATGTACCATTTTAGAATAACCGAACTATATGTTAGAATCGCAAAAAATAAAATCGCAAAATTAATAAAACCACCTACAGAAAAAATCAAAGATTTAATTAAAGAAACAGAAAAAGAGGAGAATAATTTTCAAATAAAATACGATGATGATACTTTTCATAGTTACGTTGAAAGTGAACAAAAAAAATACGAAAAAGAAATAGACAGTTTACTATATTTACATTCAAAATTTAAAAATCCAAAACTTTATATAAATGAAAACTAAGAATTTACTAATTATTTTATCAATATTATTTTTTACTGCAAGTTGCAAAACTGAAAACAAATTTCCAACAGACAAAAAATATTGGGATACTGATGATTATGAAAACGTAGTTAGAGAATTAAGATTTGGAACAAAACCAGATGAAAAACTTCCAACTTTTGACGATGCCGAAACAAAAATTATTGTTGAAAAATTAACCGACCAAGAAAACTTTAAAGTTGTCTTAGATGATGATGAACTTGGTTTGAAACATAAGAACGAAATCGGAGAAAAGTTTTTCAAAATTTGGCAAGATATGACTGAAATATATTCTCAGATTGACAGAAAAGATATTTATGTTTACGAAAAAGAAAGAATAGAAGTATTTAATTTTGGTTTGGCTTTACAAATTCGTTATTTCAAACTTGGTAATGATGAAATAAAACAAAGATCAGATGATCCAAATGCTATCAACGTCTCGCAAACTGTAAATTCAAATGTAAACACACTTATTGGAAATTATATGTTTTATTTGAATGAAATTAATAATGAAAAATCATATTCAAATATTGGTTTGGATCTAATCGCCAAAGGAATTGATCAATATTTTACTGACCTTGTAAACCTTTATCCAAATTCTGATTATGATGATTTAAAAGAAAAACTATTTTTATTATCAAACAAAACTAAATCTGAAAATATTAAAAGCTCATTAGTAAACTTACAAAAACTTATTGAATCAAAAAAGCAAGTAACCAAATCGTAAGAAAAAACACAACAGTTAACAGCCATTTTGAGCTAGCTGGAATTTAGTGGAATTACCGTTTCGCATCAAATTTTCGTTTAGCGGAAAATAGAGCGGTTACGAACTTCCAGCCATCTCAAAGTGGCGAAACGTTATGTGCAAGCTGGCTAAAAAACCGATAAAAATTAAAAAAAATAGTGGAAGAACTAATTAAAAAATACTTGAAAATATTGATAGCTATATATGTATTTGCATACTTATCATCCGAAATTATAGCCTACATATTTCCGAATTTACTATCTATTGAAAAAGAAAATGGTCAACACTTAAACATCGGAGCAGGATATCTAAGAACTGGAATTAGATATTTTTTGAATGTGCTATTAGTATTTGTACTAGCAAAAGAAATGAAATTTTTAAACCTGAAATCAAGTTTAATATTAATTGTGACTTGCTTGTCAAATATAATTGGCGTTGCATTTTTCCTATTATTAGCTTTTGATCAAAAATATCTAAAAAATGAAAAGTAGATTACTCAAAAAACTAAATAAATATATCGCAGTAATGATTTTTAACTCATTATTATTTGCACCTTGGACTCTTGTTTTTAATATATTTAATTCAGAAATTTTTCGGAATATTGGAGATATTCAAGAATACGGAGATTATTTAGTAAGACTTTTAACGATTATCTTCTTGATAACAGATTTCCGAAAAGAGAAACTTAATTATGTAATAGTAGCTTGTATATCAAGCCTATTTTACCCATTTCTTGGGATAATAATATTTGGACTATTATATTTGGAAAAACAAACCGAAGAAGCCAGCACATAACAACCATTTTGATATAGCTGGAATTTAGTGGAATTATGGTTCCGCAGCAAGTTTTAGTTAAACCGAAAATTGAGTTTTCAGGAATTTGCAATCATGTGAAAGCAGCGATACCTTAGCGGTAGGTCAAAAAAAAGAACAACCTATTATTGAAATTTTAAAAGAAAACGACGGTAGAAAAGATAATTTAAAAATCACCCTATTGACTATGGATTTCAAAAACATAGAATATTTACGAAACGGGAACCACCGACAGCAACAAGCTTATTTTACCTTGTCGGAAAATTCAATTTTATCACAACTCAAACGCTATGACCCTATTCTTGTGGGTACGATTCCGATTAACATAGCTATTGAAACTAGTGATCTTGACATCATTTGTTGTTTCGAAGACAAACAAGAATTCAAAAACTCAATTACAGACAGTTTTAGCAACGAAAAGAATTTCAAAATTAGAGAATATCAAAATTTAGATACCTCGGCTATTGTGAGTAATTTTTATGTGGGCGACTTTGAAATTGAACTTTTCGGACAACAGATTCCTACTACAAATCAAATGGCATACAGACATCTTATAGTCGAACACAAATTATTACTTCAACACGGAGAAATATTCAGACAACTGATAATTGAACTTAAAAAACAAGGATGCAAGACAGAACCAGCGTTTGCAATAGCACTTGGTCTTAAAGGAGACCCTTATATGGAACTCCTGAAATTTGAAACGCAATAAAGAAGCCCAGAACGCAAAGAACCGTTTGTTGCTATTGTAACATTTAGTAAAATCATCGTTTTAATTCGTATTTTCGTTTAGTCGGAAATACCTGTCTTCGAAACTCGCAAACGTTTAAAAGTGCGATAGTAGTAGCGGTCAACTAAAAAAAGGTAGAAGAATCTGAAAAATTAATTAAAAATAAAACATTATGTCTATAACAAGTGAATTAGAATTAATTGGAATGAGAAAAGTAAGTGATGCTGTTGCTTACACTTTGAAAGAAATGAAAAAATTTGCGCAAGTTGGTATGACGACTAAAGAAATCGATGATTTTGGCGGAAATATTTTAAAAGATTTGGGGGCCCATTCAGCACCTTTTGTGACTTACAAATTCCCTGGATTTACTTGTATTAGCGTAAACAATGAATTTTGTCATGGCATTCCATCTCAAAAGAGAATTCTATGCGAGGGCGATTTAATAAATATAGACGTATCAGCAGAGCTTAATGGTTTTTGGTCAGACAATGGAAATTCATTTGTACTTGGAAAAGACATTAACAATCATCAAAAACTAGTTGACGCTTCAAAAGAAATATTACAAAAAACAATTAGCAATATTAAAGGTGGAGTAAAAATTGCAGACATAGGATCTCTAATGGAAAACGAAGCTAAAAAAAGAGGGTATAAAGTTATTAAAAATCTTGGTGGACACGGTATTGGAAGAAGTTTGCACGAAGAACCGGATGAATTATTAAACTACAGAAACAGACACGACCAACGCCGATTTAAAAAAAATTCTGTTGTTGCCATTGAAACATTCATTTCGACAACGTCATCTCAAGCTATAGAGCTGAATGATGGTTGGACAATGGTAGGTAATAAAGGTGGTTTTATGGCACAGCACGAACATACAATTGTTGTTACTGATGGAAAGCCAATTATATTAACCGAAATGAACGGAGTGTGGAATTAATGAAAGATCAAATTAATAACACACGTCTTGCGCCATTTTCAAATTTTATGTAATCATCGTTTCGCAGCAAGTTTTAGATAAGCCGAAAATTGAGCGGTCAGGAACTTCCAGCCATCTCAAAGTGGCGAATTGTCATACCACAATTTAATAAAGAGTACAGAAAAATAAAATCTATTGGGAATTATGAAAGATTGGTACAAAGAAATGGAAACGGTTTTACTAAACAAAACTGCAAATTATTCTAAACAAGAGAAAGAAAATCTACAAATCGAATACTTAAAAAATCTAATCACGAAGATTAAAACTGAAGAACTAATTATTGAAAAAGACCTTCAAACGAAAATTGAAGGTGTAATTATGGACTTGCCACTTAAAACAAACGATGAAAAAGTAGTTTACAAGTCTAAACACATCAATGAGATAACTAATTTACAAACTGCTATAGCCCAAAAATTTAATTTGGTTAAAAAAAAGCATTACTTAAGAAAATATAGAACAATAGGAATTGCAATAGGATTAATGATTGGAATTCCGATTGCAACAGCATTTGGCAAAATTGCTTTAGGTCCAATTATAGGCACAACCATAGGATTGTTCTTAGGAATTATTATTGGTAATCGTCGTGATAACAAGGCAGAATTTGAAAACAGAGTGCTTTAAATCCACCTAAAAGAGAGCAAAGCTTTATGTAATATTTTGGAAAATCAAAACGACAAAATAAATTGTAATAAAATATAAAGAAAGACGGATTTGAAGAAGAAGTAGATCTATTCGCTTCTCAAAATGACGATTGAAGATATGGCGCTTCTAAAATCTTCGGCAAGCTGCTAATTCAAGAAAACCTACAAGATCTGGAATCGATTGCAATACTTTTATTAGAAATAGTATAGCTAAATCAAGAAATAGTAGATGACAACTAATTACTAAATGGTACCTTAGAACAACTTTATTTATAGTCCAATATCGAATTAGCCAGAAATTCAAATGATGTTATAATTGGAAAAACTGAGGTAGAAAAGAGAGAAGAATTTTATAAAGAAATATTCCCAAAATACTTGAACAGTACATGAACGAAATTACAATCCCATATCACTTGGTTTTACCCACAATTATTTGTTTGATCGGGTTACTAGCAATTACAGTTAATCGTAAAAAACTGTTATCGAAGAACAAATTACTTTGGATTAGCATAATTACATTTTTAATTATATATCTATTTATTGTTGGGACTTCATCCTATTACGCAATTTATTATCAATGGGATTTGAACCGGTACGACCTCGACAAAAACGGTGTCTTTAATGCTGCTGAAATAACAGATGCTCAACAAATTGCAATGAGTAAGTTGATAAGTGATACAGGAAGAAATTTTTCGTTTATAACTGGTTTTATATTCGCTTTAATTATTTCGATAACCGTTTACATATTTGGACGAATAAGATTGAGAATAAAAAATTATAAAAAAAACCACAACTAACTGCAATTTTGAGCTAGCTGGAACTATCGTTCCGCATCAATTAGTAATGCATTAGAAACTAAAATTTTCGGAATTCCCCTTGCGCTTACAGCAGCACATTTACAAAAAATACTATAATGACAACGAGGAAAAACCAAGACTATACCTTTTTATTTAATCGCAAAACTGGGTTTTAAAAACTGGAAACTAGCTAATGTGACAAAACTTTACAAAATGTAAGTATGAACGAAAACATCAAAATTAAAGTAGCAACTACTGCAGATATTGCTGGAATAATAAAACTACAGTCTGAAAATCAATTATCTCAAGGTGGAACTTTATCAGGTGAATTGAACCAAAGTCAAATTGTAGAGATGATGAAAGATATGCCGCAAATTGTGGCTTATTTAAACAGTGAAATTATAGGTTTTATTTTGACAACTTCCCAAGCTGTGCATAGCAATCGGAATGTACCTATTGTGAACGCAATGTTTGCATCATACTCTGGGATTAATACTGACTCGTACATTTATGGCCCTATTTGCGTTAATGAAACACAAAGAGGAAAGGGTGTTGCTCAGCAAATGTTTAAAGAACTTTTACATCAAGAACCAAATAGAGAGGGAATTCTATTTATTAAAAGCGATAACGCATCTTCCTTACGAGCGCATGAAAAAATGGGAATTAAAAAAGTGGGCAATTTCAACTTTAATAATGCGGAATTTGCTGTTTGTGCCTATTTGTTTTCATCGAATGAAGATTAAAAGAAATAAGATAAAACAAACATTTCCAAAAGTTTGTAAATTCTAAAGAGTGATTGTTTTTGTCTTATTTTCATTTGGCTAGACAGACTTTACTATGCAACACACCAACGATTATAAGTGCAAATAGTATTCACAAACATCCTCTGCTGTGGAGAATAAGGTCTTGTGATAATTAGGCAAAATCATATTAAAAAAGTCTTACATTAAACCTCAACTCCCCTAGCCGCGATTGCAATGGAAAGCTTTTTATACAAGCCGTTTTTTGGTTTTTCTAGTTTATAGAAAGCGACCGCAGGAAGCTCTTTTAAAAACTTTAGAAAAACAAACGGCTCAATAAAAACTTGTAGTGAAAAGCGGGAAATGGCTTCTATAATGCGTACTTTTGTGTTTTAAACTACAACGTTTTAGATATGAATGCAACAATAGAAAGTAATCCCTTATTAGACCGATTACCAAAACATTTAAAGCAATTTATTAAAGCTCAAGATTACAACGATTATTCACCTATCAATCAGGCAGTTTGGCGCTATGTGATGCGTAAAAACGTTGCGTATCTTTCGCAGGTCGCTCACAATTCTTATTTAGATGGCTTGAAAAAAACCGGTATTGAGATCGATAACATTCCAAGCATGTATGGTATGAACCGTATTTTGACCGAAATAGGTTGGGCTGCAGTTGCTGTGGATGGCTTTATTCCGCCTAATGCATTCATGGAATTTCAAGCATACAACGTTCTAGTGATTGCATCAGACATTAGACAACTCGAACATATAGAATACACTCCTGCTCCAGATATTATACACGAAGGAGCTGGACACGCACCCATTATCGCTAATCCCGAGTATGCAGAATATTTACGCCGTTTTGGTGAAATAGGTTGTAAAGCGATTTCGTCAAGCAAGGATTACGAAATGTACGAAGCAATCCGACTACTATCAATTGTAAAAGAAGCCGAAGGGACTCCACAAGCTACAATTGATGCTGCAGAAAAAGCGGTAGAGGACTTGCAGAATAATATGGGAGAACTATCTGAAATGGCTCAAATACGCAATTTGCACTGGTGGACTGTAGAATATGGCTTGATAGGAACTGTTGAAAACCCTAAAATTTATGGCGCAGGACTACTTTCGTCTATAGGAGAAAGTGCGCACTGCATGACACAAGAAGTTAAAAAAATACCATACGATATATCAGCAGCGTATCAAAGTTTTGATATAACCAAACTGCAACCACAATTGTACGTAACACCTACTTTTGCATACTTGAATTTGGTTTTAGAAGAATTTGCTAATAAAATGGCGTTGCGCACCGGTGGTTTATCTGGAATTGAGAAACTGATTAATTCGGCTGCTCTTGGAACGATTGAACTAAGCACTGGCCTGCAAATTTCGGGAGTTTTCACCAATGTGATTGCGCACGAAGGCAAACCAATTTACATACAATCTACCGGAAAAACGGCACTCGCTTCACGCGAAAAAGAATTGGTTGGTCACGGAACTTTGACGCATCCTGATGGTTTTGGAAGTCCGATTGGGAAACTAAAAGGCATCAACTTAGCTATTGAAGATATGAGTCCGAAAGACTTACTCGCTTACGACATACTAGAATCGAAAACAGTAAAGTTGGAATTTGAAGGAGGAGTTGTTGTGGAGGGCGAGATTGTAACGGGTTCTAGAAACCTACAAGGTGAGATCATCTTGATTCGTTTTAGAAATTGCACCGTTACGCATGGAGAGACAATCTTATTCCAACCGGAATGGGGTGTTTATGATATGGCAGTAGGTAAAAAAGCAGTTTCGGCTTTTTCTGGCCCTGCCGATGTGAATAGTTTTGACTTGATCACACACATGCCTTCTAGCACAACAATTAAAGCACAACAGAGCGCAGAACGCGATGATCTTGAGGTTTTGTATCAATCTGTACGAATAATTAGAGAAACTAAGGATTCGACGTCTTCATTAGTGGTGATTTTTGGTGACTTACAACACAATCATCCAAAAGATTGGTTGCTATCTGTAGAAATTGCAGAACTGTTGCAAGAACGCAACGACATGTTCTTAATGGAAGAGGTTATTGCTTATCTCGAAACTCAAAAACAAAGACGACCAGAAGTAGCGCATTTGATTTGTGGTGGACTGGATTTAATTTTCGAAAAAGCCAACGCATAATTAGAATTAGAGATTCACAAATTGATGTGAATGAAACATATATAAAAACCGCAAATTCGCAAATTATTTTAGCGGACTTGCGGTTTTTTTGTTGAAACAGTTTTGAGCGGTAAGTGAGAGTTACTCGTCATTTTGCTAAAAAAAATTAACCGCAAATTCGCAAATTATTTTAGCGCATTTTCGGCTTTATTTTAAAGCAACACAAAGCACAATTGAGCTCTTTTTAATTTGCGAATTTGGGTAAAATTTAAAAGCTTAACTGTTGTCAAAAAATGAACCGCTAATTCGCAAATTAGTTTAGCGCACTTGCGGTTTTATTTTAATTCAATATAAAGCAAAACAAAGTTCTTTTCAATTTGCGAATTTGCGGTAAAATTTAAAAACTCTACTGCTGTCAAAAAGATTAACCGCTAATTCGCAAATTAGTTTAGCGCACTTGCGGTTTTATTTTAATTCAATATAAAGCAAAACAAAGTTCTTTTCAATTTGCGAATTTGCGGTAAAATTTAAAAACTCTACTGCTGTCAAAAAGATTAACCGCTAATTCGCAAATTATTTTAACAGACTTGCGGTATATTTTAATCCAATATAGAGCAAAATTGAGCTACTTTTAATTTGCGAATTTGCGGTATTAATCAACGCAATACACAGCAAAATGGAGCTCTTTTTAATCTGCGAATTTGCGGTAAATAAAAACGGTAAATAAAAACGGTAAATAAAAAATTAAAGCTTTATTTGTTGATTCAAAGCTTCATTATTTTCAATAACTTTTCCATCGTATTTTAAGGTCCAGCCTAAATTACTTGTGGTAATTAACAATTGCGACAATTCACTAATTAAGCGGTTATGTGCATTTGATTTTAAAGTAGATTTTTCGATCTTTTTAGCTAGATTCGCTTTAACCGATTTGTTGATTTTGTTATAATCATCTGCTGTAAAAGGATTCAGCTTACTTTGTTCTACATCATAGAATTTAATATCTGGATTGATCTTTATTTCCTCTTTGGGAATATAAACTATCGAGATGGTTTTACTTGGTTCGTCAATCTCATATTTCATCTTATGCAAGTCGTAAGCCACAGAAACATCTGCGTTGACTATCACTAGTGCTTTCTTGTCAAAATGTACCATTCCCATTAAATACTTCTCTTGGTTTTTGTACGTGATCACTTCTGAGAAATGCCCTTCGGTAACGATTAGCTTTCCTACGTTCAGGATTTGTTGCTGGATTAGACCCGCGCTATCTATTGTAGTAGCATCATCAGATTTTTTAAAATCACAAAATTTGAACAGCAATAATACGGTTCCAATTAATCCTATAAATATGAAGAATCTCTTTAACATAATTAAAATTTCATAAATGAATATTGCGAAACCACCTTAGCTATTTTAGCTCTCAAATTGGTTTCGAATTTTTGGTGACTTTCAGATGTTGGATTGAAAGATCGGTGTTGTAATGATTTTTGAATGGTACTAACTGCTTCCATAGTTTCAAAAGCTGAAGAACCGATATGTGCCTCTTTAAAGCAATCCCAAATATAATTTACCGCTACTGCTGATGGATGCAGCATATCTTCATTATAGAAGCGATAATCGCGCAATTCGTCCATCATAATCTCGTAACTAGGAAAGTAATTTAAATCTGACTGCTTAAAATCTAAACTCGCATGCAAGGCACTTATTAAATGCGCTTTACTTAATTGGTTTTCGACAAAACCATCTTTGATATGGCGAACTGGAGATACCGTAAAGATAAAAGTTGCTTTTGGATTTATGGATTGAACCAATTCAACAGTTGCTGAAATGCTTTCCTGAATTTTAGCTATAGAAAGTATCTCTTTTGCAAATTTCTTCTGAGGTACTTTATGGCAATTAGCCACTACGGCATCACTTTGAACAAAGCGATAAACCCATGAAGTTCCATAAGTAATAATAATGTGTGAAGCCTCTTGCAGATGTTGTTTTAAATCTTTTACAATGCTATTTAGATTTTTTAATAACTCTTGTTGATTTGTCGTACTTAAATCAGAATGTGCATCGTAACAATGCCATCGTTCGTTATGAAAGAAAATATCTTCTGCTGTAAAAAGCTTGCCCAAAACAGCGTAGCGAACGAGTTTTTCTATGGCTACTGGATGAAACAAAATCCCAAACGGATTGCAACTATTTCGAAACTTGAAATAATCGAGTTTCTCTGCCATATTTACTGCAAAGCAAGAACCCAAAGACACCACCTTTGCATCGTAATCAATTGCATGACCACTTTTAAGAATGGGTATTTGGGTTCTAAATTGCATGTCTTTATTCATTATAAAAATAAGCGGTTTTCAAGGCGCCTGATTTTCCTTTTTGTGGTCTCACATCTGAGGTGATTTGCTCTGTAGGATGTTTACCTTTTTCATCATAGGTGTAGCTATACATGTATAAATTTGCAGCAGAAATCTCCTGCTCGCCTTCTTTTTTACTATTTGTTAAAGCAATAATTGTTACATTATTTGCCGAGGCTACTTCTTTGTAATCTAACAAATGTGCAAATCCTTTTGCTGTCGCTAAGGGATTTACTTTATCGTCGTACTCATAATCGACCGTTTCTTTTTCTACAGTTGTACCCTCGTTAGAAACCGTTGTATGCTCTTCCTTAGCCAGATTGCCTTTTTCATAAATTAATAGTCCAGTAACTAGTACTTTTTGATTGTTATCAGCGTCAATATCATACTGTTCAAATGTAATAGAGTCTTTACTTTTATGTGTATACTTTACTCCACTCGAATCTGTTTTCGTTTCAACTAGCTTACCATTATCGTACAAATAAGTAGTTACGACAGTTGTTTTAGTTTCCTTATTTAAAACAGATTTCTTTGTGATCAATTCATTTGTATACGTAAAAGTAGTTAGAGTAGCTACGGCATCTATTGTTTTAATAAGGTCGCCCTCATAAGTGTAAACCGTAGCAGCTTCTTTGCCGTCCTCAGTAGTTTCTACCACTTTTTTAACCAAGCTAGCTGCAGATTGATTCTCTCCAGAGCAGGCAAAAATTAAGCTAATGAACACGATAAATAAACTTATAACCCCTTTACTTTTCTTCATCTTTATTTTTAAATATTATGCTTTAAATACTAATACTGCAACAATCATGCAACTTTACGTTTGCAAACTTAGTCGAGACACTACTATGATGTTAACGCTATACGTTCGATTATTAGTCCAAAAAATCTTTGGCTTTAGCCAGAGCTTCCGCGATTCCTTCTACTTTTTTACCACCTGCAGTTGCAAAGAATGGTTGCCCACCTCCACCACCTTGGATGAATTTACCTAATTCACGAACGACAAGTCCTGCGTTTAGATTTTTGTCAGCAACTAATTCTTTCGAAATGTAACAGCTCAACATTGGTTTTCCTTCTTCGGCTGTAGCCAAAACCAAAAACATGTTGGTTCCTAAAGTTCCTAATTCGTAAGCCAAATCTTTAGCCCCTTCAGGATTTAAGTCTACTTGTTTTGCTAAAAATTGTACGCCATTGATTTCTTGGATTTCTTTAGCCAAGTCACCTTTCATATTTTTTGCTTTGTCTTTCAACAAACCTTCTAATTGCTTTTTCAGTTTTGCGTTATCGTCTTGCAAAGCCACAACTGCCTTTAAAGTATCTTGTGGATTTTTTAAAGATAATTTAATTTCGCTTAACAACTCTTCTTGATTAGAAAAATGCTTTTTAACTGCATCAGATGTGATTGCTTCAATACGACGAATTCCTGCCGCAACTGCACCTTCCGATACAATCTTGAAAGACCAGATTTCAGCGGTATTGTTAACGTGAATTCCTCCACATAGTTCCATGCTGTCGCCAAATTTAATCGCACGAACTGAATCTCCATATTTCTCACCAAATAAAGCCATAGCGCCTTCTGATATCGCTTGCGCAAAAGGAATATCTCTGCGTTCAATTAACGGCAATTGCTCTTGAATTCTTGCATTAACAAAATCCTCAACTTGCTTTAATTCTTCATCTGTTACTTTAGCAAAATGCGAAAAGTCAAATCGCAAATTGTTTGGCGTAACTAATGATCCTTTTTGTTCTACATGCGTTCCTAAAACGGTACGCAAAGCCAAATGCATTAAATGTGTTGCAGAGTGATTCTTAGCAGATGCTGCTCTCAAATCAGTATTAACCTTAGCTACAAAACTTGTATTTACATTTTCAGGCAACTGTTTTGCCAGTAACAATATTAAGTTATTCTCTTTTTTAGTATCGATAATTTGGATTGTCTCATTTGCCGAAACCAACGTTCCTTTATCTCCTACTTGCCCTCCTCCTTCTGGATAAAACGGACTGTTATCAACAACGATTTGGTATAAAATACCGTCTTTTTTAGAATCCACTTTTCGAATGCGACTGATTTTCACATCTGCTTCTGTTTGATCGTATCCTACAAATTTTTCTACATTTCCAGGAATCAATACAGACCAGTCTTCAGTTGAAACTTCAGAGGCAGCGCGAGAACGTGCTTTTTGTTCTTGCATTGCTACATCAAATCCCGCTTCGTCAAGAGCCAATCCTCTCTCTCTCAAAATCAAAGCTGTTAAATCCTTTGGAAAACCAAAAGTATCATACAGTTCAAATGCTTTTGCTCCTGCTACTTCCTTACCGCTTGTTTCGCTAATAACGTTTTCAAGCAATTGCAACCCTTGATCTAATGTTCGAAGAAAAGAAGCCTCTTCTTCTCGAATAACATTAGTTACTAAGTTTTGTTGCGATTTGATTTCTGGGAAAAATTCACCCATTTGATCTGCTAAAACCGCTACTAATTTATAAATAAAAGGTTCTTTAGTATCTAAGAATGTGAATCCGTAACGGATGGCACGACGTAAAATACGACGAATCACATAACCTGCACCTGTATTAGACGGCAATTGACCATCGGCAATAGCAAAAGCTACCGCACGCACGTGATCGACAATCACACGTATAGCGATATTGATTTTATTCTGCTCTTCACCTTCAGCTCCGCTCAGAACAATATTATTAGTTGTATATTTTAAGCCCGTAATTTCTTCAACCTTATTGATAAGTGGTGCAAAAACATCTGTATCGTAATTAGATGTCACATTTTGAACTGCCATACACAAACGCTCAAATCCCATTCCGGTGTCTACGTGTTGCGCTGGTAATTTTTCAAGTGAACCATCTGCTTTACGATTGAACTCCATGAATACGTTGTTCCAAATCTCAACAACTTGAGGGTGATCTTCGTTTACTAAACTGCGTCCTGAAACGGCAGCTCTTTCTGCGTCTGTACGTAAATCGATATGAATTTCAGAGCAAGGTCCGCATGGTCCTTGATCCCCCATTTCCCAAAAGTTGTCTTTTTTATTCCCAAGAATAATACGGTCTTCTGGAACAAATTGTTTCCAAATATCAAATGCCTCTTGGTCAAAAGGTACATTCTCTGCCTCGTTTCCTTCAAAAACAGAAACATACAAACGATCCTTATCTAATTTTAAAACCTCTGTTAAAAATTCCCAA
>TARA_R110002033_G_scaffold6828_10_pt1 | contig 15591 bp, 11 predicted proteins | sample TARA_R110002033 | Tara Oceans TARA_R110002033 (sample SAMEA4397051) | marine metagenome | biome: Polar Biome; feature: [SRF] surface water layer (ENVO:00010504); material: water (ENVO:00002006), including particulate matter (ENVO:01000060) such as... | depth 5 m
CAGTTACAATTCCTATTGCACTTTTGATGGTACATTGGTGGCCTCAATATAAAAATAAAAAAACGGCGCTTATTTTGAGTTCCTTCTTTCCTGCTGCAGCTATTATTATATTTATCGGCTTAAATTTTAATAAGGATTGGTATAAACAACAGTTAAATTCTGATAAATATCTTATACAAAACCACATCAATAAGCCTACAGAAGGTTCTACTCCTATTTATTATTGGCATAATGTTTCTTATTCAGGTGAATTTTATTCAAAAGGTCATGCAAAAGAAATAACAGCGACAAGTGAATTAGAAACCTTAATGAATTCTGATAACAAATTCTATTTCATCATTTTGAAAAAAAGAATAAAAGAAATCCCGAAAACATTTAAAAATCAACTGGTGCTTTTAGATTCTAATCGCACAACATCTGTCTTTTTATATAAAAAGAGTCATTAAAAAATATCTGCATATTTTATTCTATTTGGCTAAAGTATAGTAAAATCAATATTAGATTTAACACCTATTTGATTCTTAAATTGTACTAGAATTCCTTTGCTATTAGCATAAAAACTCTTTTTACGATTTTTAACACACTTTTTAACAAGCCTTAAATGCTTCTAAAGGTTATAATTTAGATAAAATTAAGAAGCAAGGTATTTATAGTTTAACAATTCAACTTACATTTGTACACTCAATAAAAAAATAGTTAATCTTATGTGGCGTAAATTATTTCCAAGCCGATTTTCATTGCTAAAAACATTTGTTTTAATTTTCTTAATACTTTCATTTGCAGTAAGGCTTATTTTATTTATTTGGAGTTTTTCAGAAACAGATACATCTGTTTTAAATTTACTTTTCACATTCTTATTGGGATTTCTGTTTGATATAGGTACAGTATCATTTTTTGCTCTACCCTACGCTATCTATTTATTGCTGTTTCCTAAAAGGTTTTATGGTAGTATTATCGATAGAGTTTTTACATTTTTTGGATATTCACTAGGGCTTATTATTTTTCTATTTTCATTTTTTGCTGAAATCACATTTTGGGAAGAATTTAAACGTCGTTTTAATTTTATAGCAGTCGATTATTTAATTTATACGAATGAAGTCGTTCAAAACATCAATGAATCCTATCCTATTCCATTACTTGTCAGCATTATTTTAATTGCCTTTTTAATTATATTATTTATCACCAAAAAACGCGGCGCTTTTAAAGACACCTTTAAAAGTACAACCCCCTTTAAAGACAAACTTGTTCCTACATTAATAATTGGTTGTATTGTTGCGATTTTTACACTATTTGTCCAAAACCAAGATTCAGAGCAATTCAATAACAGATATAATAACGAACTATCAAAAACCGGTATTTATTCGTTTTTTGCAGCCTTCAGAAATAATGAATTGTCCTATTTAAAATTTTACAAAAGCATTGATGAAGACAAAGCTTTTTCAATTTTAAAAAATAAACTAAAATCTGATGGAGAACACTTTATCCATCCTGATAAAAATGAAATTTTAAGAACGGTTGTTAATTCCGATTCTATTAAAAAACCCATAAAACCGAATATTATATTTATCTGTGTAGAAAGTTTAAGTGGTAAATATTTAAACTCATTGGGCAGCACCTTAAATATTACACCTCATCTTGACTCACTAGCCCAAAACGGATTATTTTTTAATAATTTGTTTGCTACAGGTACCAGAACCGTAAGAGGTATGGAGGCCATAACATTATCTATTTCTCCAACTCCTGGCAGAAGTATCGTTAAACGTAAAAACAATCAAGGGTTGTTAACTATTGGCGAAGTTTTTAAAAAAGAAGGCTATAATAAAACATTTTTTTACGGAGGTGATGGTTATTTTGATAATATGAACACGTATTTTGGAGGTAATGGTTTTGACATAGTTGATAGAGGACGTGGGTTTTTATTAGATGCTAGCATTACAACCAAACGAACCAATATTGAAGATAATGAAGTCACTTTTGAAAACGCTTGGGGTGTTTGTGATGAAGATATATATAACAAAGTGCTTAAAGAGGCCGATGAAACCTACCAAGAAGATAAACCGTTTTTTGATTTTGTGATGACAACCTCAAATCATCGCCCGTATACATATCCAGAAGGAAAGGTGGAAATTCCGTCAGGAACAGGACGAGAAGGCGCTGTACAATACACGGATTACGCCATCGGTGAATTTTTAGAAAATGCAAAATCGAAACCATGGTTTGACAACACCATATTTATAATTATGGCAGACCACTGTGCCAGCAGCGCAGGCCGCTGGGAACTAGATGTACAAAACTACCATATTCCGGCTATAGTATATAACCCAAAACTGATTGCGCCGCAAAGTGTTAATAAACTTTGCTCTCAAATAGATTTATTCCCTACTATATTTGGTTTGATGAATTGGGATTACACTTCAAACTTTTTTGGCAAAGATATTTTAAAAATGAACGCCTCAGATGAAAGAGCTCTTATAGGAAATTATAGAAAACTTGGTTTGCTAAAAGATGATAAACTAATGGTATTAAACGAACAAAATGGCTCTGATTTTTATCAATGGAATAAAGATGATAATAGCTTAAAAGAAATCCCTAATAACGTTAACTTTTTAGACGAAACCATTTCATATTATCAGGTCGCAGATTATTTATACAGAAATAACGGTCTTAAAATAAAGGAATAATATTGATACATATACATTTTATAGTTAATCCTATTGCCGGATCTGGCGATAATAAAATCAATATTAAATTCCTTCAAAGGTATTTTAGTAAAGACACATATGTTCTGGTTGTAAAACACTCAGTCTATAAAAAACATGCTGTCGAACTTACAAAAGAATCTATTAAAGAAAAGGCTCATGTTATTGTTGCTTGTGGTGGTGACGGTACAATTAATGAAGTAGCCTCTTGTATAATTGACACATCCATTCTTTTTGGAGTTATCCCATTAGGATCTGGAAATGGTTTAGCCTCAAATCTTAAAATATCTAAAAATATTGAACAGGCCATTTCAATAATAAAAAAACAAGATGTAAAAACAATCGATGTTGGATCCTTTAATAACAACTATTTTTTTAGTAATTCTGGAATTGGATTTGACGCTATGGTTATTAAAAACTACGAAGAATCCAACAATCGTAAACTTTTAAGTTACATTAAAGCGACACTTAAATCGTTAAAAGACATAAAATATGATAACGAATATAACATTACCATAAATGAGGAAAATTTAGTTTTAAAACCATTCATGATTTTTGTTTCAAACTCTAATGTATTGGGCTATAAGGTAAGTTTAACACCAAAGGCTTCTTTACAAGATGGTCTGCTAGACGTTCTTATTGTTTCAAAATTAAATTTCTTTAAAGTTGTTTTATTTTGTTTGTTAATGCTATTTAAAAAACACTATCTACTAAAAGAGGTCAAAAGTTATCAAACTAAAAATCTATCTATATATCAGAAGGAAAGTAACCATTATGACATGCAAATTGATGGAGAACACAGAATAGTAAACCACTCAAAAATTGAATTTTCCATTAAGGAGAAAACTTTAAGAATAATATCTTAAAAACTGAAACGTTTTGTTATTTAACGTATCGCTTAATAATATAGGTTGCTAATTTATAAAATAAAAACCCAGAAACTGCGCCAAAAGTCATTCCGCAGATAACATCTAAAGGGTAGTGAACACCTACATAAATTCTACTAAAACCTACAATAACACTCCAGAATATTAATAAAAATATTAAATTCTTATAAAAAGGTCGAAGTAATAGTCCTGAAAAAATAGCTGCTGCCATTGAGTTTGCTGCATGTCCGGAGAAAAAACCATACTTGCCACAACGAACTGCAATAAATCGCATCTGATTAACCAGAGCATCTTCTCCACAAGGTCTTGTTCTTTCAAAACCTCTTTTAAACATATTGGTAATTTGATCGGTAAATGTGATCATTAAAGCCACAATTACTACTAAAATTAAAAGAGTCTTCCAACCGTATTTTTTATACAGCAAGAATAGTAAAAGCGCATATAATGGGATAAAAGTTAACTTGTTTGTTATGAGTAACCATAACCAATCCCAGGTCGGAGATCCTAAATTATTTAAAAATAAAAAAAGGGAGGTATCGTATTGTAATAACTGTTCAATCATTATTCTTCGTATAAAGAAACTTCTCTATCGTAAAATTCGGTAGCTAGCTTTATCATGGTCTCTGTCTCAGCCTTTAATTCTTTTTCATCTTCCTCATCAAAATCTTCAAACCATTCTACCTCATCATCTTCAAGATTAATAATAAATCTGGGAAACTCTGTGTGAATTACAAAAATAGCATTCGGATAATCTGTATTATCACCCAATATAAATTTTGGTAGTTGCATTATATGTCTTCTTTAATTGTTAGACAAAATTAACCTTTTCGTTAGATAATTAAATCTAAGATACAATAAAATTGCGGCTGTTGATAATCCAGCAAGCAAACCCAACCAAATACCAAAACTACCATAAGCAGTTTCTTTTCCTAAAAACCAACTTACTGGAAAGCCCACTATCCAGTAAGACACAAAAGTTATTAATGTTGGAATTTTAACATCTTGAAGGCCTCGCAAGGCCCCTAAAAAGATAACTTGTATACTATCACTTATTTGAAATATTGCAGCAGCTATTAAAAGTTTCGATGCTATTTCAATAACCTCTGTATTATCTAATAGGTTTTTGGCATCATTAAAGTCTACATATAATTTTGGCAACTGATTGTTAAATACAAAGAAAATAAAAGCAAAACTGATAGCAAATAAAAGACCAAATAAAAATATTGAAAAGGCTATACGTCTTAATTCAAAATAATTTTGTTGTCCTTTTTGATTTCCTACCCTCACCATAGCTGCAACACTTAATCCTGTTGCTACCATAAAAGTCATGGACGATAAGTTTAGCGCAATTTGATTGGCTGCTTGAGGGTTTTTACCTAGAGTACCGCTTAACCAAATGGCAGCTGTAAAAATAGCGACTTCAAAAAACATTTGCATTGCACTTGGAGCGCCTAGATTTATTATTTTTTTTAGCATCAATGTGTCTAAAACAAAAAACTTGATATTCGTTACGAAGGCTTTTGATTTTTCTTTTCCTTTTAGCAAATACCAAAGATAAGCTACCATGACAAACCTGGAAGCTAACGTACCATAAGCTGCACCAACAATACCCAATTCAGGAAATCCGAATTTTCCAAAAATCAGCAGATAATTCAAACCTACATTAACAACATTTCCTAATAACGTCGCATACATAGGAAATCTGGTCATTGACAACCCATCACTAAATTGTTTGAACGCTTGAAAAACAATTAGAGGAATTAATGAAAATGCAACCAAGTCCAAATAAGGAGACGCTAAATCAACTACTTCAGTAGGTTGTTTCATTAAATGCATCAATGGTTTTGCGAAAAACACCAGTAAAAAGAGCGAGATACCTAAAACTGTACATAAAAATAGACCGTGTTTAAATGCAGATTTTCCTTTAACAAAATTTTGTTCGGCATCAGCTTCTGCTGTTAAAGGCGTAATAGCTGTCGAAAAACCTATGCCCAGAGACATTGCTATAAACATAAAACTGTTTCCTAAAGACACGGCTGCCAACTCAGCAGTTCCCAACTGACCAACCATAACATTATCAGCAAACCCTACGAAGGAATGTCCCAACATGCCTAACATCACTGGTGCCGCTAATTGCCAGTTATATTTAAACTCTTTAGTGTAATTTTTTAATTGCATCAGGCAAAAGTAATCTTTAGCGATTGTTTTTACGAATTTTAGAATATAGAATTAACAACTATTTAAAAGCTAAATAATTAATTGTTAATAAGTAAGAATAACTTTTAAAGCTCTGGAAATCAATTTTTATTATTTTTGGTTCACCCTTAGAATTTATCATAATAGCATCAAGATACTATAGAAACATTTAGCTGTTATTTTAAGGGATTAAAAATAATTACAAGCATAAGGTTTCAATATTAAAAAGGGGAAATAGCATTTCCCCTTTTTTTATACTCTATATTTCCTATTCTTATATATTGTAATTAGAAACTTGTGCCTTAGCTTCTTCAAACTCCAAAATCATATCTTTTACAATTTGATGGACTGGTTTTATATCATGAATTAACCCTGATATTTGTCCTATTTCCAATTCGCCTTCATCTAAATCACCTTCAAACATCCCTTTTTTAGCTCTTCCTCTTCCTAATAATGCTTTTAGTTCTTCAATAGTTGGTGTTGTTTTATATAACTCTTGAACCTCTTTATAAAATTTATTCTTAATCAAGCGAACTGGAGCTAACTCTTTTAAGGTTAATTGAGTATCGCCTTCATTAGCATTAACCACGGCTTTTTTAAATGCTTCATGAGCAGAGGACTCCTCACTAGCGACAAAACGACTTCCCACTTGAACACCATCGGCTCCTAAAACCATAGCCGCTAACATAGCATTACCTGTGGCAATACCGCCAGCTGCTATTAACGGAATTTTAATGTGCTCTTTAACCATTGGAATGAGTGTTAACGTAGTAGTTTCATCTCTACCATTATGTCCACCAGCTTCGAAACCTTCGGCAACAATAGCATCTACTCCAGCTTCTTGAGCTTTGAGCGCAAACTTTAAACTACTAACAACATGAACAACAGTAACACCTTGTTCTTTTAACCATGACGTCCATGTTTTTGGGTTACCTGCAGAGGTAAATACAATTTTTACATCCTCCTCAACTATAATATGCATAATTTCTTGAATGTTAGGATACAACATAGGAACGTTTACTCCGAACGGTTTATCGGTGGCTTTTTTGCATTTCTGAATATGTTCACGCAACACCTCAGGATACATAGACCCCGCACCAATTAATCCTAAAATTCCTGAATTGCTACAAGCTGAAGCCAATTTCCAACCACTATTCCAAACCATACCCGCTTGTATGATAGGGTATTTGATATTAAAAAGTGATGTTATTTTATTTTGCATTTAGGTTTTTATAATTTTAAATGATTTTGAAACTCCTTTTGATTGAAACTTGGCAATATACATGCCAGTTGAAAGATGTGAAATATCAATTCCTTTGTTTGTATGATTTACGGAAAAATCATTGACGTGGTTTCCTAAAATTGTATACAGTTGAATGGTTAGTTCTGTTTCTGTTGAAGGTAAATCAAAATATATCATACTCCTTGCGGGGTTTGGATATATTTTTAAATCTAAATTGTCAACTTGAAAAGTATCAGTTGATAAAGCTTTATTAAGTGCAAGTTGTAAATCAGGAATACCATAACCTAATTTATAATCTGGATTGGTATATTGAGATGCCGATTCTCTTACTAATTGCATAATTTCTGCATTTGTTTTGTTTGGCAACGCTTGCCACAAACAAACAAGCCCTCCAGCCATAATGGGAGAACTAAAAGACGTTCCATCGGACGTTCCTATAGTATCAAATTGATTAATAACGGCACTTGCTAAGCCTTGTGCTACAACATCTGGCTTCTGAGTAGGCTGATAAACACTTCCTATAGAACTAAAATAGGCATAATCACCATTTGAAGCAACTGCTCCAATTGAAAAAACGTTAGGTGAATCTGCTGGTGCATTTACACCATTATTCCCCTCATTACCGGCTGAATTTACTAAAAGCATCCCTTTTTGAAAAGCAATATTGGCTCCTTTTGTTATGTAGGCTGTATAACCATCTAAATCTGAATTTGAATAGCTATAATTTGTATTATTAAAATCTTTATAACCTAGTGAGGTATTAATAACATCAACCCCTAAACTATCGGCTCTTTCTGCTGCTTCTACCCATAAACTTTCTTCTAAAGGATTCTCATTTTCTATTCCTCCAGTTAGCCTAGTATCTTCTGTAATAAACAAATAATAAGACGCATCAGGTGCCGTACCGACATATTGATTTTCAACATAACCAGCCATCGTGCTCAACACTAAAGTTCCATGATTACTGGTTGTATTGGTATAAACATCTTCATTTCTATTTACAAAATCGTAATTACCCAAAATTTGTCCTGTTACTCTTAAATGCTGAAATGATGACATCGTATTAACGTTTGGAAATCCGGCATCAAGAACAGCCACTGTCATACCTGTACCTGTATAGCCTGCCAAATGTAATTGGTCTCCCTTAAACATTTGAATTTGATTCGCTGCACTACCATAATTATATGTTGTAAACGTTTCTTGAAATTTTGAACTCCTCTTCGTCTGTTGTGTCTTTAAAGTATTTAAACTTTTATCCGCAAATTCTATAGAACTTACAAAGGATAATACTGAAAGGGAGTTGATATTAGTTTCAGTTCCCCTTACATGAACTGCATTAAACCACTTAGATTTTGCCAATACAGTAATCCCTGTTTCTGTTTTTAACTGAGAAATATAGGTTTCGTTAACAGGTATATCGCTCTCATCTACACTAACACCGTGGGCAATTTTTCTATCAATAGCTTTTTGCGAAAGAAATGTTGTGGGATTTGTTACTGAATAGACATTAGTTTGTTTATCTGTAAAATATACCCATGCATCTTGATCTTGACAAAAACAAGAAAGTGAGAGGCAGAGACCAATAAATAGTAACAGATTAAGTTTCATAGCAAGACAATAAGGTATTGCAATTTAGCAAATTACTCCTGAACCTACTAATTCATCTTTAATATACCACGCAACAAACTGACCTTCTGTAATAGCAGACTGCGGGTTTTCAAACTCAACATAAAGTCCGGAATCTACTTTATAAAGCTTTGCCTTTTGTAATGGTTGACGATATCTAATTCTAGCCATAACCTCCATGGTTTCATTGGTCGATAAAGCTAAATCTTCACGTATCCAGTGCAATTCATCATTTTTTACAAACAATGCCATTTTATATAAGCCAGGATGTTGTTTTCCTTCACCTGTATAAATTATATTCTCAACCACATCGGTATCAATAACAAATAAAGGTTCTACATGACCGCCTACAGCCAAGCCTTTGCGCTGTCCTTTTGTAAAATAATGAGCACCTTGGTGCTTGCCAATAATTTTACCGTCTTCTAAATGATAATCTAATTTTCTGGATAAAAATTCTAGGCGCTCCTCATCATTTGTGAAATTAGGTGCTTGCCTGTTATATATTTTATTCTCTTTATAAACTTCAACTATGTGACCTTCTTTAGGTTTTAATTGTTGCTGTAAAAAATCTGGCAACTTAACCTTTCCTATAAAACATAATCCTTGAGAATCTTTCTTTTCTGCTGTTACTAAATCTAATTCTAAAGCTATTTTTCTGACTTCAGGTTTCGTTAGTTCACCAATAGGAAACAAAGATTTTGCCAATTGTGATTGTGATAATTGACATAAAAAGTATGATTGATCTTTATTAGGGTCTACTCCTGCAAGCAATTGATAAATCTCTTTGCCGTCTTTATTAATTATACTTTTTCTACAATAATGCCCTGTAGCAACATAATCTGCACCAAGTTCCATAGCTATTTTCATAAACACATCGAACTTTATCTCTCTATTACAAAGGACATCTGGATTTGGTGTTCTTCCGTTTTCATATTCTTTAAACATATAATCAACAATACGCTCCTTATATTGTTCGCTTAAATCAACCGTTTGAAAAGGAATACCAAGCTTATCTGCAACCAACATAGCATCATTACTATCATCTAACCAAGGACATTCATCTGAAATTGTCACAGAATCATCATGCCAGTTTTTCATAAACAAACCAATAACCTCGTAGCCTTGTTGCTTTAACAAATAAGCAGCAACACTAGAATCAACACCTCCTGAGAGTCCAACAATAACACGTTTCATAATATATTTTATAGGGCACAAAGATACAATTAATGATAGTAATGTTTTAAAAAGATACATACATAAATTACTCTCCATAAGAAATTACTGTTTAACTATTTAATAAATCTATTAAACATTTATTTTATTTTGTTTAATTATTTTGTATATTTGTTAAACAGAATTAAATAACTTAATACAGAAAATTATGTCACATTTAAAAAAACTTACAATTTTAGCGTTGATTGCATTCGTTGCTTTCTCGTGTAACAAGGATGACGATCCTAAACCGATTGATTATCCAGAAACAATTACTGAATTAGCTGTAGCTACTCCAGATTTAAGTAATCTTGTTGCGGCTTTACAAAAAGCAGATTTAGCAACTACATTAAACGGTGCAGGTCCTTTCACTGTATTTGCTCCAACAAACGCAGCTTTTACCACCTTTTTAGCTGATAACGGTTTTAGTTCGGTAGACGACGTACCTGTAGATGTTTTGACACAGATACTTCTAAATCATGTTATTCTAGGTGAAGTAAAATCTAACCAAATTCAAACTGGTTACGTTAAGACTTTAGCAGATGGCCCTGTGGATGGTTCTAAGTTAAGTATGTACTTAGATGCATCTTCTGGAGTTAAAATTAATGGTATCTCTGATGTTACGACACCAGATATAAATGCTACAAATGGTGTTATACATATAGTGGATGCAGTAATAGGACTTCCTACTGTTGTTGACTTCGCTTTGGCCGATAGTAATTTTTCAACATTAACATCTGCTTTAACAAGAGCTGATTTAACATTTGATTATGTATCTGCTTTAAGCACTCCTAACGGAACTGATCCAGCTCCATTCACAGTGTTTGCACCTACCAACGATGCATTTGCTAGTTTACTTACTGAACTAGGAGTTACTTCATTAGATGATATTGATGAACCTACTTTGAAAGCTGCATTAGATCTGCACGCTGTAGCTGGAGCCAATGTTCTTGCCGCAGGTCTTTCTGATGATATGACTGTTACTACTCTTGGAGGTGATATTACAGCCAATGTAACAGGTGGTGCTACTTTAACAGATTCTAATGGTAGAGTAAGTAACATTACATTTACTGACGTTCAAGCGGCTAATGGTGTTATACATGTTATTGATAAAGTTTTACTTCCAAAATTACCTCCAAATATAGTAGGAAAAGCACTAGACACTCCTTCTCTTAGTATATTAGTTCAAGCGTTACAAGCTGCTGATGGTAATTTAGTTGACGTTCTTAATGGACCTGGACCATTTACAGTGTTAGCTCCAGACAATGATGCTTTTACAGCCTTTTTATCTGACAACGGATTTGCAAGTTTGGCTGATGTTCCTACAGATGTATTATCTCAAATACTATTAAATCACGTTATTTCAGGAAAAGTTATGTCAACTGATTTAGTGAATGCAGGAGCAGGTTATGCCTCTACAAGCGCAACTGGCGCAGGTGGTAATCCAATGAGTATCTACTTTAACACATCAGACGGCGTTAAATTCAATGGTATTTCGTCAGTAACAACTCCTGATATTGAAGTTACCAATGGTGTGATTCATATAGTAAACAAAGTTATTGGTTTACCAACTGTTGTAGATCAAGCAGTAGCTAATCCTAATTTTAGCAGTCTTGTTGCTGCCTTAGGCGCAGCCGATGGAGATTTAGTTACTGTATTAGGTGGTGAAGGTCCTTTTACTGTATTGGCTCCAGATAATGATGCTTTTACAACATTTTTACATGGCGCTTCTTTAGGAGATGTTCCTACAGACGCCTTAGCTAATCTCTTATTAAATCATGTTATTAGTGGTGTTGTAACCTCTACTGATTTAGTTTCTGAGGAAGCAGGATACACGAACACCCTTGCTGTTGGTCCTAATGATAACAAATTAAGTTTATACTACAACACAACTGATGGTGTTAAGTTTAATGGCGTATCGTCAGTGAGTAAAGCTGATATTGTAACATCTAACGGAATTATTCATGCTGTTGATGCTGTAATCCCAATTCCAACAGTCGTTACTTTTGCCACGGCAGATCCTAATTTTTCAACCCTGGTTTCAGCCTTAACAACACTTACACCTAATACAGATTTTGTAGCTACTTTAAGTGGTACTGGTCCTTTTACAGTCTTTGCTCCCACTAATGCTGCTTTTGATGCCTTAGGAACACCTCCTGCAGAGCCTGTGTTAACTCAAGTGTTATTACATCATGTAGTATCTGGAAATTATCAATCAGGTGATTTAAATCAATCTGGCGATACAACGGTTCCAACATTACAAGGAGATAACATAACAATTACCCTACCAGGTACAAATGGAAATACTGCTGATATGACAGATGGTGCTGGAAATTCTGATATAGGAATTATCAAAGTTAATGTTCAAGCTGGCAACGGTGTTATTCATGTAATAAATAAGGTATTACTACCTTCATCATAATAAATTAGTTTTAGTTTGGTTTGTTTGGTTTAGACGATAATAGTCTAAATAATAAAAGGCTCTTTAAAATTTAAAGAGCCTTTTTAATTTTTAGTTTATTTAATCTTTTTTGGAGTCGCGTTGTATATGAGTAAAGTCTTTCTTTTCAACTAGCTTACCATCTTCATAATAGTTCCAAATACCGTGTTTTTTACCATTTTTATAGCTTCCTTCGATAATTAAATTACCTTTTGAATCGTAATATTTTGAAACTCCATCCAATTCTCCATTAACATATATAAATTCTTTTAAAATAGTCTTATTAGGTGAATACCAAATGGATGTTCCATTTAGTTTTCCACGTTCATAGTGTTGTTTCTCGGCAATTTGACCATTATTATAATAAACAAATCGGTCTCCATCAAGATTCCCATTTTCATCATAGTTCTCAAGAGTTAATAAGTTTTTAGATGTTTTTTGATAATATTTCCATTCTCCTATATATATTTTTCCATTCATTTCACCTTCACTAATCACTTTTCCCGTTGAGGTATAAAAGGTTACATACGCTTTATTGTCTGCACTGTTAAATTGTTTTGTAGCTGTTAAAGATGGCTTATTATCAATATTTTTATAAAATTTAAACAGTCCTATTTCTTTACCATGACTAAACGCTCCCTCATACCGTAATACCTTGCTATCATCAAAATACTTTTTCCAAACCCCATCACGCTTGCCGTTAGTATCAAATTGATTTATAGTTTGAGCGATAACTAAATGTGCTATAAACATAAAAAGGGTTACTATAGTTGTTTTCATTTTAGTATTAATTTTTTTTATAAATCTTACATAACAATACCTTCAATATATGCTTTCTTTTTGAGAATAAATCAACATTAAGTATTTGATAATGCAATAACGTATTCTTTAATTTGAAATTGCATGTAACAAAAAAGCCACCTTAATCGGTGACTTTAATATTTATTTATTTTTTTGCCTTTTTTTGTTTTTCAGCCTCTTCCATCATCTCTTTCATTTTTTTCTGAAACTTATTTTGTTTTTTAGGTTTCTTTTTATTCTCTTGAATTTTGGCATGAATCTTATCTTCATCAATAATATAGTTTTTAATAACTAACATAATACCAATGGTAATCAAGTTTGAAACAAAGTAATACAAACTCAATCCTGACGCATAATTATTAAAGAAGAATAACATCATCAATGGTGAAAAATACATCATGTATTTCATCATTTTACTCATATCTGGCATTCCTTCTTGTGTAGGTTGCGATGCCATTTGCTGCCCCGTAGTCATTTGCATATAAAAGAAAATAGCTACAGATGCCAATATAGGGAACAAGCTTACATGATCACCATAAAGCGGCACATGAAACGGCAATTTTGCTATGACATCATAAGATGATAAATCTTCTGCCCACAAGAAACTTTTCTGACGCAAATCAAATGCCGACGGGAAAAACTGAAACAGCGCATAAAACACTGGTAACTGCACCAATGCCGGCAAACAACCAGCCATGGGGCTCGCACCTGCTTTGCTATACAGTGCCATAGTTTCCTGTTGCTTTTTCATGGCATTGTCTTTATACTTTTCATTAATCTCAGCAATTTCTGGTTTCAATACCTTCATTTTAGCCTGAGATACATAGGATTTGTATGTCACTGGAGACATTACAATTCGCACCATAATAGTCATAAAAACAATAGCAAATCCATAGGGTAAGAATGAGCTCAAAAATCCGAATAAAGGAATAAATACATATCGGTTTATCCAACCAAAAATACCCCAACCTAATGGCACAACCTCGTCTAAATTTCTATCGTAAGCATTTAATACTTTATAATCTGTTGGTCCGAAATACCAATTCATATTTTTATTAATCTCACCACCTGTCATTTCTAAAGGCAACTTCGCCTCAAAATACTTGGTAAAAACCGTATCTACTTCCTCATCTTTAACAAGATTTTTAGATTTTAAAGACGCTGTTTTAAAAGGTGTATCTGCTAGTAAAATAGATGTGAAAAAATGTTGTTTAAAAGCTATATAGGTAACATCATCAACCTCTTTGTCAGAATCGGAACGCTGACCAAGATTATTGTCTTTGCCTCCTTCATATTCATAAATTAAATCGGTATACCTATTTTCATACGAAATACTTTTTGCATGACGATAGGTCTTTATTTTCCAATCTAAATTAATGTCTTGCGAGCTATTAATTACATCATTTAAGCCTTGAGATTTAATAGAAAACCCAAGCATATAGTCATCTTTCTTAATCTCATATCTATATTCTAAAAACTTAGTTTCAGATACTTTTAGCTTCATTGAAACTATGGTATTATCGCCGTTTTTAGTAACTGTGGGCTCAAAATATAAATCTTTGGTATTTAATATTCTACTATCAGTAGTTCCAAAATTAATATTAAAACCACTGTTATTATCTTTTACCAAGTAAATAGGAATGGAGTCGTAATCAACAAATTTTTTCAGTTTTATTTCTGATAAAAAACCGCCTTTATTACTGAAGGTTAATTTTAAAAGATCACTTTCAACAACTGTTTCTTTATCTGAAGCTGAAGGTAACGTAGATGAATATGCAAAAGCTCCTAGCTTGTTTTTAAGACCAGCCACTTGAACAGAATCTGTGGCAGCAACAGCCGAATAATCTTCAGCAGTAGTTTCTTTTGTCTGAGCTTCTTCTGTATCTTTTTGTTCTTTAACAACCTCTTCTTGCTTAGCTTTTTCTTGCGCTTTAAGTTCCTCTGGCGTTGGTTGATTTTGCCAAAGCATATACATTAATATGCCGAAAATAAGCACAAAGCCTATTACCGAATTAATATCTAATTTTTTTTCTTCCATCTGTTATAAATTATTCCTACTTTCTAGCGAGGAGAACTGTTCTAATCAAAAAACTATCCAATTTTCATTTTATGACACACTGGCACCTTACTTATTATTTTTAAATTTTAACGCTGCTTTTACAAATGCCACAAACAACGGATGTGGATTTGCAACAGTACTGCTATATTCTGGATGATATTGAACACCTACAAAAAATGGATGTGTTGGTATTTCAATAATTTCAACTAATCCTGTATCTGGATTTAATCCAGTAGCGAGCATTCCTGCTGCTTCAATTTGCTCTTTATAATCACTATTAAATTCGTAACGATGCCTATGGCGCTCCTTAATAGTTTTTGCTTTATAAATTTCACTAACCTTACTACCTAGTTTTAAATCGCAATCCCAAGCACCTAAACGCATAGTTCCACCTTTATCTGTAATCGACTTTTGTTCTTCCATCAAAT
>TARA_R110002033_G_scaffold70385_4_pt1 | contig 15522 bp, 14 predicted proteins | sample TARA_R110002033 | Tara Oceans TARA_R110002033 (sample SAMEA4397051) | marine metagenome | biome: Polar Biome; feature: [SRF] surface water layer (ENVO:00010504); material: water (ENVO:00002006), including particulate matter (ENVO:01000060) such as... | depth 5 m
TATATCTTTAATATTATTCATAATAATCAGAACTCTCAAATTTACATCAATAATAAAAAACAAAAATACTTAAAATCCTATATTAACACACCCCTCAAGAGAATTTTATCTGATTTAGGTATTAAAAAAAACATAACCTACTATTGTGCAAGGCATACTTTTGCAACAGTTTTGAAGTTTAATAACATTTCAATAGACATCATCAAAGAGGCTTTAGGTCATAAAGATATTAAATCCACAATGTCCTATTTGAACACACTTCCAAGTAACACTTTAGACAAAATGATCGATGATGTTATTTTTTAGTTAAGATGTTTTTAGAAAAACAAGTCCTCATGTGAAGTGATTTTTTTTTAAATATTTACTTAACAGAGCATTCCATTTAAAAACTTCTTTTAAATACTCCATCAAAAAAAATAACTACTTCAGATAAACGACGACCGTATTACTAAATTCAATTGCCTTGAAACTCCAAATAGTATACTTACCACATTCATAATTAAACATATAATAGTATGCAACTCTTTTCACAAGTGTTGATGCATGAATCGAAGACGGATTAAAATGATGCTTTCACTACGCTCCGCACCATATCATTTACAAAAGAAAAAAAAAGAAAGTCGTCGTAGCAGTGGAGGTTTCAAAAGGAGTCCAGTTTTTTTAAAAAAATACTACCCAACTGTTCCTGCTTAATTTGGTCGTGATTTTAAATTCGGATTATGAATTGGAAATGTAAGGGTGGAGATTTTTTCAAAAACCCGTAGGGCTTGAACTTTACTTTTTGAAACCGTAACTTACCTTTACTTTCTTTTATTTGTTTTTTTTTTATAGCAAGGTATTTCTTGTTTACACTTCTTTTGGGAAAGTTCTTGTGGAATCTGCAATCAAACACCCCCAAGCACCGCAGAAAATGATAATTGTAGCGATAGCGGAAATTATTGTTTTTCGAGGAGCGAAGAGGCGGTGTTGCGGCAATCGAACTGCCACCATAGATGCGAAAGGTGAGCGTAGGTACGAAGAGAAACGAAGCAGATATGAGCGTGTAACGGCGGGGAAAATATAAAAGTCAGCCTTTGGCGTTCCTTGATTTAGGGTAAAGTGATAACGGAGCCAACCCCGATGGCTGTGCGAAGGAGCAACCGCTGAAAAAATATAGGGCGGCAGACATAATACTGCTGGAATGTAGTGTAGCGTAGTTTACGGAGCGAAACGGAATGAAGCGGTATTGTGGATGCATAAGCCCGACCGAACGCAGGAAGTGACCGTGTGAAGATGAGGAACGAAACAGTGCTAAAAAATAGCTGCTTTTTTTCAAGCTGCTGTTTTTTTAGTGCTGTGAAGTGTCTGTGGAATGGAGAGAAACCTAACTATTTAATTGAAATATTAAATTGCCTGTTTACCCAAAATGTTCTTATGAAAATATAAGGTTGACCGACTGGAACAGCCGAACGTAACAAAGGGAACGACCTTAGTGAGACCGCTAAATTGTATATAGGTCGATTATTTTATATCAAACAAAACCTAATGTGAAATCACAAATGAAAATTAGTATAAAAGAAATAATAAAAATTAAAACAATTTTAGAGACATATGCTTCAACTCCAATAAACCTAACTCTTTTCTCTCCATTATTTATTCGAAATGGCGTAAACAAACCCAGCACAATATTTATAAAAAAAAGCAATAGAATTTTAGTGTAAATTGTTTGAATCAATATCTGTTGATACCAGGCCGAGTCAATGAGGTTAAGTGAGAAAAGTAGTGAAATTAAAATTATAAGAAAAAAAAGTGTTGATAGTATGGTTGCAGGAATAAATATAAGTTTTTGAACAGCAAATCTTTTATTTAGACTTTCCTCTTCATCAAAGCAAATATAGGTGCAGTTTATATTTAGAATTCTATCACCCATTATGGTAAATATATTACCTGGAATATTTTTTATTTCTGTATTACCGTCTAGTTTTTTATACCTAGTAGCCTTTAAAAGATGTATTTTTTCTAGTTTACAAATATCATGAGGGTTGATATCGTAATCAGCATACAATCCAGAATAGAGAGTTGTTTCATCTCCTTTTTCTGAAACTAAAACATCTAAATATGTATATTTAACTTTTAGATCATGGTCAATATTAGATGCAGTATATTTCTTGAATTTAAGTATTTTACCCGAAAATAAATAATGCCAATTATTATTATATCTAAAAAATTTCCATCTAGTATCCCAACCAAAAAATAGAACAAATTTACTTATAAAAAAGCCAATCATAGCTGAAAAAAAATACATCCCTCCGATAAATGGAAGATAAACTTTATAGATATTTTGTGATAGACCACTAAACTTATCAGGTGATGCTTGAGTAGTTGGCTGAGAAATAAAATTAGCGTCAAAACTATTTAAAACATTATCTATATTAATTCCATTATCACTAATTGAATTAAAAAGAGCCACAAAGCATAAAGATAAAATTATACCAACAAAAAGTGAGTATACCAAATTTATGGCAGTACTATTATTTAAATTTATCTGCTTAGAAAACTCACCGTTATAATAAAATCTTCTTGCTAAAAAACCTGGTATTATGAGAAAAAATGAAATGAAAATTATTGCATATACACCAATAGTTACCTCCATCAATTAAAATTAAAGTACTATAATATCGTGCTTTGTAGTTTCAGAAGATCTGTTCTCTTGAATTTTTTTAAATATTCTATTGTAATCTTCATTATCATTGGCTAGATCCCAATTGTTTGATGAAACTCTTGTAGTATCCGTTTCTTCGTTAATATTTTTAATATCCGCAAGAACTGGGAAAAGTAACTCCTTCCAATTTATATTTTTTATAAATTTTTTCATGTCTTACTGTAATTAAAAAACTTATTACAAAACTACATAAAATTAGTTATTAACAATGTTTTTTAACATATAATATATAAGCCATTGTTATTCAGTAAAATACAAATGCTGCATAAAGGATTGTTGAAAAACTACCTCAACACAATACCTCTAACCTCACCATCATATCTATAATCAACAATCTCCCCACTGATAATCAATTCAATTGCTTGTTCAATAACATCAAAAGGTGCTACAAACCATTCTCTTGGGGTGTGCCGTCTTTTGTTTTCATCGTAGATGTCGATGTTTAAGCAGGCACTACCAAAGAAATTATGCAATAATTGCTCTAGCTTTTGTGGATTCATATTAAAGCATTTCCAAGCACTTTCTATTTTTACTGGAGCCATTAAATAGGTAGGCTCTTTTTCTGCGTTTTTGATTCGTTCCTCAACTGCATCAGTCGAATATCCAATTTTATAGAGGTTTTCCATTGATGCTATCCGTGCGTCTTTACTTTTGGACCTTAACACATAAATATATCCTGCTTCTTTATCTTCTTCGGTAATGTCGCTGAACTTTTCAAGAAAAGATTGGTTTACATCCTCTTTATTTTCAGAAACTACTTGGCCATTGGCATATAATATTTTCTCAACAGACCTTTTGAGCATATTAGATTCTGTACCATTTTCGAAAATACATCTTGTTCTTCCATCTTCTCTCACTCTTGTACCGTCTTCTTTATAATGGTCTTTTCTAGAAATATCTATTTTTTCCAATAAAAATAAAACTCCATTTTGAACATAATAGGTGCCGGCTCTAAGGTTACCCATAGTAAAATCTACTAATTGCCTTTTGCCTTCTGCCAAATCCTTTTGTACAGCTTTTAATAAAGATTCATATTCTTCAAAGTTTTTACAAGGCTTTCTTCTTGCAACAAAATCTGTTGGTTCTCTCTTTTCGGGTTTTGGAGTATGTTTAAAATTAAACAAATCGGTATCATCTTCTAATAAATCAAACGTATCATCATTAAAAATATCGTCTATTGAATTGATTTCTTTTACCTCAAATTCAAGTATGTTATTCGTGTCAATCTCTTTTAACTGTTCTTTTTTCTCAGGGCTTTCTCTTATTCCTTTTAATCTAGTATATAATTGATATTCTGATATATTAGTAAGATTAGACTGTGGTTCTCTGTTGTATTTTTCTACAAATTCATTTACCTCATTGAATGAAGCCATTAATCTTTCGTCTGTGTTTTTTACGCCAGATGATTTTGGTTTGACATTTAGAATATCAAACTCATCATTATTAAAAATATCGTCAAGTACTGAATTCTTATCCATTTGCTAAACGTTTTCTTTTTTCTTCTTTTAAATAAATAATACATTCTGCCATTCTTTTTTCCAATGGATTATTTGAATTTAGACTTGGTTCTTTCTCATGTAATTTTCTAAACTCAACAATTTTGGGCCATAATATTTTAGCTTCTTCAAAGTCCATTTTAATACGTGTGGCTTCAATTGTATCTTGAATTACTTTTAGCACTTTGGTTGTTACTGATTTTGATAAAATCTCAAATGCTTTTTGAAAAGGATTCACCTTGTCTATCAAATCAATATGAATATCGTCAATATTAATGAATTTGTCCGTCATGCGAATAAATCGTTGGTCTCCTACTTCTTTTATCTCACCACTTTTAATTACAGAATCTACTACCACATATTGACGGATTTCCTCAATTTCTTCATCTGATAATTCAGGATATTTAACTCTAATGATTTTAGGAATTAGTACTTTATTAATCACTTCAGGATCAATATTACCAGGCATTGCTTTTAACATGGAATCATCTTGTAGAATACTTGCTTTTAAATCATTCAAATCTGATTCTACAATGTCTTTAACCCTTTTAGAACTTGGTTCTTTAAAACCTCTTATTTTTATTTCTCCTGATTTAATATCGTCATCATCATTGTCTAATTTTGTTTTGAATTTGAAATTAGGAGCCAAAACTTGTTCCATTAATAAGGAAGCTGTAATAGCTTTCAACATATTATTTGTGGCAACTTTAACATCATCTTGAATCGCCTCGGGCTGCGCTATTAAATTGGTAAATTGTGCATGTGTTTTATTATTACTATCACGAGTGCAACGACCTATAATTTGGATAATCTCTGTTAATGAACCTCTGTAACCAATTGTTAAGGCGTGTTCGCAAAAAGGCCAGTCAAAACCTTCTTTGGCCATTCCTAAGGCAATAATTAAATCCATATCATCTACTGATTTAACATTACGCAGGTAGTTTACAATTTTATCTCGTTCTCTGCCATTGTCCTCTACTAAATCGGCTATTTTTATTACTTTACCATCAGAATGTCTTTCGACAAAAATTACTCCTGTTTCAGCATCTTGTTTGATTACTTTACCTATAGCATCAATTATAAAATCGACTTCATTGTGTTTGTCTTTTGTAGATTCGCCAGAATTTACATTTGGAATATGAATGATTGTTTTTTTATCAGTATCAAGGATTTCAAGTATGGCTGAAGTGTATTTACCCGAATAGAAATGATACCCTATTCCCAGTGATTTTAAGTAGTTATATCCGTTTAATTGCTCATAATAATTATATGTCACCTTAGTGAATTTAGCTTCGTTCTCAGGCGTTAGAATGGGCACGCTATCCCCTCTGAAATAAGAACCTGTCATAGCAATAATATGCGCTGTTGACTTGTTCATTATTACTTTTAATAATTCTCCTAATCTGTTATTTACATCAGCAGAAACGTGATGAAATTCATCAATTGCTAATAAGGTGTTATTGAATTTGGTTTCATCTAATGTATCACAAGCAAAACGAAGTGTGGCGTGTGTACAAATTAATATCTTTTCGTCACTATCCATAAAATTATGGAATGCTTGAACTTTGCTTTTGCTTCCATCTTCTCCTGGTGTACAAAGATTGTAAACATCAATAGGTTCCCAATTAGCAAAAAAACCATCTTTTTTTAAATCCGTTTTAGAAAACGAACTACCAATAGAACGTTCAGGAACAGCAACAATCACTTTCTTGATTCCTTGATTAATTAATTTATCTAAAGCCAAAAACATCAGGGCACGAGATTTTCCAGAAGCTGGAGGTGCTTTTAATAATAAATAGTTAGCATCACGAGCTTCAAAAGCACGAGATTGCATTTCGCGCATTCCCATTGTATTGGTATTGGTACTTTGACCTGTTTGGCTGTATGTAACGTCAACTATATTTGGCATATTACTAGGTGTGTTATTTTATTTTGAAGTACTTAAACTTTACTTAGGATAAAGCTTGATACAATTTCAATTTCAATTCCTCTGAATAATCATATTCATAAATAATAGATTGAATTATTTCTAATAATAATTCTTTATCAATTTTATTATCTGCTACATGAACCGCTATGTTTTCCATTCGTTCCATAAAAACAGTTACTCTGTTATCAAAACCATTTATTTCTAGAAAATAAGCTGTTAATGCGATAGAAGCCCTTTTATTCCCATCCTTAAAACTGTGATTTTTATTTACAGAATGAAATAAATGTGTCGCTTTATCTTCAAAATTAGGATAATACATATCATTTTGAATATGTTCTAATGTACTTTCCAACAAACCAATATTGAGAATCCCCATCATTCCCTCTGATTTTAGAATAATTGAATCATGTACTTCAATCGCATGTGCTGTGTCAAAATATATGAGTTCCATCTACCTTTCTTTTAATCTTTTGAAAATATCGATGTTCTCATCTATTCTTTCTTGCAATGTTTTACTTTGCTCACCTAGGAATTTTTGATAATCATTTGTTGAAATACTTTGAATATAATTTTCTAATCGCTTATGCACTACATCACGAAAACCATAATCTCTTGTTGCCATTTTTATTCTAGCATCTTCTAATTGTGGTATCCAAAATCGTTGTTCGCTAAATTTTTTAATTAATATATTTAAGTCTGACGGAGTTAACTGACGACCAAGTTCTTCGAACCTATCTTTCATTTGATCTGCAATTCCTATTTCAAAAGACGCAATTAATTTTAAAATTTCAGAATACATGGTTTCCCTCGGATTTTCACTGTCTTCTAGTTTTAGTACTTGTTTGTATTCAGCTGCGTTCTCATTAAAAATAGCCTGATAAACAGCATCAGTATAAATGCTGTATTTTGCTTTTCCCATATCTAAATATCGACTTAACGCACTTACATATTCTTTGCGATATTGTGGCTCTCGAAGTATGGCAACTAAATAATCCTCATCTCGCTGGTTAATAAATTTAGTCGAACCACCTAGTTTTTTATTTAAACTATCAATAATAATATCTAAAATTGAACTTCTTATTGACTTTGCTTTTTCGCTTTCAGTAAGTAACATTCCAATGTTCAGAAAAGAGCGAAAATTAAAAATAGAAAGGTTTCTTAACTTCGCAAGTCTCTGTTTATCAGTTAATTGTTTTTTGAGAGGGACATCAATGTCTCTCTCAACGTCTCCAGATTCTTGTTTGTGAAGGACATTAGTGTCACTCACAAAATCATCTTCAATATCGGCATAAATTAGATGTCCAAAAAGGGCTTTAAACTCCTTTAGTTTAGCGCCTTTTAAAACACAGTAACCATTGTGCGATAATTCGTTTTCAGCAGACTCTACATATCGTTTGATTGTTTTGGGACTAACATCATAAAAATCAGCAATTTGTGCCGTTGTAAATCTTATTTCATCCTCATATACCATTCCTGTTATTCCTAAGAACTCCTGAAATTCTTGAAGAAACTCAGGATTATTTAAAATGTTTTGACGGTCTACTGCTGATTTCGTTAAATTATTAGTCATATCAATCTAATTATTACTATTAACATCTGTGCTGAAATACATTATTGCAACTCTTGGAATTACTTTATTTTTCTATTTCTCTTCGCTTTCCTCTCTTCTTGAAACAACGTATCTTTCGCTTTTTCCTCTGCAATCATTTTTTCATAGAGTTTGAAAAGGTATTCTAATCGTTCTTCGTCACTCTCAAAAGGTTTGCTTCTATAACAACGCTCTACAGCCAAATCATTTAAACGGTGCGCTTCTCGTAAACCCTCTGGCATTTTATCGGGATCATATAATTGAGCCAGTGTTTTTTCTGAATGGTTTTCTCGTTCTTCTAATATTCTGAAAACACAAGCCGTTAATTCTTCTTTTTGAGATTCGGAAATTTTAGGGAAAGGAAATGTGTTGTAGCATAATGAATTTGAATAACGATAATCTGTTTTTAGCCTTCCTGCAACGGCACGTATCCAAGTCATGTGAATTCTAGAATTTAAAATAGAAAACAAATAATGCTCTGGATCATATATTGCTTGTGCGGAATCAGAAATAATCACATCATTACTTAAAAAACCGATTGGAATATATTCTCTTCGTTCTGAAGAGACCCTTGGGATAATTATTGATTGGTTTAAGGCGGTATTTAAATCTCTGAATTGATGTGGTCTTTCTGCTAGTTTAATAGTTCCTTCGTCTTTACTAGATAGACGGTGTTTTCTTACGATATTGATTCTTTCTGTTATTGAAGGAATATTACTTATACATTCTAAATCAACATCTTTTAGCCATAAACACCATCTTTCAGAACCTCTTATAAATTCTAAAGAACCTAATAGAACCCTAAAGTATTGAGATGAATTAGGGTAGTTGTTTTCAATTTTTTCTTTTTCAGCTGTTTCTAAAATTAACCCACCACCATCATTTGGCATGTTACCAAAACTCATTTTAGGGAAATTAGATATAGGGGTGTTTCTCCTTACGGCAAAGATATTTTTTCCTTCAGTTAAATAAGGGTTTATATTCTCAACAACTCTATTTATATTCTTAGTATATATTCTTTTTATCGATTTTGAAGAGTTGTTCTCAAGTCCAACAATTATTACAGTTACTCCTGCGTTAGCTTTTGCATTATTCACCCATTTAAAGGATGTATGAGTAAAACTGATACAAATATTTAAATTATATAAAATGGGCCATAAAAGTGCAACCTGCTCCCCTTGACAAATTGAATTAGTTGATACAAAAGCAAACTTTGCATTAATATTTTGAATAAATAACCCACTCTTGTAAAACCAACATGTAATATAATCTAAATCTTTATATTTTGAAAAATCTTTAAAAACGAATGCTAAATCTAATTTTTGATTTTCATCTTGTACTCTAGCACCCAAATAAGGAGGATTTCCCAAAATATAAATTTCATCGCCTTCTTTCTTAGGGCAAACAATTTCCCAATCTAATCTGGTAGCATTGCCGTGCGCAATATTTCCACCTGCTTGTAGTGGCAAAGTTGGGTTGCTTTCACCAAAAACTTCTTTGAATTTTTGGTTCATTTGGTGTTGCGCCAACCAAAGGGAGAGAATGGCAATTTCGTGTGCAAAATCATCTATTTCGATACCAAAAAATTGTGCCAACTCAATACGAGAGAATAATGAATGTTGGTATTGTGCCGCAAGGGTTTGTTGTGCTTTGGGTATTAGGTCTAGGGTGGCTTGGTAATCTTCAAAACCAGTAGCAGCTTGCTGTAGTTCTTGTAATTGCTGCAAGATTTTTATTTCGAGCAATCGCAATTCTTTATAAGCAATAATCAAGAAATTACCGCTCCCACAAGCGGGGTCAAATATTTTGAGTTTTGCTAATCGTTCTAGTAATTTGTTGAGTTTTTTAGGCTCGAATTTTCCGTTTTCAAACTCTTCGTTCAGGTCGTTCAAGAATAAGGGTTCCATCACTTTCATAATGTTTGGTACACTGGTATAATGTGCACCTAAACTGCCTCGATGGTCTGGGGTAATCACCGCCTGAAACATTGAACCAAAAATATCAGGATTGATAGCAGACCAAACCAATTCACCCGCATCAATAATAGCCTGACGCGAACGACGGGTAAAATTTGGGGTTTTATAAAATTTCTCGAATAATCCACCATTTACATAAGGAAATGCTTGTAAGTAGGCAGGCAAGTCTTTTCGGTCTCTATCAGCTGTATCTAAAACTTCAAAAAGTTTGTCCAGATAATAACTTAGATCGCTTCCATCAACTTGTGTATGTGAGGTAATCGAATCGGTAAAAACACCTGATTTGAAAATATTGGTGTCTTCTGCAAAAAAACAAAATAGCAATCGCGATAGGAACACATTTAATCCATGAATAAACTCGGCAGATGTATTAGGATTATCTTTTTTTATTTCGTCAAAAAGCTTTGCCATTTTTTCGGCAGCTTTTACATCGGCTGGGTTTTCGTTTTGGTGGGTAGCTTTTTCCATACCAGCCCAAGGCAAAAAGAAATCAAAGTGCTTGGGTAAATCTAAAAAAGGAATATCTAAGGTATCAGTTGTTTTTGTATCCACCGCCAACAGCGTCTTAAAATCAGTTACGATTATAAAACGCTGCTCTTGCTTTGCTTGTTCCTTACAAAGTGTGATGCTAGCATGTAAATCCTCATTGAATACGGGTTTGAACAACAGCTTCTTTTTCCAAGAGATTTCTCCTTCTACCTTCGAGAGATTTAAATTTCCTTTCTGCAATCGTGTTATGGAAGCTTTGGGCAAACCATAAGCCAACATCAAATCGAAAATAAAATTCTCTGTCGTATAATTTTGTATAAGGTTTTGAAGATTTTGTTCAATTTGAGCGATATTCATAATTTTCGAACTTCTTGTTTTGAAACTCAAAAATAAGACATTATCGCTAGGTTTTTTTAATTAAAACCAAATTAGTTCATTTTTCAGACAAAAACCAAATTGAGGTTATGTTAAATGAGCACCAACTAAGCCTTCAATAAATCGTCAACCGTTCCTTCCAGATATTTTATAGGTTATACCAATTTCAAAAGATTCTTTTAAGTTTAGATTCTATAGGCAATCCTTCAAAAAACTTCTTTTTATCCTCACCTGATTAGAAAGGGGCTTGTCGAAACAAATTGATTATTTCAGAGTACTGAGATTATATCTGCAAAACCATTTGCAATAATATATTCTTTAATAAAATCTTCCACTTGCATTTTATCTTGAGGTGAAATTGAAAATGAGTTTAAATAAAACTCTTCGTTTTCGTCCTTAATATGTATGATTTCAGTAAATCCTTTAGTGATCAAGACACCTTTCATTTTTAGTATTTTCAGTTCCTGAATGTGACTAATATCTTTCTTAACCCTTAATATTACGATTTTATTCATTTTAATTAACTTCTGGCTATTTATAAAACCCTCTGTTTTTACATAAAAAAAAGGCACTAATTAAAGTGTCTTTTTCGAATTCATATAACAAATAAAACTTGGCCTTATTTTTCGCTTAATAATTTTTCTAAATATTCAACTTTATCTTTTTCTGCTTGAATTATACGCTCGTAAAGTTTTTTGTTCTCTTCGTATGACTCCACTAATTTATCAAGCGGATTAAATGTACAATGATTATTAAAAGTCCCTTCACTGCTATCGTTGAAATTATTGAAATAATTAATTGCAGCTTCTTCGGAAAAAGTTTTAATTGCTTCGGATGATACTCCTAACGCGTCCGCAATAACTTTTAACTTTTCATCATCGACCGTTTCACTTCCTTCAATATTAGAAACAGATTGCTGACTGATGCCAATGGCAATTGCTAGTGCTTCTTGTTTCATTCCTCTAAGCTCTCTGATTCGGCTGATATTTCTACCAATATGTTTTGGTTTCGTTGCTGTGTTCATAACTCAAAGATATTTAAAATTGTTTTAGAAAATAGACTTTAGTAAAAAACAAGACGGACGTGGTAAGATACAATTTGACTTAGTTCGGCACGATACAATTTCTTCTTTACTTGCTGTGTATTAAACAAAAATACACTTTTCCGGACTAGTATTAACTAAAAAATTAAAATTATGAAAGCAGTTGACAACGCAGGATTAAAGACAGTTAAGAACATTATTATTGAAAGTATCAGTACAAGTGGCGTTTACTGTTTTGGAGAGAGAAAGAAAAGCCAGTCGGTTTTAAATCCTTTTTCAGATAATAGTTCTAAAAAGGAAAGAAATACCCATTTTTATTTATTGGTTTTAACTGATCAATATATAATTAAAACTGCATCTGATATTTGTGATGTTGTAAAAAACAAAACAAAAGGTCGCTATACAGTAACTATATTACTTCATAAAGGGAAATCGGGTAATTACCTCACTCCTCATCAAACATTTTTTTATCATGAGGTTATAACCAAAGGTTATAATGTGTATGAGCGTGAAAACATGCCTCCGAATATAGTCTTTAATGAGGTTCCAAAACGTAATGTCGATTATATCCGATCCTATTGGAAAAATAGAAATATAATTGCTGATAATTTTATAAATAGTCAGAATCAAATTGACTTATTGGAAAGCGCAGTGGTTCACGAAGCAATGATGCATACCGCTGTAGAACAAATCTGTCTAGGACTAATCAACGTATTTTTAGGATATCATCCCAATCATTTTTCACTAGCTTATTTGTTTGAAATCTGTGAAATATTCACGCCACTTGTATCTGAAATATTTCCACAAACTACTGGTGAAGATAAAAGACTCTTTGATTTATTAAAAACACATCCGGGTTCTCTTCGCTGGCTGAAATTGAAAAATTCAAGTAGAATAGATACTGAGCTTCTAGCGAAAAGATGCAAGCTATTCCATGAACGAGCTTGTGAACTTGTAGAAGTCGAATTGGAGCGTATTGAGAATCTATATACTAAAGAACTCTAAAAACTTGAATTATGTATTACAATATTTTAACTCAGAAAGACTATCCTAATTATAGTCAAATAAAGAAAATAATTAAACTTTTATTAAAACTTATTGAGACAGAGGCCATCTATTTCTCACGCCATATCGATGAGAAAATCAATATAAGTATTATCACGGTTCTTGTCACTGAAAACAATCCGCATAGTTGGGAAGATATTTACGAGCACTGCTCGAATTTTTTTAAAGCCTATCCTGAGTTTTCATTTCGAGTTTTTAATGCAGATTGGGTAAAGGAATCGCTCAGGAATGGAAATATTTTTTTTATCATGCACTGTAGCGAACACGAATTGGTTTACTGTACTGATGAAAGGTGTAGTATTGTTGTCCTCAAAAAAATAAATGCCAAACGGCTTATAAAAAAGACCGAAGAAACGTTTCGCTTTGATTTTTAAGATAGTGGAATTATTGGGCGGGATCGAAACTTTCATTTAAGGTGTAAAAACTATTCTATGGCAGCTTATACTATACATCATGAACTGCGATTAATTTTTGTATTCGCCACCTGGTTTCTTACGGGAGAATGGATAGCAGAGCACTGTCTAGAAAAACTGCAGAAAGAATTGAGCAAGTTTTCCAACATTTTAGGCAAGACATTTGACGCAAATAAGGAAGAGGAGTGGTTTGTTTTAGAACAACTGGAAAATGCTCGTGCTGCAATCCAATTCAATGCAGAAATTAAACCAATCAGTAAGATAACCGTGGAAGAAGCAGCTGTAAAAGTGGATTGGGTTGAAAAAGAAGTTCGAAGATTATTTGAGGAATATATTAAAAAAAACAAAGCAAAAAATCAAAGATTATGGAGACAAATAAAATTAAAAACTTAGATAATTAAGCGCTCGGTATTTCAACACACTTAAACCTATTACAGATAGAATGGATATTTATATTACTGAAATCAGGGTACTAAATTATTACGAACTTTCATATATTGTTTCTAACATGCTGAATTTGTGTTTTCTTGAGCAATAGCCCTTATAAATCATATTTATTGCAAAATACAATTAAACGAAGTTTTTCGTAAACTTAACAATTATCTTCTGATTCTAGTTTTGACGTCTCTACCATTATTATGCTTTTCATTAATATTTATCTTTAGAAACTGTTCCTCCTTTTTAGTTAATTCAGCTAGTTGCTTTTTGCATTCTTGAACCCTTTTCAGAAAAGAACCTGCAAAATCAGGAATAGTCATAATGTTAATTTGTATTTTTAATTGAGGCTTAATTGCAATTCTTTGCTCGAACAATAAAACATTATTTTCCTCAATTATTTTATTTCTACCAAAAAGTACTGGTACGTCTTCTGGCTTCTGTTTCATTAATTCATTATACTGATGATTCTTAAATTCGTATTCATTTACGAATGCTGAAAAGCAGGTTTCTGAAGCTTTTCTAAAATTTTCTACTTGCTTGTTCATAATACCGTACCCTTTATAAAAGAGCGCATCATCTTGATAATCGATTTGATTTGCTTTAAAATGCTTTTTAAAGTCTGGATATAAATTTCCATTTTCATAATCCTTTACAATATCCTTAATACTGAAATTTATTTTTGAACTAAATCCATTTAACTGAGCAATCTGATATTTAAAATTAGTAATTTTGTTTTGTTGGATAACATTAAGAATATCCTTAGCCTTACATCCAATTTGACTTCCTTTATAGGCTTGATCATTATAACAAAATGAAATACCACTCAATCCATTTTTATTAAAAGTAGTTTTACATTCAATTCCTTTTTTTAGAAGTTCTCCCTCAAGATTTTTAAGATTTAAAATGCTAGATAAAACTCTTTGTAATTCATCGAAAATAAATTGTTTAGTACCTGATATATTATCCGATTTATCATGAAAAATTTTCTTTTTACTATGTTCTTTTTTTGTAAACGAATATCCCTTTTGAGATTGGGGATCATAAATTATGGTTCTACCTTTCGTATAGCGTAAACTAAGTTTTTTTTCAACTTTATCACAGGCTACTTGCAATCTGTTTTTTATATAACTCGTATCTAAATTCCTCGAATCCAGATCCACCTTATTTATAACCCAATGATAATGCTCTACATCAGTATCGTTATGTTTCACAAGAATATATTGATTTTTTTCTTTGTCAAAATTAATTTCACTTAAAACTAAATGCATTGCTTCCAAACTTTTTTCAAGTGGCAATTTTTCGTCTTTATGAAAGCTAAAAGCAATGTGCAAAACAGGTCGTGAACTTTTAGAATTTGAATCAGCTATAAAACGCATTTGCTTAGCGAGTTGCCCTGATGAACTTCCCCAAATATTATTCTGCTCAATCAAATTTGGCGTTTTCTCAAAAGGTAAATATTTTTCATGCTCTTTTAGGACATATGAAATAGCCCCTTTAAATCCTGTTCCGGTATTTGAAAATGCAATCATGAGTCGAAGATTTTATTTATCTTATTTAGTAATTCTATAATTACTGGTAGTTCTTTTTTTTGATGTGCATATCTTGTTAATTGGTTCAAGTTATTAGCTAAGCCAATTAGCGTTTTTCGATCTAGAGCATCATGTACAAATTGTCCATTTGGTTTGGCCCAAGCCTGTCCATTTACAAGAAATTGTCTCGCTAAATCAGATATGCTTAAATTATATGTTTCTGCATTTTTTTGAATCTGCTTCTTCTCGTAAATACTCACTCGTATAACAATCATTCGATCTCTTGTAATATCTTTTTTATTCATTTCTAAAATATTAAAAATTAGCGAAGCGTGAAGATTTTTCGCTCCGCAGGACAAGGGTCGGAAATAAGAATATACAATTATTGAAACGATTTGTATATACATTTCAGCCCCTTGCTTCTGCGAGACGTGTTTATTAGAATTATTATTTATTTAATTCTTAAATGATTTTTTTTTT
>TARA_R110002033_G_scaffold160167_1_pt1 | contig 15510 bp, 12 predicted proteins | sample TARA_R110002033 | Tara Oceans TARA_R110002033 (sample SAMEA4397051) | marine metagenome | biome: Polar Biome; feature: [SRF] surface water layer (ENVO:00010504); material: water (ENVO:00002006), including particulate matter (ENVO:01000060) such as... | depth 5 m
ATTTTAAAAATCAAGCGGAAATTTTGATTCAAAATGAAATCAATCGACAAAATGAAGTTGAAAATGAACCCGTGAAAATTGAAAATGAACCTGTATAAATTATGAAAAAGAATAGAATATCCTTTGAATCTGTTTTTTGGGCAGGTCATGAGATTAAAAGTTCTTCTCAAGTGCTGGAGGCTTTTTTTGACTTTGCCCATCTTGATTGCTATAAAGAGATACTGTGCGAAGCATTTTTATATGTCCATAAAACAAAAGTGTATAAAAAAGATTATCCCGGACAGGTCATTGTTTTCTATACTGCTCTGCGCTCTTTTCTTAAAGTCTGTTTTCTTTTGCAGTACAAAAACAAAAAATGGAAAGTAAAAAACGCATCTGACTGTAAGTCAAAACTTCATTTGGCATCCTTGACAATGGAAGAGTATGAGAATCCTTTCCTTGTATTTCAAAGAGCATTTGCCGAGAAAACCATTGATGAATTCGAATTCTTCCTATTTGAAGTTATACACCTGTCACTGTCTCGATGCACCGAAGAATTTGATTATGACTTGATCCCACCCTACATCTATTTAATCAAAATGCTGGATGCAAGTCAGCTTATGCGTGAAAGAGGGATTGAAAAGATCAAAAATAATGTACAGTCTTAAAGATAACATCTCCAGTAACGGAATATAATATCTGCACATTCTCAACTGTAAAAACTATAATTTTTTTAATATGAAAAAAAATAAAAACTTCAGTAATGAAAAAGTACTTATAAAATCGGTAGAACAGGCAAAGTCAGTATTGCATATGCTCCTGCAGAATTCAAAAAAGAATCTCGAAAGCGGGATTTCAGAACTTCTTGATAAATTGAAAAATCCCAAGCTCGATTTATTACTTGACAGATATCCTGACCTTTTGCAGGAATACGATTTGGAAGAATTACTTTCAGGTGATCTTGAAATCGTTGATGCGGAGACACAGGATGTAAAGACAGCAGGACTGCTGTCGTGCCTGCAATTACTGATACATTTTTGTTGTGAACTAAAAGAAAATCTAAATCCAAATGATAAACGTTTTGGGAGTCTCAGGTATATTTTAAAATCGATTACCTGCTTCCAGTTTGTACATGAACTGCTATATGTTGTTATATCGCTGGTTGGAACAGACTACTACCAAAAGTTTCAGCAGAGAATTCAAAACTTAAATTTTGATTCAGAAAGCGCAATAGAACTGGAAAGCGATCCTGAACTGAATGAGCATATTGATCTGATGACATGGTTTGCGTTAGTGAGGCTATTTTTAGAATCGGTTTATACTTATTTCAACAGTTCAGATAAAAACTTCAAAAACACAACATGATGAAAACTTCAAACAGTCCGCTAGATAAATTATTAATCGATTTAAAATAAAGATTATGGAAAAAGATAAAATCAAATTAAACGAGTTCATAGAGAACCCAGAGCATTATTTTGTACTGCTAAAACCAGCATTAGAAACAAGAAATGATATACACATTATTGAAATAAATGTGGAAGGATATAGAGACCTGTTTTGTATGATAATGGATTTACTTAAAACAGCAAAATTTGCTTTGGACGGTATTGAAGTGAGTATTGAGAGTAGTATAAATACCGAAAGATATGTTGGAAGCCTTTTGAGAATAATAGAAATGCTGATTCCATTGGAAGAGGCAGAATTACTGGATATGCTTTATCTTAAGCATTTGAATGAAAAAAATAAGGGTGATTTCAATTAACCTGTTTCCATTTGTAATTATAATAAAACGCCGACTCTGGAGGCGTTTTCCAGCCCCCGGCAGGGCAAGTTGTTTTGAGATGCTGAATTCATTTCAAGCATCTCAAAACACAACTTGCTGTTTTCTTTCGAAAACATTATTGCCGATGGTTTTAATTGAAAGGGCTTGAGGCCCTTTTTTTGATATAGCTAAACTGGAACGTAAATTAATTCAATAAATTAATTTAAAAAGCGTTCGATTTCAAATCTGTGACCAGTATTATCATCGACGTATAAGGATTATGATTGTTTACCACACTCAAGTTTGGAAATCAAACTTACCTAATTATGTATTTACGTATTTATGTATTTACGCTTGTCAACCCATAAGCATAAGACTATGTACCCATGCACTACTTTACAAAAGTAAATATGTAAGCATAGTTGTTGATAGCTACAGATTGGAATATATACATATGCTTTTAAAACTGTATTTATAACCATACGCTTTTACATATAAATATGAATGTGGACATGAGTAAATATTTAAGCTTTCAAATATTGCTGTATGTACATGTGTAAAGCCATAAATATAATTCAAAAGAAAACAGAAAAACCGGAAAAAAGAAAAAGAAAGCAATTTCACAGGGCTGGCATTAAACTTAGCAAAAGGAAACGGAATAAGTCCCGCAAGGGTGGCTTGTGAGGAACGAGCAAGACATTATGCCGTAGTCTTTTGCTAAGTTTAATGCCTGGCCTAACTTCGTTTTCTTTTTATTTATTTGTTCGTAAGAATGGCTTATAGTCTAAAACCTAGATCCAGTGGTAGGGTTTATCCTTACGGTTAAGATAGCAGTACATCTCTTCCTTTTTAAGTTCAGGAAACAATTCTAAAGCCTTGTCAATGGCATAATTAGGAAGAAAATAAATTTCGTCACGAATCGCTTTTACCACCTTTTCAAGGCCATAGAAACGAACAATTTCGTCGATTTCTTCCTGTCCTCCACGCTCTACGATACGGGCAATAATAGTTTTATAGGCTCTCTCAAAGTCCATAGCATCTATGTCGAAATCCCAAAAAAATACTAGGTTTAGATTTGGGGTTGCCTTATTTTTTTTAACTAGTGCCATGTAGTAAATATACGATTTTTTAACTTCTTATTCAAACGCTTAGCGTCTAAATCCACGTCCTTTATTGGGTGGAGGATTTTGATTTTTTGATTCAGAAAATGAAATGGAAGGATTGAAAACCGCTTTTTTCAGTCGCTGGGTCATTTTGTTCCAATTGGTTTCTTCTCCTTTGATGAGTTAACTTTTTCAATTTAATTAATTATTTCCCAAGCAGCTTGACAAAAGCTCATAATAAAAAAGTTGTTTGATGGGCTTCATATTATGATGTGGCAAGTTGATGTTTTGTTTAAGAGTATACAGCTGGCGTTTCATCATGTAGACATTGGCCTATCATGCTGTGTTTGTAAGGTCTTTGGGATTTAAACACTTTCGATCAGATCAGAATGCGTTTCAGCCAAGAAATTGTTATTGATCGCAAATCACTTACTTCATTTTAAAATGGAATGAAATGTATTTTTTTCCGTTGTTTGTACATGAATTACTTTGCAAACTCAACCAAATACAATAGATGTTTAAAAATTAATTTTTTATGTGATTTTAAGATTAAAGAGAATGATCCAATTATAAATAGTGCTTTTTGATAGTGCGATAATGAATGTTAGTATTACTTAGTTTTGATATTCATTTAAAAAAAAAATCAGATTTTACTGAAATCCATAATTCACATATGTTTTTTTTATGTAGTATTGTACGTTGTTCGCCATAAGTAATTCCATTCAACTAATCTGTAACTCTAGCCTTAAATCCATAACAAAACATTTAACAAGTGATTTATATGTTGTGAAATATATTTTAATGTGGCAAAAAAAACTGGTAACGAATCTTTTTTTGCAGTTATAATTTAATAATATCTATTTAAAATTATATTTAAGAATCCAGTATATATACGTTGTATGGAATTGTAAAATTTGCTTTATTGTTTCGGTTTTTGACATGGCTTTGTAGTCTTTTACACGTTATTAAAACAGAGTTTTTAAAATTGCCAGAACCGCCAAAGATTAAAAATAAAAACTAAACTAATCAAAAAGTTATTAGATATGATATTAAAAAAATATAAAGTAGAAAATTTCAGGTCAATTCTTGATAGTGGATGGATTGATTGTGATGATGTAACAACATTAGTAGGAATTAATGAAGCAGGAAAGTCTAATTTACTTTTGGGATTGTGGAAATTAAACCCTGCGAGAGAGGGAAGTATTGATATCTTGCACGATATGCCAGTTTCTAAATTAAGTACCTACCGAAAAACTCCACAGGACATACGATTCATTACTGCAGAGTTTGAATTAGATGATCAGATTATAGACCATATTGAGTCTAAAATTGAATGTAATTTACAAGGAGATAAATCTGTTATTGTGACACGTTATTTCGATGGACATTATACATTCGATTTTCCAAGTGGTAAACCGATATCAACGAAGATAGAAAAAGTTAAAATAGAAATTACTGAAGGTGAAGAACCAGAAGAAGGAAAGGATGGAGAAGAGCTTAAAGATGAGGAATCTACTATTATCCCATATAAAGATACAGATTTAAGTCAAGCTGTTCTTGATTTATTGCCGTCTTTCGTTTATTATTCAAATTATGGAAATTTATCTTCCAAAATTTATCTTCCTAATGTAATTAAATGGCTTAATGGTCAAAGCATAAGCGGTATTGAAATAAATGAAGAACAAGTTCGCACATTGAGAGTACTTTTTGATTTTGTCAAATTAGACCCGCAAGAAATCTTAGAATTAGGAAGAGACCCCAAAGAAATGGCCATTCAACGTAATGGAGGGAATACAAACATACAACCAACCAGCGATGAAATTAAAGAAGCAGAAAATGATAAAGAGGAACGTAGCATTCTTCTACAGTCAGCATCTGGAGATTTAACTAAAAAATTTAAAGAATGGTGGAAACAGGGAGAATATAAATTTAGATTTGAAGCGGATGGCGATTATTTCCGAATTTGGGTTTCAGATAGCATTAGGACAGATGAAGTAGCGCTAGAACTTAGAAGTACAGGATTGCAATGGTTTATTAGTTTTTATTTGATTTTTCTAGTTGAGAGTCAAGAAAATCACAAAGATGCGATTTTATTACTTGACGAGGCGGGACTTACTTTACACCCTTTAGCACAAAAGGATCTTGCTCTTTTCTTTAACAATTTATCCCAGGAAAATCAAATTATTAACACAACTCATTCGCCGTTTATTGTTGATACTTCTAATATTGACAGATGTCGAGTAGTTTACATGGACAAAGATGGATATACAGTTGCATCAAGTAATTTAAGACAAGGTAGTGATGCCCTGAATGAAAAATCCATTTATGCTGTTCACGCTGCTTTAGGATTAAGTGTTTCAGATGTTCTTCTACAAGGTTGTCAGGGTGTTGTGGTCGAGGGGCCTTCAGACCAATTTTACCTTAATGCTATTAAAGGATTTCTAATTCGAGAAGCGCTTGTAACTCCAGAACAAGAAATGGTCTTTATACCTTCTGGAGGTGTAAAAGGTGTACCTGGTGTTGTCAGTATGATTTCAAGTAAAGCAAATGACTTGCCACATATAATATTAGATTCTGATAAAAGCGGGGAAGATGCAAAAAAGAGATTGTTGGATGGACTTTATAAGGGATTCGAAACTAAAATACTTGATGTAAAAGTTTATACAGGAATTGAGCAGTCTGAAATAGAAGATCTGATACCGTATCAATTAATTAAAAAAGCTATTGACAAACTTTTCAGTTCTTTAGATGAAGTAGATTTTGAAGATAGTTACACACCGTCAAGTCCAATAGTTGGTCAAATTGAACAATTTGCAATTGCTAATGGAGTTACCTTAGAAAAAGGATGGAAAGTGGGAGTGGCTATGGCTGCTAAAACTCAATTAAAAAATAAAAAAGCAGATGCTATACCACACGAATATGTTGAAAGGTGGATTCAGCTTTTTAGTGCGCTTTTATCTACTTGATGATATCTCAATAAAGCGTTATACTATTGTATATGAAGAATTTACGTAGATTTAATTCTAAAATGAGATTACCTATGAATTTGGATACTAGTACCGAGAAATATATTTGTTATGATTGTGTCGGCGAAAATTATCTAAAACACATAATTAAAAACAATGGTTTAGAAATGAAATGTTCTTATTGTGGAAATGATGAGTTTGAATGTTTTTCATTAATAGATTTTGCTGATAAAATAGAAACTGCATTTGAACAGCATTACATTCAGTCACCAGAAAATCCACCAGAAAACTGGTCTTTTTATCAGTTAAAAAATTCTGGTTGGGAAAATAATGGAACGCCGGTAATTGATGCAATTATGGATGCCGCGGAAATTGAAGAAGAAATTGCGGCAGATGTCCAAGAAATATTAGCGGATCGGCATTATGATCATTCTGCAGCAGAAATGGGTGAAAATAGTGAGTTTGAAAGCGGTTCATCTTACGAAATTAGAGATCATGACGATTTTGAATGGCAGATGCAGTGGGAAAATTTTGAGCATACTCTTAAGACTAGCACGCGCTTTTTTAATAAAAATCATGAGAATCTTCTAAAATCAATTTTTGAAGACATTGAATCTTTGCATACTCATAAAAGAAAACCAGTGGTACGTAAAATTGGCCTTAAAAATCAATTGAAACATCTCTTTAGGGCAAGGGCATTTCAATGTGATAACAGACTTAAAATCGCGCTGGAGTTTCCCGACAAAGAAATTGGCCCGCCACCTTCTGAATATGCCACGGCAGGTAGAATGAACTCAAGAGGTATTTCAGTTTTTTACGGATCGGTCAATCCTGAAACCGCATTGGCAGAAATTCGACCTCCAGTAGGTTGTAAGGTGGTAGTAGCACGTTTTGGAATTAAGAGAACTTTACAGGTCCTCGATTTAAGCGCTCTCAAGCTAACAAATATAGAGGGAAGTTATTTTGATGAAAGCTATGCTCGTCGTATAACGAACATTATGTTTCTAAAAAAATTAAGTCAGCGATTGACTAAACCGGTAATGCCAGATGACGAACATGCTGAATATTTAGCTACACAAGTTGTTGCAGAATTTTTAGCATCAGAGTTTAGAATTGATGGGATAATATTTCCTTCGGCTCAATCCGATGGAGGGCTTAATGTTACTTTATTTCATTCTGCTTCCAAAGTTATTTCGCCTGAAGTTATCAAGGGTTCATCTATTGAAGTAAGCCTAATGGATTGGGAAGATGAGGAATTAGTGTACGATTATAAAGTGTGGGTGCGAATGCCACTAAAGCAAGATGCTGATAAAGCTTCCCAACATTTTCCTTTGGATTTGCCCGGAGAAGAATGGGAAAGAAACAATGCTGATCTTAGAGAAGGGACATTGTCAATTGATTTGGATTCAATTAGAGTTTCGCACATTAAGTCTGTGAAAATTAAAAGTGTAGTATACGATGTTAATCGTACAGAGTATAAGATTTCTTCTGATGAAGTGGAAGATAACTAAAATAATATCAAAAAGATTTGAAGTAGACATCAATAGAATGTCAAATGTTTAAATCATCTAAAAATGATTCTAATTATATGTTTATTGATTGTTGGATGATATTTTATTGCTAACATAAATTAAATATTACATTAAAAGATTATATGTATATAGCAGAACTAAAATTATGGAATTTTCGAAAATATGGTGCAGGTTCTAATGACTTTGACATAGAAACACCTGATCTTTGCGTTCCCTTTGAGAAAGGGATGAACATTCTTATAGGAGAAAATGATTCTGGAAAGTCTGCAATTGTAGATGCGTTAAAACTGGTGCTGAAAACACACGCTTACGAATGGATTAAAGTTGAGCAATCGGATTTTGCGAGAAATTCTGAAAAATTGCGTATTGAACTACATTTTAGTGGTATTACTAATGATGAGGCAAAGCATTTTATTGAATGGTTGGGGTGGTATGAGGAAAATGATGAGAAGAGACCTAAGCTTATTTTGATTTATCAGGCCGAATTGCGGGAGGGTAAAATTATCCCGACAGATGTAAAAGCAGGCATGGACGGGACAGGCTATATTTTAAATGCAGAAGCAAGAGAGTATTTAAAAACAACATACCTAAAAGCTCTTCGTGACGCGGACAGCGAGCTGATGGCAAAGAAAAATTCCAGACTTTCCCAGATTTTGCAAGAGCATAAGCTTTTCAAAAAAGTCAAGGGAAAAAAACATACATTAGAAGAAATCTTTGATGATGCGAATGGTCTTATTAAAAACTATTTTAATAACGAAGAAGTAAATGAAGATAAAAAAAGCAATAAAGAACAGATTGTTAAACCAATCAATAAGTTTCTGGAAGATTTTATTGATGAAAGGCATTTTTCCAAATTTGATATAACAGCTGCAGAAATAAAAAATATCCTTGAAAAAATATCTCTTGGTATTGAAGAGCACACTAACTTGGGATTAGGCACAATGAACCGCCTTTTTATGGCTGCAGAACTGCTGCATTTGAAAAAAGAAAATTATGATGGATTGAAGTTGTGCATGATCGAAGAATTGGAAGCACATTTGCATCCGCAGGCTCAGATGAAAATAATACAGGCACTTGATAGAGAAGCTCAAACTGATATCCAGTTTATTCTCACTACACACAGTCCTAATATCGCTTCCAAAGTAGATTTAAAGTCTTTGATTATCTGTAAAAATGACAATGTTTTTCCTCTAGGGGAAAAATATACCTTCTTAGGAGCGGAAATTAAAGAAGGTAAATACGATAACAGTTATGAGTATTTAAAGAGATTTTTAGATGTTACTAAATCTAATTTATTTTTTGCACGAGGAGTAATTCTGGTCGAAGGGTGGTCAGAAGAAATTCTGATACCCGAAATTGCAGCCAAACTGAATTTTGATTTAAGTAAAAACGAAGTTTCCATAGTAAATGTGGGATCTACGGCCTGTCTTCATTTTGCTAAGATTTTTTTGAGAACAGATGATAAAGAGTTAAATGTACCTGTCTCTATTATCAGTGATTTAGATACGAGAGAATATGAGAGAGAACCGCAAATTGATGCAAATGGAAAACAAATTAAAAAAGGAAAAGTTAAACAGTATGATATCATTAAGCAGAAGATTGATGACTACGACAAAATTAGGATAAAAAGAATAACAGCTGTATTGGATAAAAAAAGTGATTTCGTAAGACCGTTTATTTCTAAGTTATGGACTTTTGAATGGTGCTTATTAAAGTCTGATCAATTGGGAGCAGCGTTTAAAGAAGTACTAAAAAATGTTCATACAGATACTTTTAAAGCCTGTGGCATTGAACAGGAATGGGAAATTGGATTGGCAAAGCTGCTGTTAAGCAAAAGTCTACAGAAGACCCAGCTGGCTTTTGAGCTAAGTGAAAAGATTAAAGAAATGGAATCAATCAGTTTTCAGAAAACTGACTCGTTTTTTTATATCATTGAAGCAATTAAACACGCCTGTAAAAATGGAAATTGAAAAGTATATTAATCAAGCTGAACAGATTTTTATTAACGGGAGTTTTGATCCAGAAAGAAGAGATTTTATTAAAAATCTTAAAACCTGTGATTTATTAGCAGTTCCTGGAAGCGGAAAAACAACAGCACTAATTGCAAAGTTGTACTGTATTGCTCAAAATATGCCTTTTGATGACGGTTCTGGTATTTTAGTTTTGGCACATACCAATACAGCAGTTGAAGAAATAGAAAAAAAACTAAAAAAGCATTGTTCTCAGCTCTTTCAATACCCAAACTTTGTGGGAACAATTCAAGCTTTTATAAATAAATATGTGGCAAATCAAGCTTGCTTTGAACAGTATGGTAGCTATATAAAGAAAAATGAAGATGAACTTTCAAATGAAAAAATTGCAAGAGAAATATATTATAATAAATCAAGTAAGATTTATGGAATTCTTAGCAGAAATTTAAAAGATAAGCATAATACATTAACTGAAAATTTTTTAGAGAAATTTAATATAGCAGAAAAAAAAGAGCTTCTTAATAAATTCAAAGAATTAAATTTTATTGATAAAAACAATTCTCTTTTGAGTATAAAAGATAATTATGCACGGATAAACTCAGATCTGCTTGTGCAGGTTGAGAGAAGTATTTTATATGAATTCAATAAGCATTTAAAAGGATATGAACCTTCATTAAATGAAATTATAGATTTAGTAAAAAACATAGAGTACAATGAAGAAAACTGTTGTTTTTTTTCGGATATTTTCCCTAGAACATGGAAAAAAAGATTGAACTTTTCAACAGAATCCGGTGCCGAACTAAAAGAAATTTATGAAGAGTTGAGAAAGGATGGTTATTTTAAATATATTGATTCTTTTGAGTTATCTTCAAAATTCATTTCATACAATAAAGAAGTGAACAGTATCTTGCAAAAACGCTTCAAATTTGTTTTTGTAGATGAAATGCAGGATTTAGAAGTCAATCAGATAAATATAATTGATGAAATATTTTTTGAAAAAGACTCAGCGACAGTAATTCAAAGAATAGGAGATAAAAACCAGTCAATTTACAGTTCCGGCAGAAAAGTGAAACAATCCTGTGACTGGATTACCAGACAAGAGGCAAAGGCAGAGTTTTATAATGATATGAGAATTCAAAATTCACTGCGTCTAAGTGAGAAGACAGCTGATCTGGTTGATAAATTTGTACTACAGAGATCTGAAAGCTATAAGGTGAACGGACTTTTTCAAGAATCAGATTTGAATCCTTATTTAATTGTTATAAATAGAGATACAACGGGTAAACAGATTAAAAATAAATTTATTGATCTGATAAAAAAGCATGAATTAAATAATTGCGATAAAAATATTGAAAATGGTTTTAAGATAATAAGTTGGGTAACCGATAAGGAGGATGATAATAAAGGAATCTATCTGAAAAAACTTTTCTCAGAATATACAAAAGAAAGCAGAGCAAGGAAAGAGGATTTTGACTGCCTGAAGAAATATATCTATCATTTTGATAGGGAGAGATTGATATTAGAACCTGTTAAAAAATCAATTCTTAACAGTTTTACAAGAGTCTTGGATCTGGAGTACATTCGGGATGTAAAAGGAAGGAAATATACTAAATCTTCTGTACTGCAGTTTTTTAAAGATCAGGGTGATGAATATTATAATAATTTTAAAAATAAATTATTTTATTGGTGTTTTAATGCTGCTGTTAATGGAAAAAATGAGGAGGTTTTTGACGATATAAAAACATTTATAAATAGTAAGGATTTCATTGGTTTAAGATGGTCAGATGAAGAAGATTTTTTTACTTACTCAATTAATAGATCAAAGGAGTTTATCGAATCATTGGACTTTAAAACAGATGAAATTCCATCTGCTTCCGTTCTTGTTAAAGATGAAATAGAGATAGATTTGCAGTCAATTCATGCAGTAAAAGGGCAGACGCACTGTGCTACTATGTATATTGAAACCTCTTATTTTGAATATGAAACAAAGAAGTTGAAAGTTGTTTCTAAAGCACGTACAAAAACAAAATCGGAAGAAGTGTTACCAAATCCATTCCTTAATCAATATCATGCATATCGCGTTGATAAGGATGCTAGGGCTAAAGAAACTTTAAAGATGATGTACGTAGGATTTTCAAGACCGACGCATTTACTTTGCTTTGTGGTTCTTGAAGAAAATATAAAAGATTATTTAGATGTGTTATGCCATACAAAAGGCGGACTTTGGGAGATAGATAAAGCTTTGTTAGCAACAACATGTAATTAGTACTATCTAACAAGTTCTATAACGCCAGTATTTATATTAAAGCCATTAATTATAATGATTTCGTTTTTTTTTGAGCATTCAGCTTTAATTTTAAGAAGATTTTTAAGTATGTAATATTTGTAGTTCTCATTCTTTATTTGGATATAGGATGCAAATTGATAGAAAGTATCTATAGAGATAAAAAGAGGTAAGTTTTGTGCGGGATAACTTTGAGAAATGTTTTTAAAAGCTTTCGATAAATCTCTCCCGTCATCGTAAAAAACACACATTTTTAAAAGGACTTCAAAATTTAACAACGCGTGACGCACTTTAGGGTCCGCGATGGAATCTGGTTGCTCCAATACTGTTGTTTCTGCTTTTTCAAGTTGCCTAACTGCTTTACTAATAGCTTTATTAAACATAGTTTGTTTTGAGCTTATAGTATACTTAGATTCGATCAGAACTATTGCTCTTTCATACATTAAAACGAAATCTGTAAATTCTTCTCCATTTAATTTTTTGATAGAATGAAATAATTCTACATTAGGCTCATAATAAAGTGAAAGGATATTTCTAAAAGAAAACTCTTGATGATATCCATGTTTTCCATCTTTCGTGTACTCGTCAAACTTATAATATGGTTTGTTGTCAATAAGTTTGTTATCCCATATTTTATTTTCAAACGAATCAATGTACATAGGCATGTTATCAGTGCTGAAGCTGCTATTTGACAATATTATTTCAAATACCTGCTCACCGTCTGCCAGCCATTTTACGAAAAGGTTGAATGAATTTTTTTTGCTGATTTTTGAATTTACAATCTGGTAATGTGTCTCGTTCATCACGACTAATGTGAAACTTTCCGCTTTGATCAGATCTATTACAACTGCCTCGAAGTTTTTAAAATCTTTATCTTCCTCACTAAAATTAATACCTTTAAAATATAATGGCATTGTTGGATGGTCCATTATGTACAACGTAGTCAGTTTTTCATCTTTAATTAAATATAAAGTGATAGGGCAGCCTTTTACAATAGACGCAAGCACACCTGCAAGTACTTTAATTGTTAGGACTAGATTTTTTTTCTTGTCATAATTCAAATAAAAACCGTGTGGTAGGCTTCGTATTTTCTCAAAAGTTTCTTTGTCGTAATCGTATAACATTTATTGAATCTGTTTTTAAATCTGTTGAGTAAATATAAAACTTTACATTACAGTAATGTCTTCTGTTTTTAATTAAAGTACGATGAAATTTAGATAAGTTATACAAGGATGATTCTATTTCATATTGGTGCTAAGTTTTATAACTTCATCCTGAAATTGTTTACGTAAGTTGATTAAGTTTAAAGCTTCCTTAAATTGTTCAAAAGTATAGCTGTTGGAATACCGGATTTTAAAATCTAATGACGAAGTATGATGTAGTATTATTTCAATGCTTTCATTTGATGATAAACGTCTAAACAAATAATAACATAATTTGTAGCTTTTTCCATCTGGTTTTTTTGTTGAAGCCTCCGTAGCGATAAAGTCATAGTTGAATTTTAGGTTGCTTTCCTCATCCGCTTTTAAATAGCCTTCATCACTTAGCACATCAAAATCAAATTCACCAATTAAAACCGAGTGATCGCATGAATGTTTTTTCTTTAGTAATTCGCTTAGCTCATTTAAGTGATCTGAAATTATGATACCATGGTAAATTTCATTCTCAAGTTCCTCTAATTTAGAATAGTTGGTGAAATACAGCACATATAGATAAACTAACTGATTAGTAGTCAGAGATTCCTTGTCGAGATTTTCTAAAAGGTAATAATATGTCCAAAAATTTGGGGTAAGGTTATGTAAAGTCCACTTAGAAATAGTCTCATCCAAAAGATTAATAAACTTGTCTTTTATAAAATATTTTGAAATCAAGTCATCGTGCTGAGTAAGAATTTTAATTAATGATTTTCCTTCTAATACATGAATTTTGTAAAATCGGTCTTTCTTAATTTTTTCTATCCATTCCCTAGCATTGTTGGTTAGATATGAGGATATAAAAAATACAAGATGTTGAGGTTTTTCAGCATCAGCCCATGCTATTTTTGAGTAAAGTTCAGCAGGAGGGACTCCTTTTTCATATCTCTTACATTCAAAAAAGAATTTTTCGCTAAATGTACCAAGCAAGCCATTTGAAATAGAAAAATCTGCTTCTATATCCCTGCCATTATCGGCTCCGCCCTGTCGCCAGGTTATGGATGTAAAGCCATGCTTAATTATAAGTTCGAAACATAATTCTTCAAACTGACCAGGGGATAATTGGTTAAAATTTATATGTTTATCTATAGACATTTAATTGCATTATTTTAAGATTTCTCAGCTAATTTCGGTTAAAAAAGTACAGCTTTGATGATTTAAGTTTATTAATTCTGTTAACTTCTTCAGTAAATAAAATTGCTTTATCTAACATGTTTCTTCGATCGTAGATATGTACGCTTGAAGAATTATTTTTCTTCGAAGGATGAGTAACATAGCTTATTATTGTTTCGGACAGCCCTAATAACGATAGGTTACTAACAAAACTACCTCTGAGATTATGTGTGCTAAATAATTCACTATTATCAATTTTAACGGCTTTTAAAACATTTCTAATATTGATGTTTAGATTAGCCAATGTTATGTTAGTGAAATCAGGAAATTTGACTGTTTTTTTATAGAGCATAATTTCACGTTTTTGATGAAATTAATCTCGAAAGCGGGGCACTCTTGCATACTGTCCTGTCATGGCTCTATTTGACGGATGTCCTTAAGAGCAAAAATGACGTGTGGAAATGTTAAGCCAAATGATTCCACATCCTGCAATATCTGAAAGTCATTACTAGTAATGAAATATTTTTGGTTTAAAATTATTTAGAGAATAGCAGTAATAATAATTATGGAAAGCAACGGCAAAACCATTCGGTACAAGGGGGGCAGGCATCCCAAGAAAGATCCTGCCGTTCATCGTTATTCCATAAGCCTTACGGCTGAAGAAAATGCACGTTTCCTTTCCCTCTATGAAACTTCTAAGATGGATGTAAAGGCGCATTTTATTACGGCATGTGTTTTCCAAAAAGGTATCACGATAGTAAAGGTTGACAAGGCAACCATGGATTACTATATGCGCCTAACCACTTTATTTGGCCAGTTCAGGGGTGTCGGGACAAATTACAACCAAGTGGTGAAAGTACTGTACCGTAATTTTTCCGAAAAGAAAGCTTCAGCCTATCTCTACAAACTGGAAAAACAGACCGCTGAAATGGCGGTATTGTGTCAAAAAATGATTCAGCTAACCAAGGAATTTGAGACAAAATACCTGAAAAAATGATAGCGAAAATCGGAAGAGGAAGCATTTTGTATGGGGCATTGGCGTATAATCAGCTCAAAGTGGAAAAGGAAAACGGGCAGGTTTTGTATACGAATAAGATAATTGAAACTCCTGACGGAAGTTATGCCGTCAGCCAGCTGTTGCGTTCTTTTGAACCGTATCTGCTGGCCAATCGAAAGACTGAAAAACCAATATTACATATATCTCTCAATCCTGATCCGAAGGATAAGGTAAGTGATGAACAGTTTGAAGAGCTGGCGCAAATGTATATGCAGAAAATGGGTTATGCAGAACAGCCTTTTGTGGTGTTCAAACATACTGATATAGACCGTACCCATATTCATATCGTATCGATCTGCGTGGATGAAGACGGCAGGAAAATATCCGACAAATTTGAAAAAAGGCGTTCGATGGATGTCTGTCGTGAACTGGAAAAAGAATATTGTCTGATATCGGCTATTGAGAAAAAACAGAATCCACAAAGCCAAGTATTCAAACCTGTTGATTGTAAAACTGGGGATATAAAGAGCCAGATGGCTTCGGTAATCCGTCATTTGCCAAAGTATTATAAATTTGAGGGTTTCGGCACCTACAATGCCCTGCTTTCCCTT
>TARA_R110002033_G_scaffold13802_5_pt1 | contig 15507 bp, 21 predicted proteins | sample TARA_R110002033 | Tara Oceans TARA_R110002033 (sample SAMEA4397051) | marine metagenome | biome: Polar Biome; feature: [SRF] surface water layer (ENVO:00010504); material: water (ENVO:00002006), including particulate matter (ENVO:01000060) such as... | depth 5 m
AAATATGGAAAAGCAGCTGGCAGTCTGCGGCGAGGCGCCCTTCTACACGCTCGGCCCCCTCACCACCGACATCGCGCCCGGCTATGACCATATCACCAGCGGCATCGGCGCCGCCCAGATCGGCTGGTACGGCACCGCGATGCTCTGCTATGTCACGCCCAAGGAACATCTGGGCCTGCCCGACCGCGACGACGTCAAGGTCGGCGTGATCACCTACAAGCTCGCCGCCCACGCCGCCGATCTCGCCAAGGGCCACCCGGCGGCGCAGGTCCGCGATGACGCATTGAGCAAGGCCCGCTTCGAATTCCGCTGGCGCGACCAGTTCAACCTGTCGCTCGACCCCGACACGGCGATGGAATATCACGACCAGACCCTCCCGGCAGAGGGCGCGAAAACCGCCCATTTCTGCTCGATGTGCGGCCCGAAATTCTGCTCGATGAAAATCAGCCAGGAAGTCCGCGACTTCGCCTCCAAGCAGAACCAGAGTGCCGAGGGCTTTATCGCCAGCGAGAAACTGGGCGCCGACACCGCAGCGGCCAGCAAGGCGGCGGCGGAAGAAGGCATGCGCGAGATGAGCGAGAAATACAAGGATATGGGCGACCGCCTCTATCTGCCGGCGGAAGAGGTGGAAGAACCGGCGGAGTGACCCCAAAAAAGCCCCTCCTCTTCAGAGGAGGGGTTGGGGTGGTGTCTCTCCTTCGATCACCCTGATCGGGTCACCCCGAACCACGGCAATAGCTCGTCATCCTGAAACTAGTTCAGGATGACGAGTGTATGTTGATTATGTCAGGCGGCGGCTACGGCATCCACTAGCCGGAAATCCACGAGGATTTGAGCACCGAGGGGTCGCTGAGAAGTGCGCCTGCACCGGTGGTAGCTTGAAAATTGGGAACTGTTGTACCGGTCCCTGTAATTGACACTGTAATTGAAACGGCGGTTGATCTCACGCTTGTTCATCGGGCAAATCCAGACTTTGGTTCTCTAAGGAAATTTCGACCTTCTCCCGCTCAGGAATGAAACACCGGATCGTAGCGTACGTCGGGTGTTCGTATTCGCTCTCTAAGGCGAAAATAAAACGATATTCCTTGCTATCGGACAGCGGCAAATCGCGGTCATGCAAACATAGCAGAAAAGGCGGGTTGCTCAACACATCGTCAAGGTTGCGCTTCATGAAGTGGATGCGCGCCTTGCTCTGGTGAGGACGCACGGCGAATACAGTTTGGGTCTTATCGCCTTTGAGTTTTCCGATCCGAAGGAAGCTATCGCTGTCCAGCCTATCGCCGTTAATCGCAACCAGTCGAACTCGGCACTCCGTGAATTGCTGGCTAGTGTGGTTTTCGATGTCTATGTGGCAGTCGATTCTGGTCAGATCGGCTTCGCCCGCCCGCCGCATTGCGGTAGCCTTGACCTCGCTCAACTGAAGCACGGCCTTCCGATAAGCGAATGTTTCGACCTCACCGTCGTATCGGTCCAGTATCGCCTTTCCAATTTTGGGAAAGTCCGCACCCCGAGCCGCTTTCGCAGGTTTCGCCTCAACGGTCGTTTCATCCATTCCGATTGCCGCACGCTCGTTCTGCTTCGTCAGGAGAGGCAAGAACGGTACTTGGCGCGAGCGATCTGCAATCTTTTTAACTGTGTCCCACATTGTCCTTCTTGGTGCGTTCAACTTGGCGATCGCGGCGTCCATCAAGCGCTTCGCCTCATCTGGCGATGCTGACGAGATTTTTCGGCGGAGTTCATCATCGGCCTTTTTCTCGCGGCGGCTCATAGGTTTGATCGCTGCAAGACCAGTTTTTCGCTCTTGACCTGTATATATCAACGCCCAAATGTAGGCCGCGATTGCAGCAATACAGAGGACGGAAAACCATGGAGCGCTCAAAACCGACGACCATTCGTCGAATCGAGCTTCTGCCCAAGCATTGACCCTTGGAAAGGGGGCTGACAAAGTTGCGATGAGACCGATACTGCTGCCGATAAACGTGACAAAGGTAGGCCCAAACCATTTGAGGAAGGTGTGAGTTGCAGGGTATCGCATTCCTCTTTCGTAACAAGCCTTGGCGGAAAGGAATAGTCCCCAAACGATTTCAGGATGACGGGTAACTAATCGAAGGAAACTGCTGTGCCAACAGTGCTGCGGATCAAAGGATACCGGTTCTATTTCTACAGCCACGAGCCCAATGAGCCACCCCATATTCATGTGGACAAAGGCTCCTGTTCGCTGAAGGCTTGGCTGGAGCCGGTTTCGCTGGCCCGCAATATCGGCTTTCGCCCGCACGAGATTAATGGCATATTGAAGCTGGTCGAAGAAAACTGCACGGCTCTTTTGGAGGAATGGCATGAATATTTCCGCTAAAATCACCGACGAACGCGTCGCTGACGTGCGCTGCAGCGATGACAGCCTGATCGTCGATCTGATGGACGGCCGGACCATCTCCGTGCCTCTGGCCTGGTACCCGCGCCTGCACGGCGCTACGAAGGAACAGCGCGCACATTGGGAAATCGCAGGCGGCGGCTACGGCATCCACTGGCCCGAAATCGACGAAGATTTGAGCACGGAGGGGTTGCTGAGAGGTGCTCCTGCTCCTCAGACGGCTTGAAGGCGGCGATGGAAGTTGGCGTGTGCGAGAAATCACAGGGGTGGTGATCTGTATGTTGACGCAAACGCCTAACACAAATAAAATGGGCAGAAACTAATGCCGACGATTGCGGAGCTTCGACCTCTTCTGACTGAACCTAGAGAAGACCTGAGTGCAGAATATAAAGGTTGGCTGGACTTAACAACAAACAACCATCGTGCGATAGTTGCCAAAGCGGCGATTGCGTTGGCTAATCATGGCGGTGGATTTATCGTTCTCGGCATGGTCGAGCAGGGCGACGCGCTAGAATCGGTCGATCGCCCCGAGGAAATTCCTGAAATTAGCCAAGACGCGATTAATAATGCGGTGAATCGATACTCCACACCCAACTTCCATTGTCGGGTCTACATGGTGGCTCATCCGGAAAGTGGGATAGTCCATCCTATCGTTTCAGTTCCGGGTAACTTGACCGAGCCAGTTATGAGTCGTCGTGAATGCGCTGGGGTCATCTCGCAAAACAAGTGCTACATTAGAAAGCCCGGTCCTCGAAGCGAAGAGCCGCAGTCCGCTGAGGAATGGCGAGAACTTTTGAACCGTTGTGTGCGTGCAGGTCGCGACGAGATGCTTGACTCTATTCGGGCGATCTTTTCGGGACGTTTAGACGTGGGGGTTGCGACACCCGACGAAAGCGAAATTCTTGACCAGTTTATCGTTGAATCCCGGACGCGCTGGGAAGACGTTATTGAAGACCTTCCAGTCGAATCGCCTTCACGTTTTCCATTTGGCCATTACGAATTTGGATGTTCATTGGTCGGTGCGTCTGCCGCGCCGTCACTTAACGAATTACAGGAGCGTTTGGCAGCAGCGCGTAGACCGAAACACACTGGATGGCCTCCGTTTCTTGACATGACCACACCTGAGTGGCGGCCTTATCCGACAGATGATGGGGTTGAAGCTTGGGTGGGAAGACCAGCGCGAGACAATTGGGCGGAAAGAGACCCTTCACTCTGCGATTTTTGGCGAGCTACGGTCGATGGAAAGTTGTATTCGATAAGAGGCTACGCCGAAGATGGTTGGGAGCGCGTTGAGCCGGGAAGGTGGATTGATTTAACTATGCCAGTGTGGCGGATTGGGGAAATACTGATCTTCGTTTCGCGCTTGGCGGCGAGTTACGAAGACGTTGAAGCAATAGCCTTTTCCATTAGGTTTACTGGTTTAGCAAGCCGCCAAATGACTAGCATAACTGGTCGGCGAGCGATGTTGGAAGGATGGACCAGTCAAACGGATGAGGTCCATCTTCGAGGGCGAGCAACTGTTATTCAGTTAACCGACAATTTACCGGAATTTCTGCGCGAATGCCTCACACCATTGTATGAGAGATTTAATTTCTTCCGCCCCCCCAATCAGTTGTATGAAGAGGAAATAGCACGGCTTCGCGCAAACAACTTTTAGGGGTTCATTCTGTCGGAGAACAGTCGAATAGATTAGGTTCGCGAGGCACCAACCGCTCCACCAGCCGCCTCAACTCCCCAGCCGTGGAATGCCCCGCCACCACCTCATGATAGCCAATCCCCGCCTTGCGCAGCGCCTCTTTCTTCACCGCATCGCGGGCCGCCGCCGTGCCCTGGTGGTGGCCGGTGCCCTGATACTCGATCGCGTGGGTCACGCGGGATTCGGGGTCCATCAGGGCAAAGTCGACACGCTTGGCATTGACCGCCCCATAGGTATCCTTGTCGGGACTGGCGAGAAACTCGCCCAGCGACACCTGCGCCATCACCTGCCAGCCCGGATTGCGCGCGATCACCGCGGCGTCGAGCGCCTTGAACAATTTGGAGATAACGGTGACAGTGCACCTAATCTCACCCATCTTGACAATCCACCAAAATGTCATATATAAATGACAACGTATCGTGTCGAACAAACGGAAGCGTTTGAAGCCTGGCTCGACGGGCTTGGTGACCGGCGGGCGCAGTTGAAAATTGCTCAGCGGATATTGCGGCTTGAAGGCGGCAATCCGGGCGACTGGAAATCGCTCGGCGATGAGGTGAGTGAGATGCGGATTGATTACGGACCGGGCTATCGCGTCTATTATACGGTGCAGGATAAGGTGGTCTATCTGTTGCTTTGTGGCAGCGACAAGAAGGGACAGTCGAAGGCGATCGAGAAAGCCAAAGAAATGGCGAAGCAGATTTGAAACGGGGACCTGATCCCTGTTTTGGCAACACAGGACATATTTGAATGACCAAATTGCAAACCAAAGCATTACGAACCACGCCCTTTGATGCGGCGAAATATATCCGGACAGCGGAAAATGTCGTCGATACGCTCAACGACGCGCTGGAAAGCGGCGAGGCGGGCTATATTGCCGCCGTTCTGGGCGCAATTGCCCGTAGCGAGGGCATGACCAGCATCGCCGAAAAGTCGGGGGTGAAACGGCAGGCGCTGTATCGCTCGCTTAGTGAGGATGGCAATCCGACGCTGGAAACCCTGCTCGGTGTTCTGGGTGCGCTGGACTTGCGGCTGGCTGTGAAAGAGGCAGAAGTGCAGGCGGCTTGAACCATTACGGCGACAGTGGACTTTATCTTCAAGCCAGCACCACGACGCAACTGGCGCTGACAGTGCCCTTTATTTCCTCCCTCGCTCGGCTGTAATTGGTATACCCTGTCCAATATTTATTGTCCCCAGGAGCCGCCCATGACCCAGCCATCCCCGCCGATCCTGATCATCGGCAGCTATGTCAGCCCCTATGTTCGCAAAGTCCTCGCCTGCCTCGCCATCAAGGGCCTCGAATATACGATCGACCCGATCACGCCCTTTTTCGGCAATGACGAATTCACCCACCTGTCGCCGCTGCGCCGCATTCCGGTGCTGGTGCAGGGTGACCTGGCGCTGAGCGACAGTTCGGTGATCTGCGCCTGGCTCGACGAGCAATATCCCGACCATTCGCCACTGCTGCCGCAGGGTGCGCCGGCCGACCGCGCCCGCGCCCGCTGGCTCGAGGAATTTGCCGACAGCCGGATGGGCGAGGTCTTCATCTGGGACCTGTTCTACCAGAAGGTCGTCCACCCGGCGGTCTGGAGCGAGCCGGGCGATGCCACGCGGATCGCGCAGGCGATCGACACGGCGATCCCCGCCGTGCTCGACTATCTCGAGACGGAACTGCCGGCGGACGGCTTCCTGTTCGGCACCCTCGGCCTCGCCGATATCGCGATCGCCACCTTCTTCCCCAATGCCCGCTTCGCCGGCTACGAGATCGATGCGCAGCGCTGGCCGACCACCGCCGCCTTTGTCGAGCGCTGCCTCGCCCATCCGGCCTTTGCCGCGCTGGTGCCCTTCGAACAGGCGCAGATCCGCGTCTCGCCACAGGGCCGCCGCGAAGCGCTGCTCGCCGCCGGCGCGCCGCTCAGCGAGCAGAGCTACGGCCTAAAAACCCCGCGCCCGGGCGTGATGACGCTGTAGCAGAAGGAAGCGGTGAACGCGGACCATGCTCCGCAACATTGACTTGAAGATTGTCTGACGACTAGACTGGCACAGCAAAGCCGGACGTGCCAGCAAGGCAGCGGAAAAGGATGTGCGAAATGACCGAACAGCAGCCAGACGACCGCCGCGACCGCCGCCGGCTGCCGCTGATCGGCCTCGCGCTCAGCGGCCTCTATGTCGTCGCCCTGGTGTTCTATCTCGTCGTCCAGGGCCAGAACCCGGCCAATCTTGAACTCAACGAGCTCGGCGACTTTCTCGGCGGTGTCTCCAGCCCGCTCGCCTTTCTCTGGCTGGTGCTCGGCTTCTTCCAGCAGAGCCGCGAGATCCGTCTGAGCAGCCGCGCCCTCCATCTGCAGGCGCGCGAGATGCAGCGCAGCGTCGACGAACATCGCAAGCTCGCCGGCGGCGGAGGGCAGGCATGACGCCGAACTCCGTCCGCTCCGAATCCACGCAACCTTTTCTCTGTCAGGGAGTCCCCCCATTATGAAACATTTTCTCTACCTCGCCCCGCTCGCCCTGCTTGCCGCCTGCAATTCGCAGCCGGCCCCCGATCCCGTGCCCGCCGACGACAGTGCCGACGCCCTGCCGGTGCCGCCGGTCGAGCCGACCAAGCCCAGCGCGCCCGCGCCCGAAGCCGCCGCAGCCGACCCCAATATCCTGCGGCTCGAGGGTCTCGGCGACCTCAGTATCGGCCAGCCGGTCCCTGCCGGCAGCAGCTGGGCCGTCCGCGGCGCGCAGGCGTCCGACGCCTGCCTGGTGCTCTCCTCGCCCGACTATCCCGGCGCCTATGCGATCGTCGAGGGCGACAAGGTCCGCCGCATCTCGATCGGCAAGCGCTCCAAGGTCAAGCTGGTCGAGGGCATCGGCCCCGGCGCCACCGAAGCCGAGGTGAAGAAATATTTCCCCTTCCCGGCGACGCCGCATAAATATGTCGACGCCCCCGGCAAATATCTCACCGCCCCCAACGCCGCCAGCGGCGACCCCGCGCTGCGCTTCGAGATCGGCAGCGACGGCACCGTCAGCCAGATCCATGTCGGCACCATGCCGGTGCTCGGCTATGTCGAGGCCTGTTCGTAAGGAGCGGGCTGGCTCCAAGAAATAACCGTTCGCCCTGAGCCTGTCGAGCCGAAGGCGACCGCAGGTCAACGGCAGTGTCGCAAGGCGATGGTGCCCAATCCCACTGTGCTTCGACAAGCTCAGCACGAACGGACCGAGCGCTCCGAACATCCTCCCCGGAACGGGGAGGGGGACCGCGCGCAGCGTGGTGGAGGGGCAGTGCGTCTGAACGCCACGCCCGGCTCGTGACCACGCTCTCGCCCAACCAACCCACAAAAAAAGCCGCCCCGGGAAGGGACGGCTTCTTTCGTTGGCGCCACCCGCGTTGGGGGGTGGGGGAGACGAGCAGCGCCAGCGATTCAGGGAAAGGGGGGACTAGACCTTGTCGCCCAGCGCGCCCTTGATCGAGCCCTTGACCTGCTGGGCCTTGCCCTTGGTCTCCTGACCCTTGCCCTTGGCGCGGGTTTCGGGGTCATTGCTCTGCTGCTTGGCCTTGCCAACGGCTTCGTTCACATTGCCTTTAACTTTGTCTACGAGTTCGCCCATTTTCATGGTCCTTATGTTTGGCCGGCTGTCCGGCCCTTGGGGGATGCAGGCGATCTTGCCTGCACTCTATCAATGCCCGGCCAGAAGAGTTGTTCCTGCGATGCCAGCGGTTTGGCGCTCAATAAAAACGCTCTGGCGCTTTGGCGAACGGTAGCGCGGGCCGGCCCCGGGATGTGTCGCCACTGTCAGTCCTGCTGCGCCGCCTCGATCATCGCGAACAGCTCGGCCCCGGTCAGCGTTTCGCTATCCCCGGAAAAGCTGTAATAGCCGGGCTTCTCGTCGATAAACACCTGCCGCCGCAACGTCAGTCCTGCATCCTTGTCGGTCGCATCATCGAACAGCCCGGCGCAGACCATATGCTCGCCGGTGTCTTTCAGCCGGTAAAACAGATGCGATCCGCAAGCCGAACAAAAGGCCCGCTCCGCCCATTCCGACGAGCTATAGACGGTCATCGTCTCCGCCCCCTCGATCACCACATCGGTCCCGCAATCAATCTCGACAAACGGCCCGCCACCCCAGCGCCGGCACATATGGCAATGACAGGCATCGACATGGCTGGCGGCCTGTCTCGCGGTGATGGTGATGGCGCCGCAGAGGCAGTGGCCTTGGCGTTGGGTTGGTGAGGGGGTGGTCATGGTGGGGCCTCCTGTTGTGGTGGATGGGAGAAGGGTATCAAAGGACTATTGCTTTTGCATGGGGTAATGTTGGGGGTGAGATGGAGCGGCCAACTGACAACGCTTTGGAATCGTAGGGGTGGCGTACTCGTATCATTCTTTATCCCGAAAGTGCACCGTTGCGGTAGTCGACTGTAGCCCTAACCCTAAGTCCTCAAACGCTGGCGTGATTGCCCCAAATTCCAGGAATAGGTATGGTAGTTGCAAATCTCGTGAACAAGAATTAGCAATGCTCTTACTCTTTTATGATTGGAACCTTGTGTGCCGTTCAATTGGACTTGCCCTCATTGTAACCGCGATCAGACGGTTGTAGCCGAAAAGTATGCTGATGATAATTATTCTCTAAACGTAACTGGGTCGAATGTTGGTTCGCTCGTGCTCCATTTGAAAACCATCGTATGCTCAAATTTGGATTGCAGAAAACCGACCATAGATGCGGCAGTTGGAGGAGATGCTGGCGCACAAGTGTGGCGAATTTCAAAAGACAAAATTTTGTTTTCACAGCGCCTAATCCCTCAAGGTCTAGCCAAGCCGCAGCCAGATTATATCCCCGCCGCACTTCGAGACGACTATTACGAAGCCTGCTTGATCCGCGATTTCAGTCCTAAGGCTTCAGCCACGCTTACCCGAAGATGTCTGCAAGGGATGATCCGTGATTTCGCTTCAATTAGAAAAGATACGCTTTTTCAGGAAATCATCGCTCTTCGTGAAGCTGTAAACGAAGGTAGGGCTGATCGTGCAATTTCGCCAGAAACAGTTGAAGCAATAGATCATGTTCGTGGCGTGGGTAACATTGGCGCTCATATGGAAAAGGATATCAATTTAATAGTTGAGGTTGATTCCGGAGAAGCTCAGGCGCTAATTGATCTGGTCGAGCTGCTCTTCGAAGAATGGTACGTTGCGCGTGAAATACGAAAGACTAGGCTCGCTCGAATAGCTGGGATAGCTGAAGCAAAAAAGATAGATAGAAAAGCTCCGCTATCGGCACCTGCCGTTGATGCTTTTGCAGATTTAAAGGGGAAAGAAACTCTCAAACCTGGCGACGGACCTCTTGAAAGAATAACGGATCAAAAACGGCCTGATGCCGCCCTGAAATCGTAGTTTTGCAGTCGTGCTATATATCGCAATCATAATTATCGTCGCTGGCGTAACATTACTTGGGTTTGTTTCGAATCTGTTTGAAACGAAGGAGTGGGTTAACGATCACGAAAAGATAAACGAATTTCAGTCGTGGTTAATTGCATATGGCAACGGAGGTTGTGAGTCCCGGGAAATCATGGGAAAAATGCTGAGTTCGAGCACGAAAGTAGAAGCCGCTCTCGGAGTGGATAACTACGTCTCTGGGGTAGTCGCATTCCATACGCGTTTGATGGGAGTGCCAGTCATCCCCTTTGTCATTCGCGAAATTGATCAAAAGGCTGGCGATTACCTTTGGCGACAAGACATTCAAAAGGCGTTATATTTAATTGACAGCGTATTAATCCGTAGGATGGGGAGGATAAGAGATTTCTTGGATGATCTAAAATCCCAAAGGAAAAACCCTTTTGTGCTATTTGTTCGCGGATGGAAATATTTGTGGGCTATTCCACTATATTTACTATCTTCTTTCGGGCTGCTCGGAAACCGAACTGTGCGCTCTGCTCGGGAAAGCAAGCCATTTCAGGTGATAACCTTTTTAACATTGGTAGCAACTGTACTCGGATGCGTGTTCGCCTACCTTCCTAATCGGTCATTGATTGATAAAGAGCTGGGCGATTTTTTGATTGAGTAAAATTGTTGCGAAACACTCTTGCAATGGACTAATTCGGCAGGTTCTACCCCCTCACAACCCCAATTCCTTAGCAATCAACCCCTCACTAAAATAAGCCCGCTCGCAAATGATCCGGTCACTCCCCGGCGCAAACTCAAAACTAGCCGCCATCCGCACCCGAAAGCTCTTGCCGGTCGGCTCGACCACCGTCCCGCCCACGGTCAGTGTCCCCAGATGCGTCCCGGTCAGCCAGAATTCGACCAGCACGACATCGTCGCCCGCCGCGCCGATCGCGATCACTTCATTGGCCTGGTCGGGAAAGGGCGTGCGCGACAGCGCAAAATAGGCGCGCACCTGCTCCTCGCCGTCGAACGCGGTGCCATTGCCATAGAGTTCGTAGCGCGGATGCTCGAATGTATCGATCACCGCGTCCCATTCATGGGTGATCTCCAGTGCCATATGATCGCGCACCGTCTTCAGCCGCCGCTGTTCCAGATCGCTCATATTTTCTCTCCCCTTTTGCGGGACAGAGTGTCGCGCAGCCGGGCGGGGAATGCAATCGGCTTTGCGGGGTGGGGGAGAGGGCGGAAAGCGGGGGACAGGGAGGGAATCGTCATCCTGAACTCGTTTCAGGATCTCTCTCGATTGCGCGCCTGCCTTGCGAGGTCCTGAAACAAGTTCAGGATGACGAATAATGTTCAGGATGAAGAAGGGGTTGTCCCAACGTCAAAAAACCGCTTTCCTACACCCCACCCAATATGGCTTAATCCCCGCCATGCCTACCGACTCCCGCCGCCCCGATCCGCGCAGCGCCGCTGTTCAGCGCCGCCGCATTTCCCGTGTCCCCGCCTTCACCCCCGTTCCGCTGCGCGCCCGCAAGGATGGCTGGACGCCGCTCAGGCAGGCGGAATTTCTCGGCCATCTCGCCGAGACCCGCTGCATCAGCAAGGCGGCGGAGCGGGTCGGGATGAGCCGCGAGAGCGCCTACCGGCTGCGCGAAAGGCCCGGCGCCGGGGAATTTGCCGCTGCTTGGGATATCATATTGGGCATGTCGGCGGCGCTTCAGCCGCCGCCGCGAAAGGTCACACTCGATGCGCTGTTCTGGCGGATCGAGCAGGGCCGCTACCGCCCGCTGCTGCGCGGCGGGCGCTATGTCGCAACCATCAAAAAACCCGACAATCGCGCGCTTCTCGCGGCCCTCGGGCGGCTCGACCGGATGCTGCCGCCGGAGGGCGAGGGGGGTCAGGGACCGGAAGGTCACGGAAAATAAAAACATGCGTTTCTGTCAAGTGGATCGCGCCATTTGCCGCCTGATTTGCCAATCCCGGCAAACAGGTATAGCTTCTGGTTTCTTGCGGGTCGCAACTCGGGAGGAACGTCATGATTGGCCGATATAGTTTTCTGCAGGTTGCGTTGTTCGTTTTTGGTGTCATTTTCTGCCTGATCTATCCGCTGGCGCTGGTCTGGCCGTCGGGCTGGGCCTGGCACGAGGGAGCCCCGGTCTCCTCGCAATATTATATGATGATCGTCGGCGTCTATGCGACGCTCGGCATCTTCCTGATCCGCGCCGCCGCCAATCCCGCGGCCAACCGCTCGCTGATCTGGTTCACCATCTGGTCGAGCCTGGTCCACGCCGGCATCATGGCGGTGCAGGCGCTGCAGGATGCGCGGCATGTCGGCCATCTGTTCGGCGATGTTCCGGCGCTGTTGCTGGTCGCGCTCGTGCTTGGCCTGCTGGTGCGCGGTGCGCCTGCACAAACCGGTTGAACCTCCCTCTGACGAAGAGAAACATATCATGAGCGAAATGCTGTTCAAGGCGACGATCACGATCGCCGCCGCCGTGTTCCTGTCGATCTTCACGCTGCTGGTGATACCGCCGCTGCTCGCCGACCCGGATATTGCCGGCGCCTTTGCCGCTGGCTTCGTCAACCCTTATGCCAGCGGCTATTCCTCCGATGTGCTGGCCTGCTGGGCGATACTGGCGGCATGGATCGTCTACGAGGCAAAGGCGCTGCAGATCCGCCACGGCTGGATCTGTATCTTGCTCGCGATCATTCCCGGCGTTGCGGTCGGCTTCGCGCTCTATCTGCTGTTGCGCCTGCGCCAGCTGAAGGGGCGCGCGGATTAGGCCATGCCGGGAGCCCAGCCCTCCGCCGCCAGCTCGAACCCGGAAAATTCGAACCCCGGCGAAACGATACAGCTGACCAGCGCCCAGCCTTCCTCGGCCGCGGTCGCTTGCCAGTGACCGGGCGGGATCAGATGTTGCGGCGCCTCTCCGGCGAGTATGTCGGGTCCCAGCCGTATATCGGCCACCGGCTCCGCATCGCCGGGGGCGGTGCCGAGCGCCAGCGGACTGCCGGCGTGCCAGAGCCACAGCTCCGCCGCATCCACCCGGTGCCAGTGCGAGCGCTGCCCGGCCTCGAGCAGAAAATAGATCGCCGTTGCGCTGGCCCGTTCGCCGTCCGCCGCATCTGCGCGCCAGGTCTCGCGGTACCAGCCACCCTCGGGATGCGGCTGGAGCGCGAGCCGGTCGATAATCGCCTGTGCATCATTCTGGGTCATGGCAGGATCATAGCCATGCCTGGGGCAGGATTGTCAAACCCCTTTGTCCGCCTATTCGCGCGGGGCGAGAAACTGGAAGAATTTGCGCCATTCCGAGACGATGATATCGTCGCTGTTCTGGGCCGGAGGAGTGCGGCGCGCCGCTTCCCGGGCCGCCTGAACCGCGGGCAGCAGCAGGCCGACCTCGCTGCTGTTGTTGCCGGCAGAAAGGTCCGTCCGGCTCTGCGCGCTGGCGTTGCTCGCGGAAAGGCCGAGGGCCAGAACGAGAGTGGTGGTCAAAATGATCTTGGTCATGGTCTTTCTCCTTCTTGGTTGCTGAGGAGATAATGACCCATGGCATCACGGCGCCCGGTGATATCCGGCACAGCCAGCGAAAAAAATGCATAACCGGCTGAAAATGGGCGCAGAAAAATGGCTTCCGGCGTCAGAAAGAGCCGGGCACCTCGCGCTGGGCCGGGGTTGGCCGGTCCGGCATCAGCAATTCGCGCGCCCGCTCGCCGACCGGGACCGCGGTGCGCTGGGCGGCGACGGTCGCGCTGCTGGTGCTGCTGACCGGGGTGCAGGCGGCACCGGCCAGAAAGCCGAGCGCTCGCGCGGTGGAGGCTTCGGCAGGGTCACCCAGCGGCAGCGTGATATCATCCGGTGCCTGGCAGCTGTTGGCCACCGATCCGGCGAGGCCGTTGTAATAGTCCGCATTGCCGGCGGCATTCTCGGTGGCGAAGGCAATGATCCGGATGCGGTCGTCGCAGGCGCTGCGGTCGAGACCCACCTGGCCGACCGGCTTGCCATAGCTGTTGCTGCCGACCAGCGCCATATTGGTGCCGAGATAGGGGATCATCGCGTTGATCACCAGCTCGCTGGCCGAGGCCGAGGCACCGGTGGTGATGAAGGCAATCCGGGTCGGCGCCACCGACTGCGGCTGCGGCTGAAAGTTGCGGGTCTCGTTGAAGCTCGCCTTGCTCGGCCGGAAGCGGGTGACCGACAATATGTCGCTGGCAAAACGGTTGCGGCCCATGAGGTCGGCAAACAGCTGGGCGGTGCGCACCAGCCCGCCGCCGTTATAGCGCAGGTCGATCACCAGATCGGTCACGCCGTCGGCGCGAAACCGGGCAAAGGCGTCGCGCAGCTGCGGCTCGGCGCTGTCGATGAAGGTGCGTAGGTTGATATAGCCGGTCCGGGTGCCGCCATTGTCGAGAATCTGCACGCCATAGCGCGGCGAGATCGGCTGGATCGCATAATCCGCCTTGCCGACCGTCGTCGTGGTCTCGGCACCGGCGGCATTGCGAAAGCGCAGCACCCGGCTGGTGCCGGCGGTCGACGGGCCGAGCGCGCTGCTCACCGCCGCCGCGCCGCCCTGGGCGAACAGCGACGCGACCGTCTGCAGATTGGCCGAGCTGGTGCCGATCGCCAGAATCTCGCTGCCGCGATCGATGCCTGCGGGCAGCGCCGGTGCGCCCTCGAAGGCGTCGAGCACGAACAGCCGCGCCAACGGGCTGTCATAGCTCAGCCGCATGCCAAAGCCGGCCGTGGCCCCGGAGCTCAGAAAGGCCTCTTCCTCGACGATCGAGGTGATATAGGTGAAATAGCGGTCGCGCCCCTGATTGCGTGCCGTCGCAGTGAGCGCGTCGATATAGGCCTGCACCGTGCCATAAGGCGCGGGACTCAGGCTCGCGGGCAGGGTTTCGGGGAAGAGATACCATTCGTTGATCTGGTCAAACGCCCAGTTCTGCCGGCTCTGCAGCGAGCAGGTGGTGCTGCCGGGCGTCGGCGTAGGGGCTGGCGTCGCTCCACCTCCGCCGGGCGGCAGGCTGACGACATTGCTGCTGCTGCCACCACCGCCGCCGCAAGCGGAAAGCAGCGCCGCCAGCGCCAGGATCGAACCGGATTTCCGCAACGCCATGCTGCCCCCCTTTCCCGGCCGGACGATTGACATGCCCGGCCACCTTCATCCATCATGTCTGTTCCCGATAGCGGTCCGCGCACCGGATTGCACAGAAAAAATCCGCCGGCATTGCTGCCGACGGATAGTTTTTCCTCCCCAGGAAAACTGGTGGTATCGGATGCCCCGAAGGGGCAGGGCATCCGAACTCTGATGGTTTAACCGAACTGGTTCATGGTGTTGTGCGCACCGCCGGCCTTCAGCGCGGCTTCACCGGCGAAATATTCCTTGTGGTCATCGCCAATGTCGCTGCCCGACATGTTCTGATGCTTGACGCAGGCAATCCCTTCGCGGATCTCCTTGCGCTGCACGCCAAGGACATAGCCCAGCATGCCAGCGTCACCGAAATATTCTTTGGCCAGATTGTCGGTCGACAGGGCCGCGGTATGATAGGTCGGCAGCGTGATCAGGTGATGGAAAATACCGGCCCGCTTCGAACCGTCCGCCTGGAAGGTGCGGATCCGCTTGTCGGCCGCTTCACCGAGCTCGGTATCGTCATATTTCGCATCCATCAGCGCATCGCGGTCATATTCCGACACGTCCAGCCCTTCGGCCTTCATCGCATCATAGACCTGCTGGCGGAAGTTCAGCGTCCAGTTGAACGAGGGCGAGTTGTTGTAAACCAGCTTCGCATTCGGTACGACTTCGCGGATCCGGTCCATCATCCCGGCGATCTGCTCGACATGAGGCTTTTCGGTTTCGATCCACAGCAGGTCGGCGCCGTTCTGCAGCGAGGTAATGCTGTCGAGAACGCAGCGGTCCTCGCCGGTGCCCGGCTTGAACTGGAACAGGTTGGATGGCAGCCGTTTGGGACGCAGCAGCTTGCCGTCGCGGTTGAGGATGACATCGCCGTTCTTCGCGGTCGCCGGATCAATCTCCTCGCAATCGAGGAAGCTGTTATACTGGTCGCCGAGATCGCCGGGT
>TARA_R110002033_G_scaffold44604_4_pt1 | contig 15476 bp, 15 predicted proteins | sample TARA_R110002033 | Tara Oceans TARA_R110002033 (sample SAMEA4397051) | marine metagenome | biome: Polar Biome; feature: [SRF] surface water layer (ENVO:00010504); material: water (ENVO:00002006), including particulate matter (ENVO:01000060) such as... | depth 5 m
ATAATATTGGTGTTGCTCAAGCAAAAGGAGAGTACTTGTGTATTTTAAATCCAGATACGGTAGTTGCAGAAGATACTTTTGTAAAGCTTCTTAAATTTTCAGATTCTAAAACTAATCTTGGTATTATAGGTTGTCAGCTTATTGATGGTAAAGGTAAATTCCTCCCAGAAAGTAAACGGAATGTACCAACACCTAAAGTATCTTTAAAAAAAGTACTTGGTCATACTAAGGGTTACTATGCCAATCATATTAAAACAGAAAATACTGGTAAAGTAGATATTCTTGTTGGTGCATTTATGTGGTTAAAAAAAGAAGTTTATGATATTGTTGGTGGTTTTGATGAAGCCTATTTTATGTATGGAGAGGATATTGATTTATCTTATAAAATAGTAAAAGCAGGTTTTGATAATTACTATTTCGGAGAAACTTCAGTAATTCACTTTAAAGGTGAAAGTACATTGAAAGATGCTAAATATGCACAGCGTTTTTATGGTGCGATGCAGATTTTTTACAAAAAACATTTTAAACAGAACATTGTTTTCAATGCTGTCGTTTGGATTGGGATTAAATTAGCTCAATTCTTAAGCAAAACACCAGAAAAAGTTGAAACCGTTCCACAAAGGACAGTTATTTACACTAAAAGTTTAGAACAATCTTTAGAAGCGCAATTGCCAAAGCCATCTCAAATTGTCGAATCAATTCAAGATAAAGTTGAGAGCAGTAGTATGTTGGTTTATGATTTTAATCTGCTAATAGCTAGTGATGTAATCAGTGATATGAAACTGAAATCAAAACAAGAAAATATAGTTTTTAGATTTCTACCAAAAAGCAGTAAATTTATCCTCGGAAGTGATAGTGCTATAAATAGAGGTGAAGTGCTACATTTTTAGGTTGTAAAAATGAATAAAAATCAGTTAATCATCTGTTTTTTTATTAATTTTGCAAATAATTACAAAATAAAGACCTTCAAATTAAAAATATGTCAAAGTTTGAACTTAAGTTACCTAAAATGGGAGAAAGTGTTGCGGAAGCAACAATAACCTCATGGCTTAAAGAAGTTGGAGATACAATTGAAGCTGATGAAGCCGTATTAGAAATTGCTACTGATAAAGTAGATAGTGAAGTCCCTAGTGAAGTTGATGGTGTTTTAGTTGAAAGGCTATTCAATGTTGATGATGTTGTACAAGTAGGACAAACTATTGCAATTATTGAAACCGAAGGTGGTGGAACAGTAGAAGTAACTGCAGCTGCACCAGAACCGCTTGCTTCAACAGAAGCTCCTAAAGCAGTTGCTGAGGTTGCACAAACTGTTGTTGCTGCAAAAGCATCAACAGAACCGCTTGCTTCAACAGAAGATCGGTTCTATTCTCCACTAGTTAAAAATATAGCAAAGAAAGAAGGGATTTCGCAATCAGAATTAGATTCTATTGTTGGTTCTGGTAAAGATAGTCGTGTTACTAAAAACGATATTAAAGCTTATTTAGATTCTCGTAGTTCTGCTACGGTTGCTGCAGCTATTGTAGAACCAGAGGCAACACCAAAAGCTGAATCAGTAGTTAATTCAACTAATAATGTAAATACTCAGAATAGCGCTAGCACAGCTGAAGCTCTAAAAGAAAAAGCAACACCTGTAGCGGAAAAACCAAAAGCTGAAAAATCAGCGGAGAAACCTACAGAAAAACCAATTGTAGTTTCAGATGGTGATGAGATTATTGAAATGACCAGAATGGGGAAACTCATTTCAAAATATATGGTAGACTCTGTACAAACCTCTGCACACGTGCAATCGTTTATAGAAGCAGATGTTACCACAATATGGAACTGGAGAAAAAAGGTTAAAGACAACTTTATGAAACGTGAAGGTGAAAATTTAACTTTTACACCAATCTTTATGGAGGCTATAACTAAGGCTTTAAAAGAATTTCCGATGATGAATATTTCTGTTCAAGGCGATAAAATAATTAAAAAGAAAGCCATTAATGTTGGTATGGCAGCAGCTTTACCAGATGGTAATTTAATTGTACCTGTAATTAAAAATGCAGATCAATTAAATTTATTCGGAATGGTGAAACGTGTGAATGATTTAGCTAATAGAGCGCGTTTAGGGAAGTTGGACCCAGATGATATTCAAGGAGGAACTTACACTGTAACCAACGTTGGTACGTTTGGTAGCATTATGGGAACACCAATTATTAATCAACCACAAGTTGGTATTTTAGCGTTGGGTGCTATTAGAAAAACACCTGCAGTTATTGAGGGGCCACAAGGAGATTATATTGGTATTCGTTATAAAATGTATTTATCACACTCTTATGATCATCGTGTTGTCAATGGAGCACTTGGTGGACAGTTTGTAAAAGCAGTTAAAGATTATTTAGAAGCTTGGGATTTTGATCGCGAGATTTAATCCGTTCTATTATTCAGAGCATATAAATTATATTAAATAAAAAAAAGCACAGTTTTAAAACTGTGCTTTTTTTTTTAAATAGTATCTAATATGTTGTTAGAAAAAAGTTTACGATATTTTTAAGGCTTCACATCTTCTACAAAACCTTCCCATCGACGCATGTAAGTAATAAATGTTTCACTTAAGCCTTCTCTTTTTAAATAATCTTCAGATACAGGATTCTCAATAGGACTGAAATCAGGATTTTCAATAACACGTTTAGGAAAATCATGGTGTAAAATTCCAGAACGACCAATAGTAACAAAATCAACGCCTAGGTCTAATACTTTTTGGACGTCGTTACCAGTTCTTATATTGCCGGCAACAGTTAGTTTTACATTTTTAAAATCGAGTTTTAAAATATGTTCTAATAGATTCAGTTCACTTTCAAGATATTCTTCTGGTAACTTAAAGCAATCCCAAAGCGAGATGTCTAAGAAGTCGATTTGGTTAGAGTCAATAAGCTGCTGTGATATAATTTTTATCTCAGATAATTTTATTCCGAATTTCTCTGGAGATAATCGTACACCTAATAAAAAATTTTCACCACAATGTTTTCTAATAGCATCAACAATTTCAAACAAAAGTCTAGAGCGGTTTTCAAGTGAACCTCCATAATTATCAGTTCTTTTATTTATTTCAGAACTCAAAAATTGAGTTAAAATATAACCATGTGCTCCATGTACTTCAACACCATCATAGCCGCATTGTTTTGCTCTTATGGCTGCATTGATGAAATCATCCTTTAATTGATGGACTTCTTCTAAAGTCAAAGCTCTGGCATTATGTTTTTCACTATCGGAAGGACAAACAGCTTTCTGTCCAATAACCTCCTTTGGGGAACGCATGCCAGCATGATGCAATTGAATCACAGCGACGCTGCCATAAGATTTAATAGCGTCAGCCAACTTTTTGTGACCGTACTTATGGTCATCAGAAAATATACCTAATTGTCCCGAAAACCCTTTTCCAATTTCTTGGACATGAGATGCGCAAGTCATAACCAAACCAAAATCACCTTTGGCTCGCATAGTCAACCAATGGAATTCTTCATTAGAAAGCTGTCCGTTTTCATAACTTTGTCTATTTGTGAGTGGCGCTAACATAAAACGATTTTTTAATTTTGTACCGCAATTAAATGTAACGTGGTCTTCAGGTTTGTTTTTCATAAAGTGTTCTAAATCTATTTACATAGCTAATTTCGGTCATTTATTTTTTAAACTCAAATTAGAGGAAAAATTAACGCAATTATTTTAATCTCCATACCTTTGTTAAAAATCACGAACAATGCAACTCAATCTCTCAAAACCCATCTGTTTTTTCGATTTAGAAACTACAGGAATCAATATATCAAAAGATAGAATCGTAGAAATTTCAATCTTAAAAGTCTATCCTGATGGCAAAGAAGAAGCCAAAACTTGGGTTGTGAATCCTGAAATGCCAATTCCTGCAGAGGTTACGGCTATTCATGGAATTTCAGATGCTGATGTAGTTGGTAAGCCAACCTTTAAAGAATTATCTAAAGAGATTTATAATATGATTAAGGATTCCGATTTAGGAGGATTTAATTCTAATCGTTTCGATATTCCTCTATTAGCTGAAGAAATGCTTCGTGCAGAAGTAGATTTTGATATGAAAAATACGCAATCTGTAGATGTGCAAACTATTTTTCATAAAATGGAACAACGTACGTTAGTTGCAGCTTATAAGTTTTATTGCGACAAGAGTTTAGAAGATGCGCACAGTGCAGAAGCAGACACAAAGGCAACTTATGAGGTTCTAAAAGCACAATTAGATCGCTACGAGGATTTAGAAAATGACACTAAGTTTTTGGCAGAATTTAGCTCGCGTAAAAAATTCGCGGATTTTGCAGGCTTCTTAATATTCAACAAAGAAGGTGAGGAATGTTTTTCTTTTGGAAAGCATAAAGGAAAACGTGTATTAGATGTATTAGATAAAGAACCTGGTTACTTTGGTTGGTTGCTAAATGCTGATTTTCCACTTTACACTAAAAAAGTATTGACAGCAATTAAATTAAGACAATTTAATAATAAGCTAAGTTAATAGTCCAAATAACCGAATAAATTGAGCATGAAATTAATCTGTATCGGTCGTAATTACACAGACCACATTAAAGAATTAGAAAACGAAAAACCAACAGATCCTGTTATCTTTTTAAAGCCTGATACATCGATTTTATTAAAGAAACAACCGTTTTTTATTCCTGATTTTTCAGATGAGGTACATCATGAAGTTGAGGTATTAGTAAAGATTAATAAAGTAGGGAAGTATATAGATAAGAAATTTGCGCATAAATATTATGACCAAATAGGGCTTGGTATAGATTTTACTGCGAGAGACCTTCAGGCGCAATTAAAATCAAAAGGATTACCATGGGAAAAAGCAAAGGCCTTTGATGGTGCAGCTGTTGTAGGTAAATGGTTGCCAAAGACCAAATTTCAGAATATAAACAGCATTAATTTCAGTTTAAAAAAGAATGAAGAAGTCGTTCAAACAGGTAATACTGAACTAATGCTGTGGAAAATTGACGAAATTATAGAATATGTGTCAAAATATTTCACTTTAAAAATTGGAGATATTATCTTTACAGGCACACCTGCAGGAGTTGGTAAGGTTTTTGCAGAAGATCGATTAATAGGATATCTTGAAGACGAGGAAATGTTTTCAATAAAAATTAAATAAATGTCACAACATTATAAGTTAGATAGAGTAAGAGAAATGGCTGAAAATGACGAAGATTTCGTTTTAGCGATAGCAGCCGCTTTTTTAGAAGAAGTACCAGAAGATGCTGAGCGTTTAAGAACGGCAGTACCAGCAAAAGATTACAAAGAAGTTTACCAAGCGGCTCATAAAATGAAACCAACAATAGATTTATTTGAACTTGGTGTTTTAGACACCTTGATTGAAGTACAAGATTGGGGAAAGTTTGAGCAAGGAGACAAAAATGTTGACGAGCAACTTATAGCTGTGTTAACAGCTGTAGATAATGCGGTAAATGAGATTAAATCCGATTTCGGACTATAAATGCAAGCCGAAATTATCACCATTGGCGATGAAATTCTCATTGGTCAAATTGTAGATACAAATTCTGCATATATAGGTAAGGAATTCAATAAATATGGGATTTCAATTTATCAGATTACATCTATTCAAGATGAAAAATCTCATATTCTTCAGGCTTTAAAAGAAGCCGAAGCAAATGCTGATATCATAATCATAACTGGTGGTTTAGGACCAACTAAAGATGATATTACTAAGCATACCATTTGCGAGTACTTTAACGATACACTAGTTGAGGACAAAGCTGTTTTAGCTAATGTAGAGCAAATATTTTCTAAATGGAGTTCTGCGCCACTTTTAGAGGTTAACAAACAACAAGCATTAGTGCCATCTAAAGCTAGCGTTTTAATGAACCATAATGGTACAGCTCCAGGCATGTGGTTAGAGAAAAACGGAAAAGTATTTGTGTCGCTACCAGGTGTACCTTATGAAATGAAGGCTTTAATTTCAGAACAAGTCATTCCTAAATTAAGAGAGCAATTTAACTTTCCTTATATAATGCACAAAACCATTTTAACTTATGGTAAAGGGGAAAGTGCATTAGCAGAAGATATTTCAAAATGGGAAGAGGATTTACCTAATTTTATAAAATTAGCCTATTTACCAAGTTTAGGTCGTGTGCGTTTGCGATTATCAGGAAAGTCTTTAGATAAAAAAGTACTTGAAGATGAAATTAAGAAGCAAGTCAATTTACTCTTACCGCAAATCGAAGATATTTTTGTGGGATTTGAGGAAGATGAATCTATTGAATCTATAATAGGAAAGCGATTAACCAAATTAGGAAAAACATTAGCTATAGCAGAAAGTTGTACAGGTGGTCGAATTGCAGAATCATTTACGGCAAATGCAGGAGCTTCAGCTTATTTTGAAGGAAGTGTTGTGACGTATGCGACAGCATCTAAAGTTAAAGTTTTGGGGTTGTCTGAAGAGGTTATAAATAAACATTCTGTGGTGAGTAAAGAAGTCGCAGAAGCCATGGCAAAGAGTGTAAGAGCATTATTTAATACCGATTATGCTTTAAGTACTACAGGTAATGCAGGGCCAGCAAAAGGAGATTCGGATGCAGAAGTTGGAACTGTTTGGATTGCTATCGCTACAAAAGACAAGGTGTTTTCGAAAGTTTTTGACTTTGGAAACCTCCGAGAAAAAGTGATTGGGAGAGCCGCAAACAAGGCTTTTGAGATGCTTCTAAAAGAAATTTAAAAAAAGTATATATTTATTTTTGCTAAACCTCAAAGTTTTATTAAATTTGCACCCTGTTTAAAATATCTATGTTTGGATATTAGATTCTTAATACTAATGTTTATAGGAAATTCCTTTAAAAATTAAGAAAGATTAAGAGTTGACAGAAAAACAATAATACACCTAAAGAAAGAAAACAATGTCAAGAGTTTGTGAACTTACTGGGAAAAAAGCGATGGTTGGAAACAATGTTTCTCACGCTATGAATAGAACAAAACGTAGATTTGATGCAAATTTAATCAAAAAACGTTTTTACATTCCTGAAGAAGATAAGTGGGTAACATTAAAAGTTTCTACATCAGCATTAAAGACTATCAATAAAATTGGTATCGAAGCGATGTTAAAAGAAGCTAGAGCAAAAGGATTTTACAAATAATAGCGTTTATTTAACGCTTAAGTCAATTTACAATGGCAAAAAGAGGAAATAGAATACAAGTTATCTTAGAGTGCACAGAGCACAAAACGTCTGGTCAACCAGGAACATCAAGATACATTACAACAAAGAATAAGAAGAATACGCCAGATCGTATGGAGATTAAGAAATTTAATCCTATCCTTAAGCGTATGACAGTTCATAAAGAGATAAAATAAGAAAACATGGCAAAGAAATCAGTAGCGTCTTTACAGACAGGATCAAAGCGTTTGACAAAAGCGATAAAAATGGTTAAATCACCAAAAACTGGAGCTTACATGTTTGTAGAATCAGTAATGGCACCAGAGTTTGTCAATGACTTTTTAAACAAAAAATAATCTTTATTTACATATAGATTTACTAAACTGCTTTCTTATGAAAGCAGTTTTTTTATGGCTATATTTGAACAGTTATGACAACTTAGCAGTAATTCATTAAGGGCAAGGTTGTTGCTTTTGGTTTTGACAGTATGCTTAACTAACTAAGTCATAAAAAAGTTTAAAGACATTTAAACTTTAACTTTTAAACTAAAATAAATGAGTTTTTTTAAAAAAATATTCTCTTCAGACAAGAAAGAAACCCTAGATAAAGGTTTAGAGAAATCTAAGTCGTCTTTTTTCAATAAATTAAATAAAGCAGTAGCCGGAAAGTCTAAAGTTGATGATGACGTTTTAGATAATCTTGAAGAAATCTTAGTTACAAGTGATGTTGGTGTAGACACTACATTAAAAGTAATCACCAGAATTGAAGAGCGTGTTGCAAAAGATAAGTATTTAGGAACTTCAGAACTTAATAAAATTCTAAGAGAAGAAATTGCAGCCTTATTGTCAGAAACTAAATCTGGCGAAGAGACAGAATATACTATTCCAGAATTACCAAAACAAGCGGATGGTTCTAAAACACCTTATGTACTTATGGTCGTGGGAGTAAATGGTGTTGGTAAAACAACCACTATTGGTAAATTAGCCTATCAGTTTAAAAAGCAAGGTTTGAAAGTCGTACTTGGTGCTGCAGATACCTTTAGAGCTGCTGCAATAGATCAATTACAAGTTTGGGCAGATCGCGTAGACGTACCAATGATTAGACAAGAAATGGGTTCTGATCCTGCATCAGTGGCGTTTGATGCTTTGCAATCTGGAGTTAACCAAGATGCAGATATTATTATTATTGATACAGCAGGTCGTTTACATAATAAGATTAACTTAATGAATGAGTTAACAAAAGTAAAACGAGTAATGCAAAAAGTGGTTGCGGATGCACCTCACGATGTGCTTTTGGTTTTAGATGGCTCAACAGGTCAAAATGCCTTTGAACAAGCTAAACAATTTACAGCTGCAACAGAAGTAACTTCTTTAGCAGTAACTAAATTAGATGGTACGGCAAAAGGTGGTGTAGTAATTGGTATTAGTGATCAATTTCAAATACCTGTAAAGTATATAGGCGTAGGTGAAGGTATTGAAGACTTACAAGTATTTAATAAATATGAATTTGTAGATTCTTTCTTTAAATAATAAATTCCTGTGAAAACACGAATCTCATTAGCATGAGTGAACCTTTCGATTTCAAAAACATTAAAATTTTAAAGCCGATTACGATAATCACATTATTGTATTCGGCTTTAATGTTTATTAAATATGCAGAAATTTTTACGCTTTTTTTTCGTGAACCAAAAAGCCCACTACTACCCAAATTCTTAAATGATTATGCCGCTTTTCCTTCATACATCATTGTACCTTTTTTTTCAATCATTATTATTTTATGTATTCATTGTTTAAAAGCTAAATATTATAATTTTAAAATAGGTTATACCTTATTTGGACTTGTACTATTATTTTATATTTTTCAATTTCAAATCCATCAATGGATTATGAGTTTTAATCCTTATGGCTAACTAACTGTTTATTATCTTTTTAAAGAGAAATGCCCTCTATAGTTTCTACCACTAGCTCTAGTTATAACAAACCAATAATCTGATGTTGGTAGTTTGTTTCCGCCATAAGTACCGTCCCAAACTGAATTGGCGTCTAGCGTTTTTAAGAGTTTACCGTATCTGTTATAAATTTTAACCATTAACGTTGGTTCAGATAATGCATCTTTTATATACCAAGTGTCGTTTGTGCCATCACCATTTGGTGTAAAAAACTTAGGGTAATTTAAAAGGTAAACAACTTCTTGAATAATACCACATCCATTTTTATCTCTCACATAAACTGTGTATTCTCCTGAAGTTAAACTATTAAAGCTATTGCTGTCTTGGTAGTTTAAATCATCTATTGAATATTCATAATTACCTAGACTTAAATCCGATAAATAGATTGTGATAGAATTATCATTATCCGTCCAATCTTCAATTTCAATATTAGAAATAATAGCAGAATTAGATATTATTACTTCAAATTCATTTGTAGAAGTACAGGTATAAGATCCATAATCTTCAGTTACAGAAACCCAATAGGTTCCAAGATTTTCGCTTGTTATAGTAATGGTCTGTGAGGTTTCTCCTGTTGACCATAAATAATCATTAAATCCATATCCAGCATCAATTATTACAGAATTATAACCTTCACAAATGCTAACATAATCATCAATTGGAATGGTAGGAGATGTTTCTAAACTAATTGAAATTTCAGCAATTTGATAGCAATTATCAGAGGAATCTATTCTAGTGAAAATGGTATTAGAATCTATAGTCCATTCAAAATTTGTAGGTGTAAGAATTAGGCCGTCTTCAGAATAATTTTCGGCATCGGTTTGTGATGTAAAATAACTAAATATACAATCGTTGCAGTTTGTTATTTCTGGCTCAAAGGCCGTTAAGTCAATAATTTCAATATTGTCATTATTGGTATCACATGCAATAGTAGAGATATTATTTACAATAAGAGTTGGAGAAACAATACTCACAGAAACAGCAAAAATCTCATCGCTTTCGCAGCCACTAATGGTTTCTTTTTTCGCATAATACGTTGCTCCATCAATTAAGTTAGTTGTATTAGGCAATATAGTTCCATTACTTTCTGCATCATACCAAATTGCCATTGCGTTCACTTCAATATCGCTTATCGTAGGATTTTGAGTTGTGCAAAACAATTGTTCGGATTCTCCAGTTAAAGCTTCTGGTGTTTCAAATACTTCCACAAATATTTCTTCTGAAGTTATACGACAAGATGAAGAATTTATATTACTACCATTCGCTGCAGTAATGCGATAATAAAATATTCCGGCTGTGCTGGTGTCAGTATATGTATAATATAATGATGTTGCGCCTGCGATATCTATCCAAGTTAATCCGAAATCACCTGAATATTGCCATTGATATTGTGGATTAGAATAGCCGTCTGAAATGGTTGTTTGAAAGGTGTAACTCACATTGTCGTTTTGACAAACACTAATACTATTAATTTCTTCGTCTTCAATTGAATTGCTAATAGTTGGACCACAAGGTCTAAAAGCAATATCATCTAACGCAATATCATTTCCTGGATGTGCACTTGGTGCAGAATTTAGCATAGTAATTACAACTTCAGTTTCAGCATCTAATGTAAAAAAGAAACCATATTGTTGCCAAACTCCAGATGAGGATTGTGCAATGTCTCCTGTGTTGTAGGAACCTAGAATATTACCTGAAGTATCACTTATTCTAAAGGTGACATCTGGATGGTATTCATCTGTACCTGCAGATGGATTCATTATGTTCATTAACCATGCGGAAAATTCAAATGTAGTATTAGCGCAGAGTCCAGTTACTGTTTTTGTATAGAAAACTCCTTCGTTTGCAAGTACAGCACTATTTATAACCATCATATAACCATTACTGTCACCTGTATGATCAGTTGTTGTATGCCATGCATTATCTTTTAAGCCACTTGTAGTGTTGGCTATGGTATATTCGCCTTCATCTAATGTGCCAGAAGCACTATACGTAAATGCTGTAATATCTGCACCTAAAGCAGCACCTCTATTTGTACCAGAACCAAAATTGATTTCAACGACAGGATCTCCTAAGCTGCCTTCACATAATTGTGAATAGGCTTGTGATGAAGTTAAAAAGAGAATAATAGAATAGAGGATGTGGTTTTTCTGCAAAGCTTTTTTTTTAATCTTAAAAACGAATAGTTAGGTGTTAACTATTCGTTTTTAGATGTGCTTTTCATAAAAAACTTGCGTAGTAAAGTTTAATAATTTAAAATTGGAAGCACTTAACCAATACAGAATCTTGGAAAACAAACAAGTAGAAGGCTCTTAAATAACCGTAATATCATTTAAATTCTAAAAAACAAAAAGCCTTTAGACAATTCTAAAGGCTTTTTTATACTTCGTATTATTTTTAATTTATTATGGTCCAGTAACTGTAATTGGACCTACCCAATCACTATAACCGTTAGTGCCGCAGTTAGCTCTAATATAAAAGTCATAAACTGCGTCTGTATACGTGTGATTTGTTAATTGAATTGGATTGTAACTTGTGTCTATTGTTGTCCCAGAACCTATAGGGTCTCCAGAACCAACTTTGTGTAATTGCCATGTGTTTTCACCATTCATAGAGTCCCAACTAAAAACTAATACGTCTGATCCTTGAGCAGTAGTATAAATCTGGTCTAAAGTAAAATTAATAGGGTCTAAACAGCTAGGATTTAAAGGGTCTTCCAAAGTGCTGTGAGTTACAGGACCTACCCAAGAACTATAACCACTTTCACCACAAGTATTACGTACATAAAAGTCGTAAGATGTATCAGAGTTTAAGCCACTTATTCTAGCATTACTAGGATATATTGTCTCATCATATGTTGTTATGGTTCCTGATCCTAATGTAAAACCCTCCGTACCATGTTGAATTTGTGAGCCATCAAAATCTCCATCAGACCATGCTAAGTCTATGTAATTATAACTTACAGAATTATTGTAGGGTTGTACATAAAGATTTCCAGGGTCATTACAATAAGGATTATAATTTAAGGTAACAAAGTTAAAAGGTGTTGACCAACTGCTGTATTCGTTAGACTCATTACAGAAAACTCGTGCATAAAAGGTGTATTGTGTTTGTTCCAAAAGATTTTCGATATGAACATAAGGTTCAGGTATCGTTAAAGTCGTTCCAGAGCCTTGTGTAAAACCAAATGGACCATACTCTATTTGAAACAAAGCAGAGTCTACTTCGTAACTCCAGCTAAATGTAGCTGTTGTGTTGGTGATGTTATTAACATCAAGGTTGGTAGGTTTAGGACAGCTTGAGCTGCCTGAATCATCACTACTCGAGCAGCCAAGTGCTAGGATAGAAATAGCTAAAAGTAAAATTAATTTTTTCATAGATTGATTTGATTTAAGGGTCACAAATATAAATATTATTAGGACAATTGCTTAAATCAATAAATCTAATTTACTAGGCTTGTAAAGAGGACTTAATCACTAGTTAAATTATTAATTTTTACCCAAAGCTCATTATCAAAGTTTGAGAGTGCAAAGTTTTCGTCTTCAGCAGACTGTCCCATTCTTATAATCACTAATTCTTTACTCGGAACCACATAAATTTTTTGGTCATTTTTACCTAAAGCAGCAAACATATCGTTTGGAGCATCTGGAATTAAATTTCCTGAGAATTCTATTTGACTTTGAGGTAGGTGATAAGAAGATTTTCCGTTTAACCACCACAAATAACCATAAGCTAAATTTACATTCTGGGACGTATTAGTCGCAGCTGTTAAATAGCTTTCGTTTAGAATTTGCTCATCTTCCCATTTGCCATTAGCGTAAGTCAATAAACCAAATCTTGCCATGCTTCTTGTATTACTCCAATAAACACTTAAATCACCAAGAGCAATCCAACTGCCATTCATACCAATTGGTGTTTTTAATTTAGCATCAAAATAGTTACTCCATGTTTGGTTGGTAGCTTCAGCGACAATATCTTGCATTTTAGCATAAACATTATGATAGGCCCAACGCGTACCTGCATCAGCAACATACTGTAAATTAGTGGGTGAAATATCATCACCAGTGGTATCATCTAGTCCAGAAGTCATGGTTAAAAGATGTTTACAGGTAATTAAATTCTCTTTATCTAATGCAGCACTAGTCCAACCTGTTCCTAAATAATCAGAAACTTTATTATTTATATCTATAAAACCTTCTTGTTCTGCGATTCCAGATGTGGCAGTGGTTAACGTTTTTCCAGCACTTGCCCAATACCATGTGGAGTTAGCGTCGTGTCCGTTCATATATTCTTCTACTACAATTTTACCATTATGCAGAATAATAAAACTTCTGGTGTTTTTTTCTTCTAAAAAATCTAAAAGAGGTTGCAGTTGATTTTCATTCCAGTTTAATTCTGAAATAGATTTTGTTTCCCAAGTATCAGAATCTAAAGGTGGAAAATAAATAGCTTCCGTTTGAGGTACGTCATCATCATTAGTGTCACTATCACTAGAACAAGATAAAATGGTGCAAAAACAGATAAAAAAGGAGAGTAATTGTAACGATTTCATGGTTAAGTTTTTATTTAAGACTGATAAATATACTAAAGGTTTAATTAACGTTGTATCTTTGCAAACTGATTTTATAGAACATGCGTACAAAAACTCTTAAGAAAAACAGAATCAACGTTATAACACTTGGCTGTAGTAAAAATGTTTACGATAGCGAAGTATTAATGGGACAGCTAAAAGCAAGTGGCAAAGATGTTGTACATGAGCAAGACGGTAACGTGGTTGTTATTAATACTTGTGGTTTTATCAATAATGCCAAGGAAGAAAGTGTGAATACCATTTTGGAATACATGCAGAAGAAGGAAGATGGTGAAGTTGATAAAGTTTTTGTAACAGGTTGTTTAAGTGAACGCTATAAGCCAGACTTGGAGAAAGAAATTCCTAATGTTGACCAATATTTTGGGACAACTGAATTACCAGGTTTGTTAAAAGCTTTAGGTGCAGATTATAAACATGAGTTAATTGGTGAGCGTCTAACTACGACGCCTAAAAATTACGCGTACCTAAAAATTGCAGAAGGTTGTGATAGACCATGTAGTTTTTGTGCTATTCCAATAATGAGAGGAAAACATAAAAGTACACCAATTGAAAATTTGGTTACTGAAGCTGAAAAACTGGCTGCAAATGGTGTAAAAGAATTAATTCTTATCGCACAAGATTTAACGTATTACGGTTTAGATATATACAAAAAACGAAACCTTGCTGAATTACTTGAAAACTTAGTTAAAGTTGAAGGTATAGAGTGGATTCGTTTGCATTATGCGTTCCCAACAGGTTTTCCGATGGATGTTTTAGACCTTATGAAACGTGAGCCTAAGATTTGTAACTATTTAGATATTCCTTTACAGCATATTTCTGATGATTTACTAAAATCTATGCGTCGTGGAACTACAAAAGCGAAGACGACAAAATTGATTAATGAATTTAGAGCAATTGTTCCCGAAATGACAATCAGAACAACGCTTATAGTTGGTTATCCTGGAGAAACAGAAGCACATTTTGAAGAACTTAAAAATTGGGTATCCGAAATGCGTTTTGAACGTTTAGGATGCTTTACATATTCTCACGAAGAGAACACACATGCTTACAATTTAGAAGACGATGTTCCTGAAGACGTGAAAATTCAACGTGCTAATGATATTATGGAAATTCAATCGCAAATTTCTTGGGAATTGAATCAAACCAAAATAGGGCAGGAGTTTAAAGTTGTTATTGATCGTAAAGAAGGCAACTACTTTGTTGGTCGTACCGAATTTGATTCACCAGATGTTGATAACGAAGTTTTAATTGATGCTTCTAAAGTTTATTTAAAGACAGGAGGATTTGCTACAATTAAAGTTATTGAAGCAGAAGACTTCGACCTTTATGGCGAAGTCTTGTAAAGTGCTTTAATGTTTAATTTGATTGAATTAGATAATTAACAACGATCAGCAGGACCAAAAGTAAAGACGAATTCTTGCTCCATTTTTTCGCCTTTTGCATTTTCAGCAGGAATCCATTTACCTGGTATATTTTTTATTAACTCAATAAATTTTTCATCAATTGAAGGATATCCAGTAGTCATAGCATCATGCTTAACAGTTGTAACTTGGCCTTCTTTTGATATTACAAAGCTTATTTTAAGAGCAAAGATTTGATTGTTTATTACAGCAGTGATGTCAGAGATACTGTTATCCTTAAGATAATTAATTAAAGCCTCATTACCTTCTGCGTAAGTGGCTTGTTGGTCTGGTACAACTGTAATATGTGGACCAAAAAATTTATCTTCAATAATACCTGTTTCCATATTCTTACCTCTAAATTCTGTTCTAAT
>TARA_R110002033_G_scaffold13255_9_pt1 | contig 15458 bp, 14 predicted proteins | sample TARA_R110002033 | Tara Oceans TARA_R110002033 (sample SAMEA4397051) | marine metagenome | biome: Polar Biome; feature: [SRF] surface water layer (ENVO:00010504); material: water (ENVO:00002006), including particulate matter (ENVO:01000060) such as... | depth 5 m
ACAACATGTTCGAGTCGGGCGTGGATGAGCGTTTTGCGGCGATCAAGGCAGGCTTTGACAAGATCCGGGACCGGACACCGCGTCACTAGAACTCGATTTCAGCGCCCACGAGTTCCGGCAATTGCAGAACGATCAGGAGGTCGCGCATCTCCTGACGCGCGGCTACGTGGCTCATCGTGAAGGACACATTCGAGCCCTTCTCGGTGAGGTCCAGCAGGGTGAGGCCCGCCGGGAAGAGTTCGCGATAGATCACGCGTTCGGAAAGGCCGGGCGCCAGACGGAAGCCGATACGCTTGGAGAGGTTCTCCAGCGCTTCGCCGACGCGTTCCTTGTTTTTCGCCGCAAGCGGCGACATGCGGTTGCGCATCACGATCCAGTCGATCGGACGGCGGCTCGCCTGCGCCTTCTTCTTGCGGCACGACCAGACCATCTCGGAATAAAAGCTCGGCCGGATGACTTCCAGCGTCTGCGGGTTCACGTCGCCCAAGAGGTCGAAGTCGACGAAGCTGTCATTCAGCGGGGTGATCAGGCTGTCGGCACTGACATGAGCCAAACGCGACAGGAACGTGTCACCGCCGGGCGCATCGACCAGCACGAAGTCACAGGCTTTCTTGAGGCGTGCGAGGCTGGAGAGGAAACGCTCGGTTTCTTCGGCTTCAGCCTTGTCGAGGTCGCGCTCGGTGCTGGCATCGACGCGGATGATTTCCGGCATCGGAAGCTTGGCGCCGGTGGACTGCATCCAGCGCAGGCGATTTTCCAGATAACGGGTCAGCGTGCGCTGGCGCACGTCGAGGTCAACGATGCCGACCTTCTTGCCCATGCGCATGAGCGCGACGGACAGGTGCATGGAAACGGTCGACTTGCCGGCACCGCCTTTTTCATTACCGACGACAATTACACGCGCGTCGCGTTGCTGCACTGACATGTCCGGGACACCCACCTTACTTACCGGGGCGAATCCATCAGCGGGCATGTTGAGCGACTCCACACGTTCTCAGCGGTTAAAACAAACAAGGTCGAAGCCCTCAGGCGACGCGCGACACGCCTTCACTACCGCGACGTGTCGCAGCTGGCATATACATCGGTGCGTCCTCAAAGAGGCAGGCATCTTCGGTCGGCGCGGGACCATAGCTTGCAGCCATGGGCTCGCCGTCGAAGAGGAATGCATCACCGACGAGTGCGCCGAACGGAGCCTCATTCGGAATGGCATCAAATACTGGCGCATGCGCCGAAATCTGTGTGAGCAGTGACCGCAGGCCGCTGAGGGCGCCGGAGACGCGCGACATCTCGCGCGAGAAGACATGGGCGTCTGCCGAAACCGGCGTGGCGCGGCCTTCAAACATCCAGTCGTCCGACATATCTTCAGGTATGAATGACCTGACCCTCGGCTCTGGCGCCGTGGCTTCAAGTGTTTTGAACCTGCCAGCAGCGACCCGAAGGGCTGCAGAAAGCGCGAAAGACTTAATCGGAGCGAGGATGCGGTGTGTCATGGCTTTAAAATTCCCTCGTTTGGGTTAACAAGTCGTTTACTTCATAGCCAGTCGGGGCCTTTTCAAAGTGAATTCGAGTACAGGTAAACCGCTCGCGGTGGTTCGCACGCGCGCCGAGCTGGGACAGCACATCCGGGCATGGAAACAGGCAGGCGAGACGGTCGGTTTCGTGCCCACGATGGGTGCCTTGCATAGGGGGCACCTCTCCCTCGTTGAAAAGGCACGGGAAAAGGCCTCTCGAACGGTCGCCAGCATCTTCGTAAACCCGACCCAATTCGCTCCCGGAGAGGATTTCGACACCTATCCGCGCGACTCTGAAGCCGATATTTCGAAGCTCGCTTCGGTCGGCTGCGACCTCGTTTATTTGCCAACAGTTGAAGAGATGTATCCCGACGGAAACACCACGAATGTGCGCGTGGAAGGTATGTCCGACCTGCTGGACGGCGTATATCGCCCGCATTTCTTCTATGGTGTGGCCACTGTCGTCGCCCGCCTCTTCCTTCACGTGCAACCTGACGTCGCCGTGTTCGGCGAGAAGGACTATCAGCAGCTGCAGATCATCCGCCGCATGGTCCGCGATCTCGGATTTCCTGTGGAAATCATCGGGGGAGAGACCACGCGGGACGCTGACGGCCTCGCCCAGTCATCGCGCAACCTCTACCTGACCGCCGATGAGCGAATCGCGGCGGGCGCCTTGCAGGCCGCCTTGCACCGCGCGTCGGTGCGGCTGGCGATCGGGGTGACGCCATCGGTGGCGCTGGACGAAGCGCGGGCGCTGGTGACAGCGGCTGGATTCAGGAAATTGGACTATATCAGCCTTGTCGATCCGGACACGCTGCTCGACCTGCCGGATACGCCGCTGGCACCGGGCACGGTGGCCCGCCTGCTGGGCGCCGCCTGGATGGGCAAGACCCGCCTGATCGACAATATCAGTGCGACGCGGTGAAATCCTTCAGCGCGGCCAGCACGGCCTCGTTGTCCTCAGCTGAGCCTACACTGATGCGCAGGCGCGTCGGCAGGCCATAGCCGCCAACAGCGCGCACAAGAATGTCGCGCGCCTTTAGCCATTCATTCGCCGCCGCTGCCCGCTCGGCCGAGCCGAAATCGGGAATCACGAAGTTTGCGTGCGACTGCGGAGTCGGCAGGCCCATGGCCTCCAGTGCCTCGGTGAGCTTCGCGCGCCACAGCGTATTGTGTTCCCGGCTCTTGGTCAGAAAGTCCGTGTCGCCAATGCTGGCAATGCCTGCCGCGACCGCGAGGCCGTTCACGTTGAACGGGCCGCGAATACGCTGGAACACTCCCGAGACCTGCTGCGGCAGGTAAGCCCAGCCGAGGCGGGCGACCGCCAATCCATGGATCTTGGAGAAGGTCCGCATCATCACTGTATTGCTGCGGCGGTCGACCAGGTCGCGGATCGCAGCTTCGTAGTCCGGGCTGACATATTCGGCATAGGCGCCGTCGATCACGAACAGGACATGCGGCGGCAGGGCGTCCTGCAAAGCCGTCAGCGCTTCGACCGTCATCATTGTGCCGGTCGGGTTGTTTGGGTTCGCAAGGAACAGGATTTTCGTACGCTCCGACACGCCGCCGAGGATGGCGTTGGCGCCAGCGGTCAGGTCAGTCTCGGGCACTGAAATGCACGTTGCGCCGTGCGACATCGCCGAGACGGCGTACATCGAGAACGCGTGCTCGGTCTGCAGTATCTCGTCGCCGGGCCCGGCATAGCACTGGGTCAGCAAATGGATGATCTCGTCGGAGCCGGACGAGACCGCAATGCGGTTGGGGTCAGCAATGCCGGTCGCCGCAGCGATGGCCTCGCGCAGCGCGCCATAGCCGGGATCGGGATAGACGTGGACGCTGGCCGCAGCCTCGCGCATGGCCTCGATGGCCTTGGGGCTGGGGCCAAACGGGTTCTCGTTGGAGGCCAGCATGGCCACGCGCCCCTTGGCGCCGGCCAGTTTGCCGCCGGGCACATAGGGCTTGATGTTCAGGACATGCGGAAGGGGACGGAGATCGGTCATGCCGCGCCGTTACACCAAACTTGGTGTGTGGGGAATGGCGATTTCATCTGCAGGGCGCTCAGGATGAGCCACGCTCCATAACCTAGTTGACCGAGCCGTACTCCGCGCCAGCCTCAGTGAAATAGGCCCGCCAGAAGGCCTTCACATCGGCCAATGGCAAGTCGTAAATCTGCCGGGGCACGATGCGCGCGACGACCTGGACATGATCCATATGTGGCTTGGTCTCGGCCGCCTTGGAGCCAAGATAGGCATCATAGTCGGCGCCGACCTTGTAGAACGAGAAGCCATCGGAATGCTGCATCAGGTCCGACACGACCACGACGCGGCGGTTCTCGGCGCTCGACTGGAAGTCGGCCCGGTCGGCAATCGTGTAGAGGGACTCAAACAGCGGCGAGCTTGGCTGGCGCGTGTCCTGAAGGGCCGTTTCGATCTCGGCGATCAGCGGCTTGTAGAAGGTCGACTGCCAGGTCTGCTCGATCATCTTCGGGTTCTGCGTGATCGGGTTGGCATCGGCGACGCTACCCGGCGAGCATTTAACGAAGATCACTTTCGGATCATACGGACTTGCCGCATTGGGGGTCATGACGGTCAGCCGGCCATATTTCGGCAGGGCGCGCGCTTCGTTGTCGACGAACTCATGCACCCAGTCGAGATCATTCGGATTGAACGGGTCTGACTGATCCAGCAGGATGACGGTATGGGCCGGGTCCTTGCGGTCCACGCGGCATGCGGTTTCAGGCATCACGGAGGGCGGAATGTTGAACGCCACCAGTGCGAACAGGCCGAATACGCCTGCCAGCATCGCGCCGATCATGCCACGCCAGAACCAAGGTCCTCTTTCGCGTCTTCTAGCCATTGTCTTGCCTCCTGCCGCCCGCTTTTAGGCGCGGCGCGCTTCGTCCACGGATACGAAGGCCTTGCCGGCGGATTTGCCTTCACGGACCTTCTCGATTTCTTCGCCCACTTTCTTGTCGATGCTCGACAGTCCTTTCTGGACCTGCTGGATGTGTTGCTCCAGCCATTCGCGGGTCATGTTCAGTGCTTTCAGGTTCTGGTCGATTGCCTTGATCGCGGCATTCGCCTGATCACGTTCCTTCGCATAGTCGAAGGGCGGCAATTGGGGCGTGACGATCTCGTCGAAATAGGCCGGGCACGCGGCCTGCTCGCCCAGCTTGTCGCGCAGCTGGTTGCGCGCACGGCGGTGAGCCTGACGGTAGGCCACTTTCAGCGAACGCTCCTGGTCAGCGGCCTTGGCGGCGATCGCCATGGCGATGTCGCGGCGGGCTTCAAGCTCGTTCAGGGCCTTCTCGATTTCACGCTTGGCCGAGACGTGGCGGGAGAGCTGGGTCTCGAACCACATGCGGCACTGGGTGAAATAGTCCGACAGGTCGTCGCGTACGTCGTTGCGCACCTGCTGGCGACGCTCATAGGCCTTGCGCTCCTTGCGCCAGACACGGCCATAGCCGGGATAGCGGTCGGAAATGCGGTCATAGCCTTCGTAGACGGCGAGGCCAAACACGGTGAGCCCCATGAACAGCAGGCCAAGTGCGATGAAGCTGTGCAGCCCAATGATGTTCGGGAACATGCCCGCGATCACATCGCCGGGCGCAATGTGGAACATCGAGAAATCGCCCATCGTGCCAGCTGCAGTGGCGGCAATCAGTCCAGTCTCAACAGCGTCACGGAAATGCGCGACGAAGAAGTTGAGCAAGATACCGCTGGTCAGACCGACCGCCATAACCACACCGCCGATGATTTTCATGGCCATGTGCGGATGGTTCAGCGCATAGCGCATGCCGAAGAAGCCCGTGATGACGCCGAAGCAGACGTTCACGGCGCTGACCGCGAAGGCGATCATCAGGCCGCCGAGAAGACCGGAGGCCTGCGCATCCTTGAAGAGGAGCGCGTTGAAGCCGCCTTCCAGCAACATAATGAAGACGAGGATCGCGACGGTCTGCTCGACATTTTTCTTGATATCGGGTGTGCGGTCGCCGATGCGGTCGCCATGGCGGGCGCGGAACTGCTGGAGTTCCACGATGGCCGCCGAATGACTCTGCTTGGCCTCGCTGACATCGTCGAGTTCATAGTGACGATACTCGTTCTCTTCCGACTTGATCGCTTCGCGCAGCTGGTCGGGATAGATATCGATGGGCGTGCAGTCGTGAATGAAATTACGGATGCCCGCTGCGGTCGTGCTGAGCCAGGTGGTGAGCCCCCGGCGCACGGATTCCGCGCGTTCTGCAATCTGCTGCTCGCGTTCGCTCCACTGGTCCTGCGTGATCGCATCGGACGCAGGGATGGCGTCTTCAGCATCCTTCTTGGCGTCGCGCTTGGTCAGCGCGCGATTGAAGCCGAGTTCGCCTTCGGCCAGCTTACCCTTGAGGCCGAACTCCGACATGTCAGCTTTCAGGTCGAGCGGCTTGATTTTCGACTGACAGCCGACGTCTGCGCCCCAGCGCACAGTTTTCTTCAGCATTGTATCACCTCTTAACAACGGAAGGCTTGGTATTAACCTTCGCCCACAATGCGCCGGACCCGTAAACTAAGCCCTAAAGCCGCGTCATTCTTGCAGATAGGTAATGATGGTTAACGCAAGGCCCGTGATTTGGGGGGCGTCTGTTAATTTTCCGAAACTATTCAAACAATTGGGTTAACCGAAACGGCCGCAGAGCCCCCCTTCGGGGACGCTGCGGCCGTAAGATTTTGCTAAGGCTTGCTGAACTTTTTGCAGCGTCTGCTGGAACAGATTTTACAGAAAACGCGTATCTGCGCCTCAATTGGCCTCTGCAGGCGCCATCACATCGGGCACCTCGGTGAAGGGCTTGATGCCGAACCAGGGATAGATCTCGGTCGGGAAATAGATGGTACCGTCTTTTGAAACGAGTTCGATCGTCTTGATCGCCTTCAGATCGTCGAGCGGATTATCGGGCACGAGGAAGAAGTCCGCCTTCTTGCCAGGCGTGATCGAACCAAGCTCGTCGCCAAGCCCCATATAGTCAGCTTCTTCCTGTGTGGCGCGCGCAAGGATCTCGGCCGGGGTGAAACCGATCTTCTGGTAGAGTTCCAGTTCACGGTGCAGGGTAAAGGCGCCGCCCATGTCTGTGCCCATCAGGATGAAGATGCCGCGATCCTTCATGCGCTTCAGCGTGCCGGTAATCTGATCGAAAGCACCGGCATAGGCCGCGTCGTCTTCCGGCGTTTCGATATTCGACCAAGCCGCGCGGGCATCGCGTTGCTCGCCGACAGGCATGTGGTCGATATAATCCACGACGCCAGCCTGCACTTCACCATTCCGGGAGAGGAGCAGCGCTTCGTGGATCTCATAGGTAGGATCGATGGCGACATTATTCTCGACCATAAGGTCGAGCGTATGCTGGACCTGCGGGCTGTCCAGGTCGACCTTTGGCAGGCGCTGCAGGGCTGTGAGGCGCAGGAGTGTGCGCGTGTCTTCGGTGGGCTCCAGCACCCAGCCGAGCATGACCTGGTTGATATGGGTCATCTCGTCATAGCCGGCTTCGATCATGTTATTGGCATTGGTGAAGGCCGGAACGTGGCCGGTGACACCGAGGCCGCGCTTCTTCGCTTCAGCAACCATGGCTGGCACCCAGGCCGGGTTGATCGAGTTGTAGATCTTGATCTGGAAATAGTCGCCCTGGTCGGCATACCAGTCGACGGCAGTGACGGCTTCTTCCTCGCTGGAGACGAGGATGCCGTTATTGGAGTTGAACGGGCTCTTGCCCTCGATGAAGCCGTTCTTGACGATGCGCGGGCCGGCGAGGGTTCCGTCCTCGATCTTGCCGATCAGCTCGGCCAGTTTCGCATTGTCGTTGCCCATGTCGCGGATCAGCGTGACGCCGGCGGCGATGTTGAGCAACGCATCGTCCTGACCGACATGGCCATGCATGTCTGTCAGGCCGGGGATCAGGGTTCCGCCATTGCCATCGATGACGGTTTCGTCGGGATGGCTGACATTTGCCGCTTCGATCGCCTTGATCGTGGTGCCTTCGACGAGGACCGAGACCGGGCCGGTCAGCGCCTTCTTCACCGGATCAAAGATGCGCACGTCGGCGATGCGGACGGGCGTGCCGTAATTATGGGCGGTCTTGGTCTGGATCGTTTCGTAGCGTTCGGAGGCAAGGCGCGTCGCGAGATTGGTGAGCTGGGCCTCGGCGCCTTCATAGCCTTTGCGGATGACGAGGAAGCGCGGGCTGATGACGGCGAAGAAGGCGTCATTCTCGTCCATCAGGAAATAGGTCGGGTCTAGGCTCTCGCCGGTCAGGGCATAGGCCGTGGTGCCGATGGGTTCAGGGCCGCCTTCGACAGTGACGTCTTCGAGGGCTTCCAGGTGGAGGGCGCCGGCCGGATAGGCGGCGAGTGTCTGGTCATCATCGGCCAGCAGCGCATGGGCGTAGACTGCGAGCGCATAAGGCGAAGCGTTCTGGGCGATGTAGATTTTCGCTTCGTCGGCGTCGGCCATGCCGGGGCCGGTCGTGTCGACCCAGCGGGCGGTGCCGTCATCGAGGGCGAAAGTTTCGGTGACCTTGTTGCCGAACGTGGTGTTGCCATCAACGGTCCAGCTGACGGGAAGGCCATCCTCGCCGAGGAGAATGGTCTCTGCCATCGTGGGGCCGCGGCCATTGTTGCGGTATTCATAGTCGACCTTGATGCCGGGGCCTGTGGTCACGGCGGTCATCTCGCCGATATCGGCGCCGAAGAGGCGGACCGTATAGGCCTCGGTGACGGGCTCCGGTGCCTCAGGCGCTTCGGCCTCGACGATGGTTGCAGGTGCGACTTCTGCCTCGTGGGCACAGCTGCCGAGAAGGAAGGCGCTCCCCAGCGCCATAAGGGTGAGCCGGTTGATCATCGCGTTTCCTCCGCCGTGTCGCACGCCCTTGCGGCGCTTTCAGCGGCTTAGGTGGCACAGATGTTCGGGGGAATCCAGATTGGGGGCAAATGTTTGCGACGCCTGTGAGGGCGCTTGGGGGTGTGTTTCAGTTTTCGGGATGGGATTCCGCGTCAGGTGTCCGGGATTGGGCCCGGTTTTTCCCTAGAGAGCCGTATCCCCAGCGCAGACTGGTGCGCGTGCGTGCGACGGGCCGGGATTCGCCGCCCCTGCCTGCGCAGGGGACACGGGGCTATGGTTTCGCCGGCGAGCGCGCGGCCGAGCCGATCCGATACCGGAGCCCGGAAACTGCACGAAGGATGCACGGACATATCGTCAGACAGGAAGACCACGTCCACGCGGCCATGATTGGTGACGGCCCAGAGCATTTGCGAGCCGGGAGCGCCATTGGCCCGGAACCATGCGCGCAGACGCTGGATGCGCAGGAAGATCAGCGGCCAGATCGGTACCAAGTACCATGGCAGGCCCTGCATGGGGCGGAAGAGGCTGAAATCGGGCATCGGCGCCATTATACGCCGGGGTCGATTGGGGTTGGATAAGTTCGGGCTTCCCTCTCCCCTGGGAGAGGGATTGAGGGTGAGGGGGCGCGGTGTTGCAGCACTCAGAAACGGCTGCAGCGACGCCGGTTCAGAGGCGTCGCTGCAACGAAGGTTTTGGGTGGAAAGTGGGGTGTCCCCTCACCCCCGGCCCCTCTCCCAAGGGAGAGGGGGATAGAATGGCTAGGCCATTTCTATGATCGTGACGTTGGCGACGCCGCCGCCTTCGCACATGGTTTGCAGGCCCCAGCGCTTGTTACGGGCCTTGAGACCGTAGATCAGCGTGGTCATCAGCTTGGTGCCGGTGGCGCCGAGCGGGTGGCCGAGTGCGATGGCGCCGCCATTGACGTTAAGTTTGTCAGGGTCGGCGCCCGTGTGCTTGGCCCAGGCCATGGGGATGGACGCGAAGGCTTCGTTGACCTCATAGAGATCAATATCGCCGATCTTCAGCCCAGCGCGGGCGAGTGCCTTGTCAGTGGCGAAGAGCGGCTCTTCCAGCATGATGACCGGATCACCGGCCGTGACCGTGAGGTTGTGAATGCGCGCGAGCGGCGTGAGGCCGTAGCGCTTCACGGCCTCGGCCGAGGCGACGAGCACGGCGGACGAGCCGTCGCAAATCTGGCTCGACGTACCGGCGGTGAGGATGCCGCCTTCGGCCATTGTCTTGAGGCCAGCAAGGGCCTCTTTCGTCGTGCCGGGGCGGATGCCCTCATCTACCGTGTGCATTTCGATCTCGCCTTCGGGCGTGATGATTTCCACAGGCACGATCTCGTCCTTGAAGGCGCCGGCCTCGGTGGCGGCAGCGGCGCGGCGTTGGCTTTCGACGCCGAAAGCATCGGTGTCGTCGCGGGTGAAGCCATGCTTCTTGGCAACCATTTCGGCACCGATGAACTGGCTGAAGCCCTTCACGCCATACTTCTCCTTGATCGTATCGGAGATGGGCGAGATGCCGGAGCCCGGCAGGTAGTTCGAGCCCATGACGGCGCGCGACATGGATTCCACACCGCCCGCGATGACGACATCCTGCGTGCCGGACATGATGGCCTGCGCGGCGAACTGGATTGCCTGCTGGGAGGAACCGCACTGGCGGTCGATGGTGACGGCGGGCACGCTATCAGGCAGGCCCGAGGCGAGCACGGCCATGCGGCCGACCTGGCCAGCCTGTTCGCCGGCCTGCGTGACGCAGCCGAAGATCACGTCTTCGATGACCGACGGATCGATACCGGCGCGGGCGACGACGGCATCAAGCGCCTTGGCGCCGAGATCGTTCGCGTGAATGCCCGAGAGGCGACCGTTGCGTCGGCCCCCGGCGGTGCGCACGGCGGCGCAGATATAGGCTTCGGCCATGAATGTGTTCCTTCCTTTGTGCCGGCATTCCGGCAGTGTTTGATGGCGATGGAAGGAATGTAGGCGGGTTTCCCTAGGGGGCAGCAAGGGGGTGTTTGGGGGGCTTCAATGGTCGCAAAGCATCCAATAAGCCCTCGCGAATTATCCTCAACCATATGGTTGACTAAAATGCTGCGGCGTTTTATTAAACCATATGGTTGAGCAAATCTTCCCCCCGATAGATGATATCTTTCACGCGCTGAGCGATGGCACGCGCCGCAGCATGTTGCGCACACTGGCGGAGCGCGACTGCACGGTGGGCGAACTGGCCGCGCCGCATCCCATGTCGCTGGCGGCTGCATCCAAACATATCAAGGTGCTCGAAAAGGCCGGGCTTATCAGGCGCGAGATCGAGGGGCGGACGCACTGGTGTCGCCTGCAAGCCGCGCCGCTGGCCGCCGCACATAGTGAACTTGGCTTCTATGAACAGTTCTGGACCGGACGCCTCGATACGCTCGACCGCCTGCTGCGGGAAGACGACGCCCGCAAGGCGCGGGATTCCGCCTCAATCAAACCCCAAACCCCCGAAGGAGAAGGACAATGAATACCGACGCCAAAGCAGACCCGTTCGCCCAACTGGTCGATCCCTCGACCCTTGTCATCAAGCGCTGGCTGCCGGGACCGGTGGAGCGGGTGTGGGACTATCTCGCCGACAGCGACCTGCGCCGCAAATGGCTGGCCTCCGGCGATATGAGCCAGGGCGCGGGCACGGCCTTCACGCTGACCTGGCGCAATGACGATCTCAGCCGTCCGTCTGATCCGCGGCCCGAGAATTTCCCGGCCGAGCACAGCATGGAGAGCAAGGTGGTCGCGTTTGATCCACCGCGACAGCTGGTCTTCACTTGGGGGGCAGGAACGGTGACGTTCGACCTTGAGCCCAAGGGGAAGAAGGTCCTGCTGACGCTGACGCATACGGGCATTACCGAACGGTCCGGCAAGGTGGGCATCAGCGCAGGCTGGCACACACATCTGGATATCCTCGTCGCAGACGTTTCCGGCGACACGGCCAGCTCGTTCTGGACCCATTGGGCAAAGCTCAAGGCGGAATACGAGACGCGCATTCCTCAGTAGACGTTCATTGGAACGAACGGCTTGACGGGGCGCGGCACCAGTGGAACCTAGCGCGCATGCTGAACCTGCCTGCCCGCCCCGCCGCCGCGATTCTGATTGCCTCGCTTCTCTTGTCCGCCCCTGTTGGCGCCGCCGAAGAGGCCGGTCCGATCAGGACCATCTATGCCGATGCCACGCTGATCGATGGCACCGGCGCTCCGGCCCGGGCGCACCAGGACATCGTGGTCGAGGGAGAGCGTATCGTTGCCGTCAGGCCGCACGGGGACGCGAGTGCGGAGGCCACGCCCGCGATTATCGTGGACCTTGCGGGCCGCTACGTGATTCCCGGCCTGATCGACACGCATGTCCACATGGCGACACCGCCCGCCCCGGCCATGGCGCGCGCCATGCTGCGCCGGAACCTTTATGGCGGTGTGACCGCCGTGCGCGACATGGCGGACGATGTGCGTTCGGTCGCCGAACTCGCGCGCGAGGCCCGTTTCGCGGAAATCCCTGCGCCCGATATCTATTATGTTGCCCTCTTCGCCGGACGGCCATTCTTCGCGGACCCGAGGGTCGCGGCGGCCAGCATGGGATATGCGCCCGGCACCGCCCCATGGATGCAGGCCATCGACGCGGAAACGGACCTGAAAGAGGCCGTGACGCTCGCACGGGGCACAGGCGCGACGGCGATAAAGATCTATGCTGACCTGCCGCCGGAGCTTGTGACCGCGATCACTGCGGAAGCCCACAGGCAGGGCCTGAAAGTGTGGGCGCACAGCGCCGTGTTCCCCAGCACTCCGGCCGAGGGGATCAATGCGGGCGTCGATACGGTGAGCCATGTCTGCTACCTCGCGTATGAGGCGGGCGACCAGATGCTGGCCGCCTACGAGGACCGCACGCCGGTGAATGAAGCCTATCTGGACCAACCCGAAGACCCGGTGATGGCCGGCCTTTATGACGAGATGCTGGCACGCGGCACCATCCTTGATGCGACGGGCAGCCTGTTCGTGCTACAGGAGGCCGCGCGGAAGGCGGACCCGAACGCGAAGCCGCTGCGCTGCACCGGCGCGGCCACCGCACGGCTGACGCGGCAGGCGTGGAAGGCTGGCGTGCCGATCTCGACGGGGACGGACACGGTTTCCGGCGCAGAGAATGCCTGGCCCGACGTGTTCGACGAGCTGGCATTTCTCGCGCAGGACGTGGGCATGCCGGCGGTAGAGGTGATCCATTCGGCGACCGATGTTGGCGCGCAGGCCATTGGCGTTGCGGCAGAGATGGGCACGGTGGCGCCGGGCAAGCTCGCGAATTTCGTTGTGCTGGCAGATGACCCTCTGGCCGACATCAACAATATCCGCTCCATCGAGATGACCGTGAAACGGGGCGATCAATATCGCCGGGCAGACTATGTGCCGGTGACCGAGGCGGAGATGGCCGATGGCAATTGATCGCAGGGCCTTTCTGGCGGGCGTGGCGGCGGTATCGGGCTGTGCTGCGGCCGGCCCCCGCGCGGCGGGCGCAATGAGTGGCGACACGGACATGATCGTGGTCAATGCGCTTGGCGGCCTCGGCGATCCGAACCATCCAGGCGAGGGAAATGTGCCGGATGTGTCGCCGCGCGTGCTGGCAGAGGCGCACGCCTCGGGCCTGACGGCGGTGAACGTTACGCTTGGCTATGTTGCGGGGCCATTCGAGCCTTACGAATATTCCGTGAGCGAGATTGCCGCCACTGACGCACTGGTGCGCGCGCATGCGGGCGATCTGCTTAAAGTGTACACCGCCGCGGACATCCGCCGCGCCAAGAACGAAGGCAAGATCGGCCTGATCTATGGCTTCCAGAATGGCGCGATGATGGGCGAGACACCGGAACGGGTGGACACGTTTGCGAACCTCGGCGTGCGTGTCTTCCAGCTGACCTACAATCCGGCCAACCTGCTCGGCGACGGATCCATGGCGCCGGAGAACCGGGGGCTCACGCCACTCGGCCGCGACGTGATCGCGCGCTGCAATGCGAACCGCGTCATGGTGGATCTGTCGCACAGCGGGGAGAACACGTGCCTTGAGGCAGCGCTGGCCTCGGAGCAACCGATCTCGATCAATCATACGGGTTGCCGCGCGCTGACAGACCTGCCGCGCAACAAGAGTGATGCGGAGCTGCGCCAGGTGGCCGAGCGGGGGGGCTTTGTCGGCATCTATTTCATGCCTTTCCTGAACCCCACCGGCCATGCGACCGCCGAGGACGTGGTGGCGCACCTCACGCATGCGGTGAACATCTGCGGCGAAGACCAAGTCGGCATCGGCACCGATGGCAGCGTGACGCAGATTGATGACCTTGCCGCCTATGAGGCCGTGCTGGCGAAAGAGATCGCCGAGCGGCGCGCCGCGGGCATCAGCGCAGCGGGCGAGCGGCCGGACACCTATCCCTTCGTTGCCGACCTGCGCGGGCCGGACCAGTTCCGCAAACTGCAGGGCCTGCTCGCCGCGAAGGGATGGAGCACGGCCCGGATCGAGAAGATCATGGGGCTGAACTTCCTGCGCTACGCGGAAACGATCTGGGGCGCTTGAGGGCAGGAACTTTCAGGGTCGCTGCAAGACCTTCTCGAGGAGAAGGGTGGTGAGATTGCTGTTCCATTCAAGGTCCGGGTAGCGGTCTTTTTCGATATATCCGCGCGCCGCGTAGAAGGCCTGGCTGCGCGTGTTGAACGTGTCGGTTTCGAGCCGGGCGACGGTGAAACCGGCGCGGGCGATTTCGGCTTCGGCGAGATCCATCAGCGCCGTGCCCGCGCCACTGCGCGCGTGGGCGGAATGGACGTGGAGGGCGTGTACGAAATCATCCTGCCAGTCGACGAGGCCGACCACGACGCCGGCGCGGGTCGCCACATGGAAGAGATGGCCGCGCTCGGCGACATAGGCGGCGGGGCGGTTGCCTTGCTGGTAGGCGGCGACGGCGGCGGGCGTGAGCTGCGGGCGCCACGTGGACTCGAACGTGTCGTGCAGGATGGCGACGAGGGCGGCGCTGTCAGCGGGGAGCGCGGGGCGGATGTGGAGGGGGGCGGTCATTGGTTGAGGGTGCGTGATGTGGGCGCGGTGGGCAACTGGAAGATGGTGGGTATCGCTACGCTCAACCCACCCTACATTTTCTTTTCAGTTATTACGACCGAATGCCTCGTCGTTTCGCTCCTTCAAGCTCTTCTCCTCACGAACGCCGCGTTGGCAGGCAAGGATCTTATCCGTATCAGGCGTATACTTTGCACGGCAGGCAGCCACGCAGTCGTCAACACCGTTTGTATGAAAACAACTACGCCCTTTGCCTTCAGGTTGGTTACAAGCCGACATTGAGAGTAGTAGAGCCAGAGCAAGCCATTTCATTAGATTGTCCTCAAAAATAAGCCATGCCCCAGCATATCAATTTCTATCTGCAATTACCCGGCTTAGCATCAGGTCTGGCAAGCTTGGCAACGCGAATAAAACCCTCCGCATCATAAAGAGCCAAATCACCATTTTCACGGACAACGTAATATTCGCCGAATGCATTCTCTTTGGTGAACTTCGATCCAGACTTCACCAAAGGCGCATTAGACTTTGATCCATCCTCATGACTCACTGTCGCTTCATAGTCGCCATCGGAAACTGAGCTTATCTCAATCAGAGCATCAAAACGACTCATACTGGGCACCATGACATCGCACCACCGTCCCTGAGCGTAGACAGGCGCTGAAATAACGGCAGAAATAGCAGCGCAAAAGATGATGCGATGGGGCATGCAAACTCACCTTTTTATAGCGGAATATTGTCGTGCTTTTTCCAGGGGTTTTCGAGCTGCTTGGTGCGCAGGGTACGGAGGGATTTGGCGATGCGTTTGCGGGTGGAGTGCGGCATGATGATGTCGTCGATATAGCCCTTGCGGGCGGCGACATAAGGATTGGCGAAGTTGTCTTCGTATTCCTTGGTGCGCGCAGCGATCTTTTCCGGGTCGCCCAGTTCCTTGCGGTAGATGATCTCGACCGCGCCCTTGGCGCCCATCACTGCGATCTCGGCCGTTGGCCAGGCATAGTTCACGTCGCCGCGCAGG
>TARA_R110002033_G_scaffold40568_2_pt1 | contig 15398 bp, 11 predicted proteins | sample TARA_R110002033 | Tara Oceans TARA_R110002033 (sample SAMEA4397051) | marine metagenome | biome: Polar Biome; feature: [SRF] surface water layer (ENVO:00010504); material: water (ENVO:00002006), including particulate matter (ENVO:01000060) such as... | depth 5 m
CTATTCTTGTGGTTGTCCCATCACCAAACTAAAATTTTACTTTGTAAATTTAGGATGTGTTACCTGCCCTATTAGCCGGGTAGATTGAATAAAAAAAGTGTGATTAATAAAACTCTAAATTTGTTTATTTTTTAATTAGTTTACCGTGATTTTTATTTCTGCCACTTTTGATGCCCCCAATTTAAAACTTCGTTTCATAGGACTTGAGCCACCAACATAAATTTTGAAATCTCCTGATTCTATTGTTCTTGAACCATCATTTTTCACAATCTCGAAATCTTTTGGCATTAATTCAAATTCTAAATTTTTAGATTCACTAGGCTCTAAGGTTATTCTTTTGGTTTTAATAAGTTGAAAATTGGGCACAACAACTGAAGCTTTTAAATCGGATATGTAAACTTGAGTCACTTCATCAGATTTAACTTTTCCCGAATTAGTAACCTTAACTTGCAGCTTAATATTCTCATTTTTTGAGATGATTGTTTTTGAAGGTTTTAAACCATTATAATTGAACGTTGTATAACTTAATCCAAATCCAAACGGATATAAAGGATCTTCGTTCATATATTTATAAGTTCGACCTTTCATAGAATAATCTTCAAAAGGAGGCAATTGGTCTAACGATTTTGGAAATGTAATGGGTAATCTTCCTGATGGCGACACGTTTCCAAATAAAATATCTGCAACGGCTGTCCCGCCTTCTTCACCTGGGTACCAAACAAATAACACAGCATCAGCTAATTGTTCTACTTCACCTAGATTTATCGGGCTACCACCTGTAATTACAGCAATAATTGGTTTTTTGTCTTCTGGATTTTGATCCGCAGCTTTTCTTAAATCTTTTAAATAATCAATTTGATTTTTTGGTAAATCATAATCTAATCTATCCCCAGCTGTATTAGAATCTATGGAGTCACCTTCTTCTCCCTCAAGTTGACTTGAAACACCTAATACTACGATCGTTACATCGCAACTTCCTGCATTGCCAGTGGCATAATTTATAGGATTTATAGAGGGTTTGTTTAGCATAGCACCTAATCTAAATTGCAATTGACTAGTAGGTTTAATAGCTGCACTTATCCCTTCTAAAATAGTCACCATGTTGGGATTTATTCCATAATAATTACCTAAAAGAATTTCAATACTAGCGGCATTTGGTCCTGTTACAAAATATTTTGAAAGATCATTTTTTAATGGTAAAACGCCATTGTTTTTTAAAAGTACCATACTTTTTTGAGCGACTTCTTTAGACAACGCTCTATGACTTTTACTATTTACTACCTCAAAAGAAACATCGTCATACGGGTTGCTTCCTTTTGGGTCAAACAAACCTAATTTAAATCTTGTTTTTAGTAAAATAGCAAGTTGCTGGTCTATTTCCTTTTTGGAAATTAAACCCTCTTTTACAGCATCATCTAATGCATAATAAGTATCACCGCAATTAAGACTCACACCACTTTTTATTGCTAGAGCAGCTGCTTCCGCAGCAGTTTTTACTCTGCCATGCCCACCTGTTTGGTTATAAAAATCTACCAAAGCCCAACAGTCTGTTAAAACATGGCCTTTAAAGTTCCAGGTATCTCTTAAAACATCTGTAATTAAATAGTTGTTTGAACAGCATGGTTCACCGTTTGTGCTGTTGTAGGCACACATAACAGCTTCAACTTTAGCATCTACTAAAGCGTGAAATGCTGGTAAATAAGTTTCCCATAAGTCCTTTTGACTTACTTGGGCATTAAACTCATGTCTCAGTTTTTCAGGTCCACTATGCACAGCAAAATGTTTAGCACAAGCGGCGGTTTTTAAATAGTTTGGATTGTCTCCTTGTAAACCTTTAACAAATGATGCTCCCAAAATTGAAGTTAAATAAGGATCTTCCCCATAAGTTTCCTGACCACGTCCCCATCGTGGATCTCTAAAAATATTAATATTAGGTGTCCAGAAAGTTAAGCCGTTATATTGTTCATAGTAGCCTTTTTCTGTTGTAGCATTATAGATAGCTCTAGCCTCGTCAGATATTGCAGATGAAACCCTGAAAGCCAAATCGGGATCAAATGTGGCACCTAAACCAATGGCTTGCGGAAAAACAGTAGCTGCACAAGAGCGCCCTACTCCATGAAGCGCTTCATTCCAATAATTGTATGGGGGAATATGCAATCTATCAATAGCAGGTGTACCATTCATCATTTGCTCTATCTTTTCTTTAAGGGTTAATCTCGATATTAAATCTTGAATTCTCTCATCTAAAGAAAGTGAAGGATTGTAAAAAGGGAATTCATAACTTACTTCTTCAAGATTATTATTAGATTGTTTTACCAATTCATTTGAATTCTCATCTTTACAAGAGCTTAAAATTAAAAGAAATATTGTGAACAAAACGTGGTTAAATTTCAGATGTCTCATTTAATTAGTTGTATTAGTTAAGATTTAATTAATGGTTAGCTGAAAGAATAAAGAATTTAACTTTTCTCCCACAGTTCTTCCATTTCCTCTAAAGTTTTTCCTTTGGTTTCTGGTATCATTTTCCAAACAAAAATAGCTGAAAGAATACTCATTATACCATAAAATAAATAGGTTGCACCATTACTAAATTCCATCATTGGAGGGTACGTGGAGGAAATAAAAAAATTAGCTGCCCATTGTGCTGCAACAGCAAGAGCAACTGCTTTACTTCTAATTTTATTCGGAAAAATTTCAGATATCAGAACCCAACATATTGGTCCCCAACTCATCATAAATGATGCTGTATATATTATGATAAATACTAATGTCCAGATACCAATTATATTTTGAAATGCTAGAGTTGAAATAGCAATCATCCCGATAGCCATACCAATTGACCCGGTAATTAATAAAGGTTTTCTTCCCCATTTATCAACCGTTAAAATGGCGACCACGGTAAATATAACATTTACAAGTCCCATTATAATTGTTTGCAACATCGAAGCGTCTTTTGCAGCACCCATACTTTCAAAAATGCGTGGTGCATAGTATAAGGCCACGTTAATACCCACAAATTGTTGAAAAACTGACAATAAAATACCAATGATTATTACAACTTTACCGTATGCAAACAATTTACCTTTTGTAGACGATTCCACTGATTTCTTAATTTCGATAAGAACCTCTTTCGCTTTTTCAATTCCATTAAAACGAGTAAGTATTGATAATGCCTTATCATCTTTATGCTGCAAAGCTAGATATCTGGGAGTTTCAGGCATAAAAAACATAAGAATAGCAAAAACTGAGGCCGGAATTGCTTCTGAAACAAACATTCTTCTCCAACCAATTTCATTTATCCATTCAACAGTTTGTCCTTCAGCGATACCCCAATTAACAAAGTATACTACCAACATTCCAAAAATAATTGCAAACTGATTTAATGAGACAAGTTTACCACGAATATTTGCCGGAGCAATCTCACCTATATACATTGGACATACAGCCGATGCTAAACCAACTCCAATGCCACCTATAATTCTATAAAAATTAAACATCCATAACAACCCCATTGATGGAACCCCTCTTTGAAAAAATAAAAATTCAGGATTCCCTGAACCTAAAGCAGATAAGAAAAATAAAATTCCTGCAATAATCAAGGCGTTTTTACGACCATAAGAAGATGAAACAAGCCCCGATATGGCACCACCAATGATACAGCCAATCAATGCTGACGAAACGGTGACACCATGTATAAATGAACTTAAACCTTGGCTAGTAATTAAAAACTCTTGAATAGACTTTTCTGCCCCAGATATTACTGCGGTATCGTAACCAAATAATAATCCTCCCAAAGTAGCTACTAATGTAACAACATAAATAAATAATTTGTTCTGTTTCATATGTGTTTGTTTATTGATTTTTAAAAGTCATATGGTATCGCTTTATTATCATTGGTATTTGCTTACGCAAACTTTTTGTTAATCGCGATTTCATAATTAAATATATTGGTTAATTATATTTTCAAACAGTTCTTGTTTGCCACTTTTTAAAGGTAATTCACCATTGTCTTGTGCTATGTTGTATAAATCTTGTAAGCTTAGTTTTCCTGCTTCAAAGTCTTTTCCTCTTCCTGAATCAAAAGAGTTATATCTTTCTTTTCTAAGTTTTTCATAAGGAGATGATGACATAATCTTATCTGCAATAAGTAACGCTCTTGCAAAAGTGTCTGCGCCTCCAATATGAGCATGGAACACATCTTCCATATCAGTTGAATTTCTTCTGATTTTGGCATCAAAATTGATTCCTCCTCCTCGTAAACCACCAGCTTTTAAAAATACCAACATGGCTTCTGTTGTTTCCTGAATGTTATTTGGAAATTGATCGGTGTCCCACCCATTTTGATAATCGCCTCTATTAGCATCTAAACTACCTAACATTCCTGCATTAGCAGCCACTTCAATTTCATGTTGAAAAGTATGTTGCGCCAATGTAGCGTGATTCACTTCGATATTGATTTTAAAATCTTTATCCAAACCGTACTGACGCAAAAACCCAATAGCTGTTGCTGTATCAAAATCGTATTGATGTTTCATTGGCTCCATGGGTTTAGGCTCAATAAAGAAGTTTCCTTTAAATCCTTGAGAACGGGCATAATCTCTAGCCATAGCTAAAAATTGTCCCAAATGGTCTAACTCACGTCCCATATCGGTATTTAGCAAAGACATATAACCTTCACGCCCTCCCCAAAACACATAATTTTCGCCTCCTAGTTTAATAGTCGCGTCTAAAGCTAGTTTAATTTGACCACCAGCTCTTGCAACTACATCAAATTCTGGATTTGTAGCAGCCCCATTCATATATCTTGGGTTTGAAAAGCAGTTAGCCGTTCCCCAAAGCAATTTAATACCAGATTGTGATTGTTTTTCTTTTATATAATCTGTAATGGTGGCCAATCGTTTTTCAGATTCAGCAAATGTTGGTGCTTCCTGAACTAAATCATAATCATGAAAACAGAAATAGTCAAAGCCCATTTTGCTAATAAATTCAAAAGCAGCATCAGCTTTATCTTTTGCCGCTTGCATTGGGTCGTTAGATTGATCCCAAGCAAATTTTTGAGTGCCTGGTCCAAACGGATCTGAGCCTTGTCCACAGAATGTATGCCAATAAGCTATTGCAAATTTAAAATGCTCGCGCATTGTTTTGCCAGCAACTACTTGTTGTGGATTGTAATATTTAAAAGCTAAAGGATTATCTGACTCTTTACCTTCGTATGTAATGTCTCCAATTCCTTTATAGTATTCTTTATCTCCTAAGATTGCCATTGTTTTTTGTATTAAAATTTATATTGTTTTTATTTGTCATTTAAAATAAGATTCAATTCTTTTTTCCAGTTCGCATAGGCCTTTAAATACGGTTCTTTATCTTTAAAAGGCATAAAGGTCATAACATGGTCGTTATCTTCAACCAATTTTCCATACGCTTCAAAATCTCCTTTATGCAAGCCTGCTGCTCTTGCTGCTCCTATGGCTCCGGTAGTATTATATATTTCTATTTCTTGATCTATTAAAGTCGCTACCGTATTAGCGAAAATCTCTGAACGGAACAGATTATCGTTTCCTGCTCTCATCACATTAATCTGTATACCATCAGATTTTAGTATGTCCATGCCATAAACAAAAGAAAATGCAATACCTTCTAATGCGGCTCTGCAAAGATGTCCTTTCTGATGATTGTTTAAATTAATATTCACTAAGCGCGTTCCTATTTCCATGTTGTTCAACATTCTTTCAGCACCATTTCCAAAAGGAAGCATGCATACCCCATCGGAACCTACAGGAACTTCTGAAGCTAATTGGTTCATGTCTTCATAAGAGTCAACAGATAAATTGTTTAACAACCATCTGTACTGAATTCCCGCTCCGTTAATGTTGAGTAATTTCCCAATTCTTGGAACTGATTTTTTATAATTGACATGGGCAAAATTATTAACCCGTGTGCTCTCTTTTCCTGATAAACTTTCGGTAATAGCATATACAACGCCCGATGTACCACCTGTTGCAGCTACTTCTCCAGGGTTAAATACATTTAAAGAAAGTGCATTGTTAGGCTGGTCCCCTGCACGATAAAATATAGGCGTTCCTTCTGCTAAGCCACTTTCTGCTTCTCCTTTTTCATCTACAACAGATTGTAAGCCAAACGTATCTACAATATCTGGTACCAATGATTTATTAATACCGTAATAGTCTAAAAGGAAATCGGCTATCGTATCATTTTTAAAGTCCCAAAAAACACCTTCTGAAAGCCCAGAAATAGTCGTATTTATTGTGTTTGAAAATCGATAGGCTATATAATCACCCGGTAGCATAAATTTGAATGCCTTTTTATAAATTTCTGGCTCATTGTCCTTTACCCACTTTAATTTAGACGCGGTAAAATTAGCCGGAGAATTTAATAAATGCGTTGTACTTTTTTCACTGCCAATATTTAAAAATGCCTCCTTACCTATTTGAACCGCTCGACTATCACACCAAATAATACTTTTCCGTAACGGTTTTCCATTATCATCTACTAAAACCAAACCATGCATTTGGTAAGAAATACCAATACCTTTTATTTGAGTTCGGGACACATTATAGGTCTTTTTTAAGTTTTCAATGGCTTTACAGATATGTTGCCACCAGTCTTCTGGTTTTTGTTCGGCCCATCCATTTTTTAAAGCTAGCATGCTCATTTCGGTTTTTGGCTCTTGTACAACGCCAATACTTTTTCCGGTAGAAATTTCTACTAAGGCAGCTTTAATGGACGAACTACCTAAATCAAATCCTATGTAATACATGTTTTATAATGATTCTCTTATGGTTAATTTTGTTGGTACTAAATAGTTCATCTTCTTATCTTCCATTACAAATTCGGCTGCTTTGGTTCCCAATTCTTTAAAATCTGTAGACACCACAGTTATGCCTTTGTAGATGAATTTTTTCATAGGTGTTTCGTTATATGATAGAAAACCGACATCAACACCTGGTTCGAATCCTGTATCTCTGCTTTGTTCTAAAAACACCCCCAACATTCTATCGCTAACACTTATGTAAGCAATATTTTTTTCAATATTAAATTCCTTTGGATTGGTTATTATTTTAAAACTGAATTGATATTCTTTACAGAATTTTTTAAAATAATCAACAGTTTCAATGGGGTGATTGGTAAATGAGGGGTACAAAAAATGAATCTCTTTATACTTTTTGAACAAATCAACACCTTGCTTTAAAGCCTCTAAAAATGATTTTCCAAAATCTTGAAATACACAATTGTTATCCATGGAGGCATGAATGTTCCAGTCTATCAACAACAACTTATCGTTATCGATTTTGGATAATATTGATGGAATGGTTTTATCATCAAACCCCATGACCACATACTTGTAGTATTTACCAATACTATTATTTATAATAGTCTTAAAATTATCAATGTTATAATGATGAAATTGAACATCTGTAATAATTGTATCTGGCAAGTTATTGGTAAAGGAGTGGTACAATACTTCTTTATAAGCTTTAAACGTATCTAATACCAAAAGAACTTTTTTAGTCTTACTCGCCACATAATAACCTTTATTAGGAACAGCGTCAATAACCCCATCTTCTTTTAGGATTGAATACGCTTTGAAGACTGTATCTCTAGACAGTTTATAATCTTTACAAAAACTATTTACAGAAGGAAGACTATCCCCTATAGATATAACATCTTTTGAAATACCATCGTTAATTGCATTTACAATTTGTTGATATTTTGGAATATCACTTTCATGATTAATATCAAAGGCCAAATTAGTTTTAATCATACTGTTCTGTTCTGTTCTGTATTACAATATTAAACATAATTTTCTATTATTCAAATTTTTTATGATGCATCATATGATAAACCTTTCAATAGAAATTAAATTCTATAAAATCTTAATCATCAAATCAATATATAACAACCTGTTAAACACCCAAATAACAAGTGCAAAATACGGTTAAAGTGAACCACTGACAACGGGAGTTTTTCATCCACTTAAAAACTCATTTCAGCATAAGAAACAAAAGGATTTGCAATTATTATTACTAAGCTCACTTTTATCCGCTGTGGGCGACACGCCTTGACCGCCCTTTCCACTTTTTCATTTAAGATATCTTATAGTTTAGTTTTTATTTCAATGTGATTGTTTGTTGATGTCCATCATAATATACATCTTGTCCTTCAACATCATATACAAATGGCTTAGGACTTTCTTTACTCACTGTTACAATGACGAATTTTCGGTTTTTTAACATGCCTTTAAATTCTCCTTTGCGCTCTCCAATTGTTAACGTACCATCTATCTCACTGTAGTTAAAAGAAATTGTTGCATAATCTCCTTTTTCATAATTATAATTAGAGCCTTCATCTTCATATAATTCAAAGCTTCCATCTTTCCCTTTGTAAACATAAAGAACAATAGTGTCGGCTAGCTTCTCATCGGTATATTGTATTTCAGGTCCCACAGGAATGATGACACCTTCCGGAATAAATAAAGGAATACGCTCATAAGGAGCTTCTACATTGACTGTCTGACCACCTGCAAAATGGTCTCCTGAATAGAAATTGTACCAGCCTGTTCCTTTAGGGAAATAAACGTTTCGATTTCTAGCTTCATATTTATAAACTGGACACACCATAAGACTTGGACCGAACATAAATTGATCGCTAATATTTTCAACATCTTTATCATTTGAAAAATCCATAACCAACGGACGCATAATAGTATAATCATCAAAATACGTCATGCCCGCCATTGTGTAGATATACGGCATTAACCTGTAGCGTAATTGATTATAATATAAAATAGACTCGTATGCAGGATGTCCTTTAGGTGCAATGTTCCAAGGTTCCCTGAAAGGAAACTGTCCGTGAGATCTGTATAAAGGTGCAAAAGCTCCAAACTGATGCCAACGAGCGTTTAATTCGCGCCATTCTTTATAATCTGCATTTTCTTTTCCGTTTTTGTCATATGCCAACTGCCCAGCGACATAACGATCTTCCACACAAAAGCCGCCAATATCCATCGTCCAATAAGGAATCCCACTAACAGCAAAGTTTAAACCTGCAGAAATTTGAGCTTTCATATCTTCCCAACGTGTTGCGATATCGCCACTCCATGTTGCCGTAGAATACCGTTGTAATCCTGCAAAACCAGATCGGGTTAATAAAAATACACGTTTGTTTGGTGCTACACTGCGTTGTCCATCGTAAATGGATTCGGCGTTCATCAATGCATACGTATTGAAATATTCTGTAGAAGACCCTAACGCTGTTGGTCCTTGTAACGATTTACGGTACTCCATATCGGTACAATCCAATACGTTTGGTTCACTGGCATCCATCCACCAAGCATCAACACCAATGGGATATAAATTATCATAAATCTGTTTCCAAAATAGTTTACGAGCTCCTGCAGAATACGCATCATAGAATGACCCTACATAACCAGGCCCCACCCAGTCGCGAATACTATCCTTTATCGCTTGTTGGTACATCCAACCTTTCACATCAAATTCTTTAAAGTGTTCTGTGGTTTTGTAGAATTTTGGCCAAACCGAAATCATCATTTTAGCATTCATAGCATGAATAGAATCGACCATTCCTTTTGGATCTGGAAAACGTTTGGCATCAAATTCATGACTTCCCCATGCATCTTCTTCCCAATAATTCCAATCTAAAACTATATTATCTATCGGAATTTGACGTTCCCTAAATTCCTTTAAATTACTTAGAATTTCATCCTCTGTTTTATATCGTTCACGGCTTTGCCAATAGCCCATCGCCCATTTTGGCATGATTTGAGATTTTCCTGTTAGCGTGCGATAGCCTTTAATTACCTGGTCCATTGAACCCCCATGAACAAAATAATAATCCATTTTTTTGTTCATTTCGCTCCACCAAACTTGATTATTTTTCTCTTCAGATGGTTGTGGTATCCTTACTCGTAAACCACAGTACGATGTCCCGCCATCTGGTTGCCATTCTATTCGTAATGGTACACGCTTTCCAGCTTCCAAGTGCATAGTAAACTTGTAACTATTTGGGTTCCATGCTGTTCTCCAGCGCTCTGGCACAACCAATTCATTATTTAAATACACTTTAACATAACCAGCGTAGTACAATATGAATTTATAATCTCCATTTTCAGGCGCTTCAATGTCTCCATCATAAGTAACCTCGGCATTTTTTAGAGGGAAATTCTCTGGCAAATTTTTAATACTCTCTTTGTCCTCAAAGAAAATTGAGGATTCTTTACGAACTAAAGACATACCGCCATTTTCGGGAGCAGCATAGGTTCCGGTTAAACCATCAGGTTCACCGTTTTTATCATACAATTTTAAAACATTATTTAATTGTTCATACGAACGACTATCACCAAAGCGACTTAACGAATAGCTATCCCATAAAATTCCATAATTTTTGTTTGACACGATGAATGGCACAGAAACCTTGGTGTTGTATTGAAACAATTCTTCACTCTTTCCTTTGTAATTAAACTCGTCTGATTGATGCTGGCCTAATCCATAAAAAGCTTCATCTTCTGGTGATTCAAAAATCTGACGAATTGTATAACCCTTTGTATCTTGAACTTCAATAGGTTTAAATGATTTACCACCACCTGATTTTTCAGCTAAAACAATGTTTCCGTCTTTATCTTTGAATTTCACTCCGCCATCATTGGATGATACTAATACTTTTAATGTTTCTGTTGTGAGGGTAATTGTATCTCCTTCTTCGGACACATTAAATGGAACTGTCTTTATGTTAGGAACAATTATTAAACTTGAATCCTTTGGAAATTCACTATCTGGTGTTGCTGATACATGGATAAGTTCGTTTCCTAAAACTTGTAAGCGTAATTTGCTTAATGCTGTATCTTCTGATTGATTTATGCTCACAATAATTCCATCGTCTGTTTTTTCATAATGTTTAGAAACACATGAAGCCAATAGAATTACAGTTAATAAACTTAGATAAATTTTGTACTGTTTCATTTAATTATTAATTGATTCTGAAGTTAGTTTTAAACAGGTTGAATTAGTTTAGAAGTTTATAGTTAACAACTATATCTTTCTTCGAAATTAGCTATAAATTTCAAAAATAATTAATGCTATTCCTAATAGAATTTCTGCAAATTGATAAATAAATAACAACCAATCATTAGAAAAAATTTCGATTTTAGGAATTAATCAATAGTAAAAAAACCATTGCACTAAAGATATAGAACAATGGTTTATCAACATAAAATTTAAACCCTATAATTTAATTATATACTATCAATTGTTGCGGTTACATTTGAAATATCTGTTGCCATACCAACCACATCAATTACAAAAACTACAACTCCAGTATTTAAAGTAATTCCGCCTAGTGTAAAAGTTACCTCAATTGAACTACTAAAAGTGAGATCACTTTTGTTTAATCCAGGGTCTGCCGCTGTTGATCCATAATCATTATACAATTCTAAACGCAAATTTCCATTACCCTCAAGATCACCTACATCTAATTTTGAATTATCGAAAGCAATTTCAGTACCTACTGATCCGCTTCCTCCTCCAGATGTGGCGTTGTCAAGTACAAAGTCAAATACCATATATTTGTTTTTACCTGATTCATCACGCTTTCCAAACCAAATATCTATAACAGTTCCATCTGTTTTGCTGGTTTAATAATTTTCATTGGTTTTGAGAAGTTGTAGAAACCGTTGCCCATAAACTTCTTATTGGAAATGTTGGAGTAATTCCGGAGAAGGTAATAATGTTTGTACTTCGATCTGTATGGAAATACGGTTAAAATGAACCTCTGAAAACGGAATTTTTGAGCCACCTAAAAACTCATTTCAGCATAAGAAATAAAAGGATTTGCAATAATTATTGCTATGCTCACTTTTATCCCCTGTGGGTGTTATACTATGCCCGCCCTATCCATACTGTTTGTAAAAAGATTATTTTCTTAAAAAAATAAATATCTTTTTTTTCTTAAAATTAGCACTTTTTAATAGGTTAATTTTATCATTCTGTTTCCATGTATCTCTTGAAACTCTAAATTCAACTTCTCATTATCACCTAAAACAAATTTGGGAAGCACATATACAAAACGCCTTGAAGTATTGTCTAAAATAAGTTTTGGCAAATCATGCTTATAAATAACGCCCTGCTCTAATTTTTGGAAGGAAGATTTCCGCCTTTTATTATGACTGATTATAGAGACATTTAAATAATCCGTTTCAAAATCAATCCCCGATCTGTTTTTAATTTCCATAACTAAATACACTTCATTTTTATTGTAAGCTACATTTAATAATCTTAAGCGCATGCCCTTTTTTCGTTTAGTAGCCATTGGAGATAACTTTGACTGTAATAAATACGCACTAAATCTTTTAAAGTAAGTTTCCTTTTCATCCGTTTTTTCAATGGTATCATTTACGCTCTTAGGAACTTCAAGTTTATAATGTTCATTACCAATACTTTCCTTTTCGGTAACGAAGTAATTCAACTTGGGTAAATTATCAGAGTATTTCAAAATATAGGAATATACCTGACCATCATTAGTAACCGCTAAAAGATTACTCTCAGTTCCTGGTCTTGCCTGCAACAACCCAAAATATTGTTCCTTGTCTCTATTATATGTAAATATAAAATGGTCCGCACCTGCTATACCTTGACGTATTGGGCTCGGAAAAAAAAGAGAGACGTTCATTTTGTCATTAGCATAAATAGTATCTAAGGATTTCTGTGCACATATGGACATAGATGTTAAAACTAATATATAGGTAGCGAGTGGTTTCATGGTGTTGACTTTAAGATTAATTGATAGTTATTTAATACCGTTACTTTGGTGTTTCTATTATCCCGCCGAAACATCTTTTTGATACCGCTCACTTGAGGTACTCCAGAAATATTGATATCTTGAGCTACATCGTCAATCACTTCACGAGTGACATCCGAACGAAAGCTATTTTCTACATAAATACCTTCGCGCCCATCTTGAAAATCAAACGCTTTTAATTTAACGGGGATCTGATTAATGTTATCAATACCTATCAAAGCTCGATTAGGTTGGAAACTTACAAACCCATAAATAAGCGTATTCCTAGGAATACACATGTCATTAATCACAACATCCCTCATGGATCTCATCCTTAAACGGTAATTGGCTTTTACGGTTTGATTACCATCCACAAGAACTGAAATACATTGATCTGTATGCTGTTGCAAAAGATCTTGCTCCTTGGCGGGATTGGAAGCAAAAAATAGTTGATGTTCCAAACTTATTTCTTTGACTGATAGTTTTGGTAGTGCCTCAATTTCAGAACGTATTGTATCTTCCATGGGCACTCTAATTTCTGTTACCGTTTTATGGAGAGTAGTTTGAGATGACCGTTCATTGTAAGCCATACGATCTTGATTATAAATACTATCCATGATTCGCTGTTTTTCCTTTTCCAATAAATCAGGATCATAAACTCCTGTGGAGTCTAGTAGCTTTTCGTCATAGATACTTGGTGCATTGGTCTGCCTGACTTCCTTTAGATCATTGAGGGCATCCAATTTCGATTTGTAGACATCCTGTTCATCTTTCAGTTTTGGTACCGGAATTTGATTATTTTCAATGACTGTTGCTTCATTATCATCAAATACCAGCAAAGTATAAGCTCCTATAAATAGGATAATACAAAGCAATACGGAAGCAAATACAATTTTGTTTTTTTCTAATTTCATATGATTTAATTTTAAATGTTGATTATGATTCTTCATCTTGTTCTATTTTTCTAAGGCTATTTTCAAAGAAATTGGTTATGAGTAATCCATGGGTGTTATTTGGGAAATTTCTATCTACATGGATTAGATTCCCAGTTGTTTTTAATTCGTAGGTATCTATAACCGATCCCCGATTGACTTCAAATATGGTGGTGGTTTTAAACGTATAAGGTTCCTTTTGAATGTCTACTTCTGATTTTATACTAAGGACTTTTTGAACCAAGGAATACTGAAGCAAACGATTATAGACCCCATCTGCCTTTTTCTGTCGGTAGAGAGCATCTACAGAACTATTCCCCAACCATAGTGCTTTCTCTAAATTTTTTTCATAATTACTTGCATCAATGTTATAGAAATAGGTATGAAACAACTCTAAATGAGCCAAGGCTTCCACTTCTATGTTCTCCTTTTGAGATACTAGCTTTAATGGGATTACACTACCTTCGGTATTGACCACAAAAGCATGATTGACAGTGTCTCGATGTACCTTTAAAACCAATACGACTGAAACGATACTAATAATTGCAGCGCAGATAACAACTGCTAACACGATAAAACGATTTAATTTTAAAACCGTATAAATATTTTTATAAGGTGTTTTCATAATGTAGTTTTTAATTGATGTTAACCTCCAACAAATAGTTTGATCACAAATGATGTGGCTCGCCTGTACAACTTGAATTTGAGTAAAACTATAAACCCTATGGACCCTAATTGGATAAGTGGTGCAAAAAATTGACTCCCCCAATCGGTTCCAAATAAGGTGGACCAAAAATTGGTATTAACCTCTGTATACAATTGATTGACAAAGACGTTCACGAGAAAAAACGCAGGCACCAACATATATACCGCAGCATAAAGTTTAAAGAAGTTATAAGCTAAGTTTCTAAACTTCTCAAAAACGGCCAAACTGATGACCAATGGAAAAAAGGCCTGCATAATACCCAATAAAAAATAGCGTTCTGCCAAGAACAGGGGATAAATAAAGATATCCAACAACCATAAGAACAGTCCAATGATAAACGCAATAACCTTCATTCCAAACAAGGGAGTTACTAGAGCCTCGTACAATAAAGCCATCGCTTTTTTGGCGGCTTCCAGTGCACCCACATCCTGTTCAATATCGATATCTTGCATCTGAAGAGGAAGGAGCGCCGGAGCCGTGTTCTTATATTGCGTTTCTATGGCTACCAATATGGTATCAAAAGCATTGAGCACTTGAGTGGAAAAAATAACTAGGATTACAATAGCAAAATTCTTTGCTAGCTCCGATGGTGTCAATCCCCAGGTATAGCCATCGTTATTGGCCACCCCTTCATTATATTTTTTAAGGATATTGACCAGAAATAACAAAATAGCCAAGGCTTTCATCCCCGTTATAGTATACTGGGAGAAATCACTGTTCTTAATGGTGGTAAACACCGCATCCACATATTCTAATCCTATCGACATAGCTAGTAAGTGGTCTCTCTGTTATTAACTTTGTCTTGCATATTCCTAAAGGCAATAATCTCCTTGTAGCGTCTGGTCTTTTGCTGAATTTCGATAACCATTTCTTGAGACTGTAATTCCTTTGTTTTTAAAAACTCCGTACGCTCCGCATCCGTCATTTTTAATCGGTCACTCGATAAAATC
>TARA_R110002033_G_scaffold26432_1_pt1 | contig 15390 bp, 17 predicted proteins | sample TARA_R110002033 | Tara Oceans TARA_R110002033 (sample SAMEA4397051) | marine metagenome | biome: Polar Biome; feature: [SRF] surface water layer (ENVO:00010504); material: water (ENVO:00002006), including particulate matter (ENVO:01000060) such as... | depth 5 m
GGCAGCTCTTGTGAAGTGTTTAAATCCATTAGGACAATCTGTTTTTACGAACCATGCATCAGTATCAGTTAAGTAGTGATTTACTACATAACCTTCTGGTAACATGCCCATATTTTTCATAGCATTGATATCGTTGTCAGCAGTACCAACTCTAAGAGTAGAATTTAAAATTCTATCAACTACAAATTGAATGTTTACAGGAATAATTAATTTTCTTCCTTGCATTGCAATTTTAAGTCCTCTTTCGTCGATAAAGCCAGCAATGTCAATCATGCCTTGCTCTAATGAGGTTTCGTTAATGTCAGCATCAGTTGCACTTCTATTTGAAAAAGTACCACCGAAAGTAGTTGGATGTGCTGTGCTAGCTAATGTAACACCATCACCACCAGTTGTAGAGAACGCAGTATTAAGTACGTTTGCTCCTCTGACTTGTTTTGTGTAAGCCATAGATCTTGCTAAAGCTTTAGTGTAACGAGCAGATAAAGTATCATAAAGATTATCTTCTACTGCTTCTTCTGTTAACGCAAACGCAAGTGCGATTGTATCGTGAACATATCTTGCAGTGAAAGATTCTTTTGCAGTATCAAATGCTACTGCTGAACCTTCAGATTTTACTGCCGCTTCACCAAAACCTACTAACATAACTTCTTCTTCAAAAGCTCTGTCAGAAGATTCCTGACTAAATATTTGTGCACTCTCGTTCTCATAACGAGCATACTCTAATCCGAACAAGGCGTTTAGACCAGGTTCTAGCTCTTTGGCGAGCTGGGCTCTATTAATTGCCATAACTAATTACCTTTCCTATTATACGCCCTGCGTACCAGTGTGAGCCATAAGTTTATGATTATTAATTTTAATAACTAAAACACTGTTATTAGCAGTGGCATCGTTATCGGGAACATCCCAAAAATCAATCAATCGTACTTGATGGGTCGCAGTAGCAGCGGCCGAACTTGAATCTATTTCAACACCAGAAACACCCGTAGTGGTACTTCCAGCTCCAAAAATGAGATTAGCATTTTCGTTTAAGTTTGCTGCAACTATATTGCTTACAACAGAATCCTGTTGTGCAATAAAAGTTTGCATTGGATCGTCACATACAAACGCTTTAGCATCAGTAGTTGCTAAAGAAGCTGGTATGTAAGCATTCCAAGTTGGTTTGCTTGTGGTTGGATCGGTATAAAACGCTCCTCGCATAACGCCTACTAGGGCATCACTTGCAGTAGCTACTTCCACGGTTCCGTCATTTTTATATTTAACGGGGTCCCCTGTAAAAATAGCTGTACTTTGTGAAGCTCCTACATCGTAACGAGTTAATCCACCATTATTCGGATTTTGACCGACTTTTGCAATAGGTATTAACCCAAATGCGCTGTCAATATTTGCCATATTGTCATCCTTTAATAGTATTAATGGTCAAAAATCCTACTTATTAGTCTTTTTTCCCACCAAATGTTACTCTGCTCTGCCTATCTTTCGAAATAGGCATGCTTGGATGCTCTTGTTTCATTAGATCATTATCAACTGATGCCTGTTGATCGTCGGTTAAGCGTTTGAAGTAAACGTCTCTATCTTCTTTTACCTCAATCGGACATCTCATTAACAATAATCCACCAACTCCTATTACACCTTTATATTTGCCATCTGCGACTGACGGTATGTCTTGTCGATTTGGATATTCATCAGCTTTAACAAATTCGTAACCTGAACGAAGTCTACCCATGATATTTTTTTCATCGGCTTCACCTCTATATTCAGCACGAACCCATCTGTGATGAAATCCTTCTGGCGGATCTGGCGCTTCTAAGTTTGATGGAGGAACCCATCCTCTTTTACGAGCACCCTTTTCACGGGTTTCAGCTTTGCGTGCGGTCTTTTTCATAGTTTCAATAGTTTCAGTCATATTACGCCTCCTTCACGTGTTTTGCGTATTCTTCCAAGGGCACACCGAGTTTTTTTGCTATAGCTACCTGTGAAGGTGTGAGTCTCACAGTGCGGCGTCCTGACGACGATGTTCTTACGGCCGAAGCAACTTTTTGAGTAGGCTTTGGCTTATCCTCAAATTTATGAGGAAACTCTTTGCGAATTCTCGCATCAATCTCATTATAGTATTCTTCAGAGCTTACGTCAAACCCTTCGTTAACTATTTCATCATGGAAAGACATGGCTGTGTAAGTCATAGCTTTATCTTGTCCAAACCATTTATTTCCTTGAGCCCATTGTTCGGCTTTTGGATCTATTTGTGGTTGAGGTTGTGGAGGTTTATCCCATGGTTGTTGTGGAACAGCCTCTTCAGCTTGAGATTCTGCTCGAGCTAATTTAGTTTTTTGCATTTTTAAACGTTCTTTAGCAATTGTTAGTTTACCTAAATCCTGCTGTGCTTCTACTTGTTTAGTAGGATCTTGCGACTCAATTGCTTGTTGAAGAGCTTGTTTAGTTAAAGCTTCTTGCGTTACTAAATACTCTTCATTTTTTTCCAAACTTTGACGAGTTACGTTTTGCGATTGCGATTGAATTTTCTTATTTTCTTCTTGTACTGTTTTTGCATATTCAATTGCAGCTTGTTCTCGTCTTTCTGCTTCACGCATTTTGCGTGTTAATTTGTCAATTCTTTTTTTTACCCCTGCACTATATTCTTCTAACTCTCCTTCTTTAGATTCTTTAACAGGGTTTTCTACTTCTTCTACAACGTTTTCTTCTACTACCTCAATAGCAGGAGATTCTTCTTTTGTTACTTCGTTTACGCCTTTTTCTTCTTTTAGTGTGACATCAACAGCCGTTCCCGACGTATCAATAGGTACTAATTTTTCTGATGGTGATGTTATTGCTTCTGGCATGGTGCCTCCATGTTATAAAATGTTAGCTGGCAGAATATCTCTTGGATCATCAATGACTGCCAGTATTTCATCATCATTAACTATTCTCAGTTCCCCTCCTTCAATTTTAATTCTAGCTCCTGAGTATCTAGTAATTAAAACCCAATCTCCTTCTTTACACCAAGGTCCATTAGGAAAACGAGACTTATCTAAAAAACAATCTGGTCCTAACTTTAATACTTTACAAACGTTAGTAGTGATTTGTGATTGTTCTACCGTTTCATCTGTAAGATGTAATCCTGCTGTTGTTTTATTTTCTAATTTTAAAGGGTATAAAACCATTCTAAAACCAGTTGGTGTTGGTACTTTTTCTAATTCTTTTTTTTCTTTTGCAGGGCCTTTTTTGTCCCATACATGTTTTGGCATTATTAATTTACTTGCTACTTTACTCATCTTCTAGCTCCGTTTTCTTTAGCAGGTCCGTGAGTTCCTGTACTTCTTGTTCTAAGGCATGTAACTTACCTGTTAAATACCTATATTCGTCCCAATTTTTAACACCTTGCAATATAGCCGACTTTACCTGCTCTTGTCTAGATATTAATTCTTTTTTGTAATATGTAAAAAAATTTTCTAAGCGCATTCTTTCATTATTTTTGCAAGACTTTCACATCTTGTTTTTGTTTGTTTTCTCCAACGAGAGTCCAACATCTGTAAATGAGCTTCATAATAATTTTTTTCTTCAAGGGCTAAAAGCATTTTAGAAAATTTTCTAACCCCCATAGTTCCAAGTTGAAATACCATTTCAATAATTATATTTTTTGCTTCGGGATGCAATTCAGAAATATGACCTATAATTTGATCAGCACCTGTTTCTGCTTTTTCAAAATCTTGATAAAATAATTGTCTTAAATCTTTTTCTTTATATTCAACACCTTCAATAAAATTATCTTTTTTAGTAACTAAATGGCCATACCCTATGGTAGCTTTTTTTAACGAGTCTAGATAAACAGTATTACGAAAACCTTCATGATCCATAATACGTTTTTTTAAAACTTCTGACATTAAATAAATATTTTTGTTATTGGTCTTTTTGCTTTCATCATTCTACCAAATCCTCTTGGTTTGACCTCTATATAACCTCCATCTTTCTTTTTTACAACCTTATTTCCATGTTCACTAGCCCATTTTTTAGCCATTTCTGGTTTATTTGCATAAAGAAAGGCTCTTTGCTTTTTAGAGCGAAAAGGCATTATGGTTTTTTAGTTTTAGGTCTAAAGGCTGTTTTAGCTGATTGTTTTAAAGCTTTATTGGTAACTGTGCCTTTACTTTTACTCTTGCTAGTACCAGCTTTTTTGGCTCTGTTCATATAATAATACAAACCTTTTTTAACAGTTCTTCCATCTTTAGTTACATATGTTCCTTTGCTGGCTTTAATAACAGAGCCTTCTCTAGAACCTTTAACTTTTGGTCCTTTAATTACAGAGCCTTCTCTAGAACCTTTAACTTTAGCCCCTTTAATAACAGAAGTTTGAGCTGAACTTGAAACCATTCCTCCTCTTTTTCTCTTTATTACTCCTCTTCCAATAAGAATATCTTTTTTAGTTATTTTTCCGTCTCCACTTAAATCTTTCATTTTTTTCTTCATTTGGTTAATCCTTTTGCCTTCTCGAAACTTCTCATTCCCGCTACACCGAGCATTGAAGTGACAATTGCTAGGAGAGGCCCAGTTTGAATTTCAGGAGCAGTTAAATTTAATCCTGCAAATTTACTATACCATTCTATGCAGGGAGATAGAATAAATTCGAACATTAAAGCAAAAGCTCCTGTCCAACCGATTGCTGGCCGCCAGCCGCTCACGAATACGGAGCGGTGACCTGCCTCTTTTGCATTTATATCCAATTGCTTTTCAGCAAGTTTTTGCTGAATACGTTGCATTAAAATTTTTTTATCTAATTTCTCTTCTTCTGAGGTATGAATTGAATCAATCACCGAGGCTACTTGTTTTAAGGCTCCGTCTTTACCTCCTAACAATCCTCCAATGAGTTTTAACACTATGCAGCTCCACCTGTCATCCAGCTAATTACCCAGATAACTACGATAGCAACAATAGCCGCTTTAATCCAGTCCTTCATTTTCCAGTCTGACCATTCTTTAATATGGCCCCATAGATCTTTTAATAGGTTCATAAAACCTCCTTTTTAAAAAGTTAATCTACAGTATGTTCGCAACTTTTGCAATCACATGATTGACAAGAACCACCATTACTGCAATGACAACCGTGATCACAGTTTTTGCACTGCATTAAAAAACGCCTTTAAAAGGTACTTTTTTAATTTGCATTTTACTGCGTTGACCTTTCGGTCCAGATCCTAAATTGTCAATTACTGTTGGTCCTTGATTTGCTATAGAAGCAGTAGAATCAATTGAAGTTTTATTTGCATTCGCATTCTTTTCAGGGAAAGAAGTCATTTTTGCGTTGGGATATAATTTTCCGTTATAATATTTTACCATGATATTTCCTAATAAATCTTTGTAGGTTTACGTCTATCTTTTTTATCAATTCCGTAACCACGTGAATACATTTCAGTGACTAAACCACCTTTACTATATCCTTTGTTTAACTCTCTCATAACTCTTCGCTTTTCAGCTTTTCTGTTCTTATTAGGTTTTTCAGCGTCAATACGACCTACTTCTTCTAATAAATTCATTCTTCCTGTATTTGCCATATCTACCTCAATGTATTGTTGGCTTAATTACGTCAATTAAGTCAATAGTGTTAGCGTCCATAATGTTTTTAGCTTCATACGGTGTAAGATTATCAAAATATAACACCCTAGCTACGCTCATCATAGCACCAGCTAAAAGTATACTATCTTCTTCACTTTTGGAAGACTTTTCTACTAAAAGCATTAAAGTTTCAAAATACTGCGCAAGTTTTGCTTCAGCGTTTGTCATTTTAATTCTCGAAATCTATATTTTTCTGTAATTCTTCTTTTCTAGGGGTTTTAGCTTTTTCTAAATTAACATTTGCTCGTAGTTGAGCAATATCTTCTTGAGAATCAATTTTATCTTGATGCTGTTTGGCATTATCAGATAGTTTTTGTTCATCAAGAGCAAGTCTAGTTTCATCATCCATTATTTTTCTTTGTAAATCTTGAGCTTTAATATTAATTTCTTGTTGTTTTAATGCAACAAGTGGATCTTCCCCTTGTTTTTCTATAGACTCTTGTTCTTCAACAAACATTTCTTCAATAAATTCTGTAATTTTAACAGCAATTTGTTTTTCTAATTCTTCTTGAAATTGTCTCTCTAGTTCTGGTGGCAACTTGCCTCCATATTTAGCAGCTTCTTGTTCTATTTGTTCAGCATTTTCAGTTGTTACCTGTTCTCTTGCTAATAAAGATACGTGCTCCATAATATGTGCTTGTAATAATGTTGTTACATTTGGATTATTTCTTATCATCAATGTTGACATAAAAGTTCGATGAGCATCAATATGTGCTTGATGATCTTGTCCTTGGAAAGCTGTTAATTTTTTTGCCATTAAAGCATCAGCATTTTCTAATCCAGGATCTTTGGGAGCTGGAGCTTTTGGTGTTGGTAAGATAGCTTGAATGTCATGAACTCCTAATGCTTGATACATTCTTTTATAAGCTTCGTACATGTTGTGTGAAGCAGGATCAGCTTGTGCTAGTTGTAACTGTGTTTGTGCTAATGTAACACGTTGAGACATCGAAAATATATTAGGATCTGATACAGGAATAATATCAATTCGATCATCAAAGTCAGCTTGTTTTACACTAGGTACTACGTCTTTTCCTACGTCATAAGGATAAAAAGGTTCTGTATATTCTTTAAATATTTTTGCTAATAATTTAAATTCAATACGTTGGGCATAATGCATTCTTTTATGAATAGCACTCATTACTCTCGTACCACGTTCCATAATAGCCATAGTTGTGCCTACAGGAGCACCTGCTCCTCCAGCATCACTTATTTTCTGATCAGCTATCGTTGCAAAACGTTGCCCTGCTTGAACAACAAAACCCAGTAATTGAAATAAAGTTTGAGATGGTTCTTTATAAGGTAGTGGCATCAATCCTTGTCGTAAATCACCACTTGGTGCATCTACATCTCGAAATTCTCCTGGCTGGAGGGGATTGTCGTCATCTTTAATTCGCAACCCTCTTGCTTTAAAGCCCGCAGGGAGATTGGACAATGTACCTGCATCAATAAGTTGACGAAGGGCTGACGTGGCAGTTCTTGATAACCCGCCGAGCATGTGGATAAGACCAAAGCCATAAAAACCAAGACCAGGTAAAAACTTATAGTGTACAAAATATTGTTTTTTCTTTTTAAGAGGATCAGCTTCTTCATAATTCCTGTAAATAGATAATATTTTTTGTGATCCTTCATCTATTGTTACAATGTAAGGTAATTTAATACCATTATCGTCTTCAAAGCCTTCAAGATCTAAATCACAATGAACTTCTAACAAAGTGTAGTCTTCTTGATAACCTGTATCTTGTATACCTTCTATTCTATTTTTAGTTTCTTGTATTCTTGTTTCATTTTTGTAAGGTTGTATATCAACATCACGATACATGCCTGCAACTTGCATTTTTTTTATATCATTTTCAGTGCGTCTTAAAACATGTGTCACTCGTTCTGCTGATTGTAAATCAGTAGCTGTGTAAGGAACAATTAAATCTTCTGAAGCTACAAATTTAGAAACAGCTCTTCCTAATGTTGCATCAAAATAAACTTTTTTAAATGTAGAACCTGTTAAAGGTAAATAAAACAACATTTGATCTAACTCGGGATCAAATTCTTCCATTATATGCATTATTTGATAATTCATATAATCTTTCACTCTTTGAGATTGCTCTTCTTTTTGTTGATCTGGTGTTCCTAAAATCTGTGTGCGTACAGGGCCACCACTAGGAAGTAATTCTTTATAAGCTTGGGCTTGAAACTGTGTAACAGATTCTGAAAGTAAAGGATGAGTAACACCACTTGATCCTGCGAAAGGCATTGTTCGTTCTTCATATTTAAAACCTAAAAGTTCTAAACCTTTTCGATAAGCTTGAAACCAATCATCACGAGAGCTTTGATCAGCTCCATACTCTCCCATCAAATCATTAGCTATTGAATTTAAAACATCCTCGTCAACATAATCTGATAGATTAGAATCATGTTCTACTTCTTGGGTGTCTATTTCTGGATTAACAATTGCCGAGCCATCTTCTTGTATTTCGACAGCCTCAACGTTCATATCAGGAGTCTCAATATCAACTCCTTCTATTTCAAGTTCTGCGTTTGGTTCTCCTATTGGTCTTTCAACTACCATTTCTATACCTCAAATATATCAATATCTTCCACAAGTCCACCCATAGCTTTATGTGTTACATACGGTTCTAGCATTTCTTTAGTAATTTTAATAGCAAATACTGGGGACATGTCTTTTTCATCAGGAGTAGATCGCACAGTAATATTATAATTAGGATTAGTTCTTTTTAGTTCTGTAGCTTTATCTCCATTAGATAAAGTGGCTACCATATTACCATTTTGATCAGTTACAATATATACATTTTTTCTACTTGTTTTTAATTGAACAGGCATTGTTAGAAATTCTGAATTATTTTCTTTAGCTTGTTTTTGTAAAATTTTCTCTAATTCTCCTTTGTAATGAGGTTGTTCACTTGCAACTTCAAATTTTGAATCAGTTCCTCGATTATTAACATCAACATAATTTTGAGCATCATTAATATCTTCACTAGCTTTAAAATCTTTCACTCGTTGATACCCTGTTACTGTGGTGTAAGGTTTTTTAGTTCTTGGATCAATTAAAGGGTTTCCAAAATCATCTTTAAGAGTGTCTTTAATAGGTTTGCTTTTGTCTATAACATAATGTCTTTCAGCAGATTTTACATTTGGTCCTCCATAGAACTCATCCATACCTATTCCTTTTAAATTAGAACCAGCTACTTCACCGTTTCTCATAAATATATCCATTTGACGTTGTTTTTCGGCAGCTCGGTCAACAGCCGATGTATCCGCTCCTCCTCTAAATTGGTACCTTTTTTTTACAATGTCAGAAGGAGAGACAGCATAATATCCTGCGGCGTCTGGATCTTTTAAAACAAATTTACGATAAGCAGCTTCATACAAATCTGCTTTTATAATTGCATCACTCCACTCATTTCTATTTTTTAAAGGAATATCTGGAAATAATTTATCCATCGTAGAAGAATCAACAGTTGATATTGTTTCTAACATATCATTCATATTTTTTTCTAACATTACAGATAATTTTTTTATATCTTTGTCACTAATCTCTCTTGTTGTTACGTACTTGTTAATAATATCATCTACTTCTTCATCTACTTTTTTTAATTGTAATCCTAATACATCCACTTCAGCTTGTGTTTTTGTTTGTGGTCTAAAAACAGAACTATTTTCTTCATAAAATTGTAAAAGTTTTTTGTTTACGTCAGCATACTCACTTAAAGAACTAGAAGTCTTTCCTTCGGCAATTAATTTTTTCATGGTTTGCCCTAAGTATTGTTTTCTTAACGCTGCTGCTTGTAAAAGATCAGATTGTATTTCATCAGCAAAAGTTACTTTAACATAGCCATCAACATTAGGTGCAGTAGCTTTTTGAAGCTCACTTCTTTTTGTATTAATGAGTGTAACTTGTTCATCAAATTGATTTACAAATCCTGGACTTATTTCATTTAATGTATCTTCATATTTTAAAATATCATCAACTGAATAAATGCTTATTTCATCATTTATACCTTTTCTAACAGCTTCTCGTTGCAGTTTACTTTGAGCTTCAGCCATTAAACCTCTTTGCGAACTTTCCAAGCTTTCTATATCTCTTTCAAGTTTACTAATAGATCCTGCTGATGTTTTAGGTCCTGAGATTTTTGGAGGTATATAACCTACACGGTCTGTTAAACGTGACCATCCAATAGTGTAATTATCATCGCCTTGATTAAAATTATGATTTTGAGCCGCTGGTCCTTCACCACCCATATTTTCAGGTAGTTTACCTGAATCACCAGGTAAGTTCTTTTTTGGAATTATAAGAACTCTTTCTCTATAGGAACCAGGTATACTTCCTGGTTCATAATAATGATCATGACCTGCTCTCACAGCTCCTTGTGGATTTACTAATTCTGAATTAAATCCCGTTCCATGTATTCTCATGCCTGCAATCGGTGCTTGTCGTACTTGTGAAATAATATCGGATGTTCTAATAGGTTGATCTTCAGGAAATAATTTTAAAATACTTTCAATACGATAGTCAGTTTTTTCAGATGATTTTATAGAATTTTTATTAAAGAAATCATTTAGTTCTTCTTTGTTGTTAAATTGTGCTGGAGTATCCTTACGTGATAAAGCTCTTTCAATATCCGAATAAAAAACACTTGTAGAAGGCTGGTTTGTATAGGGAGTAAAAAAGACATCTGCTTTTACTTGGAGTGCAGGATCAGCTATATTAACAGGTGTGTCGGGAGTAGGATCAAATATTGACTCTTCTGTTTCTTGAATATTTTTTAAATTTTGTTGTTTAGGTCTAAGTGATCCATCTGCTTTTGGTTTAAGATTAGAAACAGCATCTAATTCTGGTTTAGGAATAGGAACAGCAGACGTTGTATTACCAGGAGGTTTGCCAAATAATTTAAATAAAGGTAAAATTAAATTAGCTGTTTCATAACTCGCTTCATCATCGAAGATAGATTCTTGCGCCATATCAATGGTCGGTGTGCCTTGGTCCACGGACACCTGCTCTTCAAACATATCGTCTTCTACCATACCACCTGCCGCTAATGATTTGTAAAAGGGTTCTGAGCCTTCGTGTTGTTTTCTTTTTTGTACATATTTTCTAGCTTCTATTTCACCATCAATTATTCGAAGTTGATCGGGTTGTTCCAAATTTCCAAATATAATCTCATCATAGTTATCATATTGAGGTCTTTCAATAATTTTATTTTGTATTAGCCATTCGTAATCATCTGTTTTTAAATTAGGAAAACCTGGAAGAGCATCATTAAGTTTTGTTGCAATAAAAAATTTATTCATTTTTTCAATTATTCTTTGAGATCCCTCTACATCTTTATCTTTAATAAAAGTAACTAAAGCTCTTTCTAAATCAGGTTGAACATCTTGATTAACTGTTTTTCCTAAAAGTTTTACATTAGCTGTATCTGCTCCTCCAAATTCAAAAGAAGCATCCTTTGGTTTTATACTTCTATCGGGATGAGCTTTCTGCACAACAATAGGCATAAAGTTCTTATTTTTATCATAATTAAAATCTTGTGATCTTAATTTTTTTTGAATAGCTTGATCATTTTTTATAAAATCTTGAAGCTCTACTCTTCTTTGTTCCATTAATTTAAATCGGCTAGCATCTTCAGGGAAAGATTTTGCCATGTCTAAGTCTATACCTTGAGATGAAAGAAAATCTTCATATTCATCTACATTTTTTAAATCTTCACCAGCAGAACGAGCAAATTGAGCATTATATCCTCCTGGTGCTTCACCTGTTAGTGTAGAAACATCTTTTTGAAAATTAGCCGCTAAATTAGGATTTTTTATTTTTTCAAATGGATACTTTATATCACCTGAATATAAAAGCTCATTCATTTTAGTGCTTGTTAGACCATCAGGAAATAATTTAGGATTTTTATCCGCAATTTTTTTTAATTCTTGAAATTTCCATTGTGGAGAAAGAAAAGCTGTTCCTTCATCGTTTTTAGCTGCATCATAAATAGGTTGTAGGTGATCTACAATTGCTGTTCTTTTTGCATTATTTTCTCTTTGCTTTGCTGTGCGATTTTTTGGATCTATGCCTGCACGTGTTCGATCATATTTACCACTCCCTACATTAGCTTCTCGAATTTTTTTTCCAGGACCAACAGCAGGAGGACTGTTTGTAATAATTAGTTTTTCTGCTTCATCCAGTAAACTACTAAATTGTTCAGGAGTTAAAGAATCTCTTAACTTTTTAATTTTTACAGGATTAGAACTATTAATTATTTTTGCAAATGCTGTAATTACTTCAGGGTTAACTTGTTTAATTGTTTCTATTGAAGGTGTAATTTTTAATGTTTCAATAATTTCTTCTTCTATAGGTAACTCAGGAGTAAGAAAAGGATCTGCTGGCTCTTCACTCCCTCTTCCTATAATGTCTTTTGGTGATACTCCTTGAAATGATTTTTTATCTTTAAGATTTGTTTTTACAGACTCTGCAATCTCATCTACATCCTCAATAGGACGAAAAACATCTGTTTCATCTATTTCATTAATATTAATTTCTAAATCATCATTTATTTCTTTAGCAGGTACTTCATCAATATCATCTGTAATAGATCTAATTTTAGGAGTTACACCTGCTCCCACACCTAATTTATTTTTTGCTGCTTCTGATAATTCTTCAATAGGTGTTCCCTCATCAAGTAATGAAATTTCTTTCCATATTTCTGGATTTTCTTGTAAGATTTCATAATTTTTAGCAGGACTGTTTGCCGAATATTTATTCATTCCACTCATAGCTTTTTTATATAAAAGTTTTGTTGCTGCCGAAGCCCCAGCTGCATCTAATCCTATAAGTCCTAATTCCAGTAATTGAAAAGGAGATATGTCTTGCTCCATTTCCATTGATCGTAAAGTTTCTCCAGGACCTGCCCCCATAAAAAGCTGACCTGCTTTTCTTAAAGCTGCCATTGTGATGGATACATCATTTAAACCATATTTCTCTATTAAATCAGGAGCATCCACTCCTATAGCGTCCGTTATTACAGATCCGTATTTATATATTTTTTTTGCTAGGTCGTGTTTAGGATAAAAAGAAAAATCTTTTTCCGAACCTTCTCGCATAATATATTCTCCTGCATCACCAAGAGGATCGTCAATACCTGGAATGCTTTCTGGTGCTAGATTAAGATCTAACACTCCTTCATCTGTTCGTCGAACACCAGGCAAAGGTAAGGTTTTAACTAAATCGTCATCTTCAAAAAGATTTGAATTTAAAATATCATTGTAGTCAACCATTAATAATAATCCCTCGGTTCAATATATCCTATAAAATCATCTTTATAGTCAGATTCTAACTGGATAAAATTACCCTGTCTAAATCGTAGCAACGCTTGCGTTGTGGAGTCCACTAAATCATCATGTTCACCATAAGGGAAAGCAGCACATTCTTCAATAACTTCTTCGGCAAAGCGATCTTCCGTACACCATACATTCCCTGCTTCAAATAAAGGAGCTACGGAGTTGACACGAACGTGCTTATCGTTGCCCTTACTGGGCGTATAAGTAACTACGGGAATTCCAATTTGACGTAGCTCCTGTGTTAAGGGCATACCAGAAGCTTTAGCTTCGATCAAGATTGTTTCGGGTTCCCAGTACGAGTATTGTTCTTTAGCGATTTCTTTTAACTCAGGAAAATCCCACCTACCTTTACGCATAGCTAAAAGAATAATATTAAAAGGTCCGTGTTCCACGGGTTTAAATACACCCCACGTTGTTATTGCACTAAAATCTGCTGTTTCTTTTTTACTGAATGCTGTGTCATAACTTTGTATAACATGCGTTAATTCAGGGATATCATCTTTTGGCCATATTCTCCACCACTCTCGTTTAATGATAGAACCTTCTTCGGAGGTTGGTTGTTGTTGCCATTGTGCTTGCCATTTTTGTTCGGACAAAGATGCTTTGACACCTTCTAGTTCTGATAGTTTCCAATACTCAGGCCACATGGGTTTATCATTCAAGATTGCTGGAAACTCAACCACGTCCCACTGATCAGCGTTTTCATTTGTTTGAGCTGCCATTAACTTGCCTGTAAGATCTTTTGTACTCCATCTTGTCATAACAATAACAATAGAACCACCAGGTTGAAGCCTTTGTCGTGGTCCAGAGGTATACCACTCGTAGGCATTATCCATTGCTGTTTGACTTAGGGCGTCTTGCTCTGAATGAGGATCATCAATAATGAGCAGATCGGCACCACGACCAGTAATAGCCCCACCCACACCAGCAGCAAAATACTCTCCACCTTTGTTAGTTGTAAAACGCCCTGCCGCTTTCGAATCTTGCGATAAGCTAACAGACGGGAAAACATCTTTAAATTCTTGTTGGTCAAATAGGTTCCTCACTTTTCTACCAAAGTTATACGATAATTCTGCCGTATGTGTCGTCTGAATAATTTTTAATTTAGGATTACGGCCCATCATCCACGCAGGAAATAAATTTGAAGCAAACTCTGATTTTGTATGTCTAGGGGGCATATTAATAATTAATCGTTTAATTTTACCATTTGCAACATCTTCTAATTTTTGTGCATAAATTTTATGGTGGTAGCCTCCTACAAAGTCAGGCCAAACTTTTTTTACAAAAGTAAGGTAGGAGGAACGGGACTCCTCCGACACTTTTAATTGTAAATTTCTTAATTCGTATTTTAGTATGTCGGTTGGTATTTCACGTGAAATCATAAAAAAGTTATATCATACTATGCGTTTGTGTAAAACTCAGACTTTAGCTCTAATACAAAACAGTACGGGCCACAATGGTGGTGGTGGGGGTAAGAAGTAACTACATATGGTGTTTGAGATTGAGTGTAAGTACCTAATGTTGATTTGGTATGGAAGGTGGACGTCCTGCGTTCTGGGGCTACTGAATGCGAAGCCCCAGCGAATGAATGAACTTCAGGTGATGCTAGAATTTGGGCATAAAAAAAGGGGGCTTTTATGCCCCCTCGCCAGATCCCCACAGGGAAATCGGTTATCGTCTTGGTATAAATTGTGCTAGTCTTGTCATAATTCTGTTACCCCAATCTCTTACATATTGAGGACAGTTAGGATCAAGCACTATTGTTTCAACTTCAGACTCAAGAACTTTATACAAAGCTTTCCAATTAATATTGTCAGTATGTTGTGCTTGTATAGGCTCATTAGTCTGATTAACTACGTCATTAGTATTAGTAGGTCGCAGACCAAATGTCTGTTCTACTATTGCTAGTCGTCTGTCTAAATCATTATCTGGCATAATAGTTTTCCTTTCTATATTCTTTGTACTCCCATCTTATCTTATAGTCAAACTTTTATTTATTTATTTGTGTGTATCTTTTTACTTGACAAGATGTCTTCGAAGCAGCTCTGGGGCCCGTCCCCCGTGTAATGTTATATTAGTTATACTACCCTAGTAAATGAGGCAATGGGTAATGGAGGAATGGGCATTAAAAAAGGGCGATCTTGTCGCCCCTTGTTCAATAGCTTATGTAGGCATTATACGAAACTACATAGCAATCTTGAAATCTACGATACTGTCAACCGACATATCTTTCCTTTGTCTAGCCACAACCTTGTCCGACAATGGCATAGCTTGTATTGTTTTATATAGGCTTGGTACTTTGCATTTGTGATATTCCAAGTCGCCCAATTTCTCTTTGATAAGTGCATTGTCTAACTTCGCACTAACTTTTTGAGCAATCTGGATAGTGTAATCTTTACCATGTATAAGATTAACATTTTCATTTTCTCCCAATTCAATCATCAGACTT
>TARA_R110002033_G_scaffold29007_1_pt1 | contig 15385 bp, 14 predicted proteins | sample TARA_R110002033 | Tara Oceans TARA_R110002033 (sample SAMEA4397051) | marine metagenome | biome: Polar Biome; feature: [SRF] surface water layer (ENVO:00010504); material: water (ENVO:00002006), including particulate matter (ENVO:01000060) such as... | depth 5 m
TTTTTTTAATATAGGGATTTTTATTTTATCAATTTGAATTACATCTACTTCATTTTGCATTAGAATTATTGCATCTTCATATGTTTCAGTTTCTATTACTATTTTCTTCTCTGGGGATTTTTGTTTTAATCTTTTTATATCATTTAAAAAGTCTTTTTCATTTTTATAAACTATTCTGTGTTGAGGGAAAAGAAGAATACTTTCACTTAATCCTAAACGATGTGGTGTAGCTCCACCTATTATAACTGATTTTATACATAATTTTTTTGCAAAAGGAAAACTTTTTCTAGTGGATAAAAGTTCACAAGTTTTATTTACGCTTTCTATTTCTTTTTTCATTTTATTAGTATTACTTGCCATCTTACAACTATATTCTAATAATACTTGACAAACTTTCCATGCCTTATGAACATCTTCATATTTACCACTAAACTCCAAAATTACATCATTTTGTTTTACAAAAGTTTTTGATGGAACAAAACTTTTCACTTCGCAATTTAAAAGCTCAGCAATTCTTTTTGCTTCTTCACTACAAGAGACAATAATATCTTCTCTAGTAAAGATACTTAATTTTGCTTTCTTATTTGATTGTCCTTGAAGATAAGTGGTTAAATCAAAGTAAGGTATATCATCATTTATATATTGTTGAAGTTCATTATCTGTTAGAATGAACATATTTTTATCCTTTTATTTTAAATCTGTTTTATTAATGGGGCAAAAGCTTTTGTACTTACTAAAACTTTTAGTCCTATATTTAAATTTTTTGCTTCATCATTACTTACAACAACTTCTACAAGCTGTTGTCCTATTGATACAATTGCTATTTGAATTACATCAACTTTTACAATATCGAGTAATTCACCCTCAAAAGAGAATTTCTGAGAGCCACTTGTTTTTAATAATATATCTTTAGCTTTTCCATCATTTATTACTAAACCTTGATTTAAAACTATAACTCTATTTGATAATCTATACATTTCACTTGGATCATGACTTACCATTATTGTGGTTGTATTAAATTCCTTATGAAGCGTTAATATCTCTTGTTGTAGTTTTGCTCTCATTTGGGGATCTAAGGCTGATAAGGGCTCATCCATAAGTAAAAGCTTTGGTTTATTCATTAATGCACGACAAAGACTAACTCGTTGTTTTTGTCCACCACTTAAAGTATTAGGTAATCTATTTTTCAACTCTTCCATTTCGGTTATTTTTAAAAGTTTTATTGCTAATTCTTTATCTTTTTTCACAAATAAAAGATTATCTATCACACTCATATTTGGGAATAGTGCATAGTCTTGAAAGACAAAACCTATCTCTCTTTTTTGTGGAACTAGAAAGCTTGATTCATTTTGCCAATAGTTTTCACCTATTTTTATTTCACCTTTTGCTTCTTCTAGACCTGCAAGTATTCTTAGAAGTGTAGTTTTACCACTCCCACTTAATCCTGCTAATGCAATAAAATCACCCTCTTTAATCTCTAAATTTACATCTAAATTCATTTGTCCATCTGAACCATGAAGTTTTTTAAATATATCTATTTTTATCATATTTTATATTCCAAATTTTTTGTTGCTTCTACCATTAAAGATATAAACACTAAGAAGTACTATAAAGCTTATTATTACCATAATAGCACTATAAATATGGGCACTTTTATAATCCATAATTTCTACCATTTCATATATTGCAACAGAAGCTACTTTTGTTTCACCTGGAATACTTCCTCCTACCATAAGAACAACTCCAAATTCTCCAACTGTATGAGCAAAGGTTACAATTATTGCTGTAAGAAGGGCTGGTTTTATATTTGGTAAGGCTACTTTTAATAAAGTTTTTATTTTTCCTTTTCCACATATATAACTAGCTTCAATCATATTTTTACTTATACTTTCAAAACCACTTTGTAGGGGTTGAACCATAAAGGGCAAACTATAAAAACAACTAGCAATTACAAGTCCATAAAAATTGAACACAAGTTTTATTCCAAGAATATTTTCAAAAAAGGCACCTATTGGAGAATTATAAGATAAAGCCCACAAAATATAAAATCCTAGAACAGAAGGAGGTAAAACTATTGGAAGAGCAGTAATTGCTTCTAAAAAAGGTTTCAATCTTGATTTTGTTTGTGAGAGATACCAAGAAAGAGGTAATGAAATCACAAATAAAATTGAGGTTGTAATAAAGGCTAATTTAAATGAGAGTATAAAGGGACCAAATTCTATAGCTTTCAGGGTTTCAAACATTTATTACTTCCTCAATAGATAAATCACTTGCTTTTATAAAAATATTAATTTCATCATCTTTTTTTAGATTCATTTTTTTTGCACTTGCTTGGGTTATAATTGATTGGAAATATGAATTTTTAGCTTTTATTGTCACACTACAAAGGAGTTTACCCTCTTCTATACTTTCAATTTTTCCATTTATTTGATTAGAGAAACTAATCATACCTTCAAAATCTCTTGCCAATATTATATTCGTAGCTTTTGCGACTAATATAACTTTTTGACCGATTTTAATTCTTTCATTAAGATCTAAACTCATCATTTTGAGTTTAATTCCTGAAAAATCAAATTGCACAATATTGAGATTATCAATACTGTCTATTTGAGATACGATAGCTTCTATTTTATTCATGGTACTAAATATCCAAATTTGTTAAATATTTTTTTTGCATCGGCACTTAAGATAAAGTCATAAAATGCTTTTGCTTCTTTATTCTCTTTTGCATCGTTTATAATAACAATTCCTTGATTAATAGGAGTATAAAGTTTTGGATTTACATCTACCCAGTTTAGTCCTTCTTTATACATACTCATTTTTGGACTATATAAAGATGATTTTGCAATAAATCCAATATCAGTTGCAGTTGTGGCATAAGTTACTGTTTGTGAGATAGATTCGGCATAAACATATTTTTTTACAACTTCGTCATAAATTTTTGCATTTTTCATAGCTTCAACTGCAGCTTTCCCATAAGGGGCAGTTTTTGGATTTGCAATAGCAATTTTATTTACTGAACTATCACTTGCTAGATTAATTCCTTTTGACATGTCTAGTTTTTTAATACTTAAAATTGCTAAACTTCCTTGTGCATAAATAACTGGTTTTGTAATAGCAATCTTTTCACTATATAAGGCTTCTGGATATTTCATATTTGCTGCCATAAAAATATTATATGGTGCCCCATTTTTAATTTGTGCAGTTAATTTCCCACTACTTCCCAGTGTAACATTTACTTTTGTGTCTGGATTTGTTTTATTAAACTCATTAATCAAATCACCAATTGCATAACTTACATTTGCAGCAACTGCAATATTGATTTGTCCTGCAAATAAACTTAAACTTACAACTAATATTCCTAAGACTATTTTTTTCATTTTATCTCCTATTTTCCTATCATCACATCTGTTGCTTTTATAATTGCACTTAATTGGTTTCCAATTTTTACTTTTAAGTTCTTTATTGAACTTGATGTTATTACAGCAACTACATTATCTTTATTCCCTATATTTATCTCCACTTCTGCACTCACTGAGCCCAAGTGTAGATTTTCTACTATTCCTTGAAGTTTGTTTCTTGCACTTATATTTAATGTTACATCAGTTGTTACAAGTACTGAACTTGATTTAAATATTGCAGTAACAATATCTCCAATTTTCAAATCAAGATTTTTAACTGCATTATTTGTTATTACTGAAACTATTGTGTATCCACAATTTAATTTAACAAAAATCTCAGAATTTACATTCCCTTGCTGAACTAGTTCAACAACTCCCGGTAATTGATTTCTAGCACTTATTATCATCTTTTTCCTTTCCAACAAAGCATTATATATTTTTATATATAACGATTAGCTAAAAAAAACTAGAAGGATTCCTTCTAGTTTTAAAATTATCTTACTGAATCGAAGAAATAATCTGTTTCAGCTATATCTTTAGTCTCTTCATCTAATTGGTCTAAGATACCATTAGTAATCCAAGTTAAAAGGTTGATACCACCTTCATAACCACTCATAGAGTATCTGTGTAAGTGATGTCTATCAAAAATTGGGAACCCAATTCTAATAAGTGGAGTTTTTGTATCTCTATAAAGCTCTTTACCATAAACATTACCAATCATAAAGTCAACTGGTTCTGTGAATAATAATGATCTTAATGCCCATAAATCTTTACCTGGCCAAATGTTACATTCGTCAGATCTATTTGATTTATCTAAGATTGCTCTCATTTGGGCTTCCCAATTTTTTCTTGGAGCATTATGACAAACAACATGAGTTGGAATTGCACCCATTTCAACTAAGAAAGAAACCATACCTAATAAAAAGTCAGAATCTCCCCAGATTGCAATTTTTTTGCCATGCATATATGGATAAGAATCTTGCATAGCATCAACAAGTCTAGCTCTTTGTTGTTTTAATTCTTCTGGAATTTCTTTACCAGTTAATTCTGCTAATTTCATAACAAATTCATCAGTACCACTTAAACCAATTGGATTACAAGTTTCGTAAGTTTGTTTCCATTTGTTTTTAATAGTTTTAGCTGTTGCTATTGATGAATATTTTTGTAAAGATATTGTAGCTTTCGCATTAATTGAACCTTTAAGATCTTCAATTTTTGTTCCACCAGCATATAACTTATACTCACCAGCTCCAGTATCCCATTGCTCTTCATGGTCACCAATCATTATGATTTTGTCACCAAACATTTTAGATATTTTTTTAATCTCTTTTAATGATCCTAAATAAGGTTCAAATCCAGGGATAATATTAATTCTTTCTTCATCAACAGTAGTTTTTTCAGTACTTACTTGCTCTAAGATAGATTTCATCATATTATCATAACCTGTAATATGAGAACCTACGAATGAAGGAGTATGTGCATTAGGAATTAAAACATTGTCTAATTCACCTTCAGCTTCATCTTTAGCACCAATAATAAATGCACCTAAGTCATCACCGATAACTTCTGCCATACATGTTGTACTAACAGCAATCATTTCTGGTTTATAAAGAGCATTACAATTTCGTAAACCATCTTTCATATTTGCTAATCCACCAAATACCGCTGCTGATTCACTCATTGAATCAGAAACACAAGGAGTTGGTTCTTTAAAGTGTCTTGTAAAATATGTTCTAAAATATGCAACACATCCATGAGATCCATGTACATAAGGCATAGTATTTTCAAATCCAAGAGCTACCATAACAGCACCAAGAGGTTGACAAGCTTTAGCAGGGTTAACAGTAATTGCTTCTCTTGCTAAGTTCTTTTCTCTATAATCCCAAGATTCAGTCCATTTTTGAATTTCTTCAACTTTAGCTGGATTAATTGAACCCATATTACCTTCAAACTCTTTTTTGTTTTTTAAAACTTCTTGATATTCAGGTTTTAAAAATAGTTTTTGTCCGTTTACTATATTATCTAAATCTTGCATACTACGCTCCCTCTACTTCTTTGTCCCATGGTGCTTTAGTATGATTCCAAACAGGAGAGTTCATAGCTAAATCCATATCTTTTGCAAAAATTGCAAATGCATCATACCCATGGTATGGTCCACTGTAATCCCAAGAGTGCATTTGTCTAAATGGTAATCCCATTTTTTGAAATACATATTTCTCTTTTACACCAGCTGCAACTAAGTCAGGTCTCAATTTTTTAACAAATTCTTCTAACTCATACTCATTTGCATCATCATAAATAAGTGTTGATCTTCCTAAATCTTCTTTAGTTCTTTTATAATCATCACCATGTCCGAACTCATAACCAGTACCAATAACTTCCATTCCTAAATCTTCATAAGCTCCAATAACATGTCTTGGTCTTAATCCACCAACATAAAGCATAACTTTTTTACCCTCTAACATTGGTCTATATTTAGCAATAACAGCATCAGTCATAGCAGTATATTTAGCAATAACTTTTTCTGTTTGTTCTTGAATTTTTTCATCAAAGAATGATGCAATTTTTCTTAAAGACTCAGTAGTTTTACTTGGTCCAAAGAAGTTATATTCCATCCAAGGTATACCAAACTCTTGCTCCATATGTCTAGAAATATAGTTCATAGATCTATAACAGTGAAGTAAGTTTAATTTTGCTTTTGGTGCAATTGCTAACTCTTTATAAGTAGCATCACCAGACCATTGTGCAATTACTCTTAATCCCATTTCTTCTAAGATTAATCTTGTTGACCAAGCATCTCCACCAATGTTATAATCCCCAATAATTGCTACATCATAATCAGTTGAATCAAAATCTTTTCTGTGTGATGTATCTGGCATAACGTGGTCTCTGATCATGTCGTTTGCAATGTGGTGACCAAGAGATTGTGAAACCCCTCTAAATCCTTCACATGATACAGCAACAGTTTGATGACCTGTCTCTTTTTTATGTACTTTTGCAACTGCTTGAATATCATCCCCAATTAAACCAATTGGACACTCTGATTGAATTGAAATACCATTATTTAATGGGAATAATTCATCAATCTCTTCTAACGCTTTTTTAAGTTTTTTATCTCCACCAAATACGATATCTTTTTCATTGAAGTCAGTTGAGAAATTCATAGTAACAAATGTATCAACACCTGTTGTTCCTATATAATAATTTCTTCTTCCACCTCTTGAATATTGCCCACAACCTATTGGTCCATGAGAAATATGAATCATATCTTTAATTGGTCCCCAAACAACACCTTTAGATCCTGCATATGCACAACCTCTTTGTGACATAACACCTGGTACTGTTTGTTTGTTACTTCTTGTAGTATCACAAGAACCTTTTACACCCTCTGGATTATCAGTTCCAAGGTGTTTTGCTCTATTCTTCTTTGCTTTTTCTGGATAAGCTTCAAGTACTTCTGCAATTGCTTGCTTTTGAAGACTTTCTAATGTTTCTGGTCCCATAATTTTTTCCTTATAAATTGTCCCAATTTTTAAGGGACTTTATTTTTATAATTTCTTTTGACAAGGATTTGTAAAAAATCCTTAAAGAAACAAATCCTAAAGAGGACAACAAGTTGTCCTTTTTATAATTTTGTTTACGCTACTTTTACTCTATATAGATTCATGTCATCTAATTTTTTACAAATAGCTTTAGTTGCATCACCATCAACAGATTTTGAGATTTCAGAAATTTGGTATTTATTAGTATAATAAACCATTTTATAACCATCTTTTTCTTTACACTCAGTATTAGTATAATAATCAACTAAGGCAGTATGTAAAAAAGAACCTTCTGGGATAGAAATTTCTTCTAACTTTACACCTTCTCTTGTTTCACTTGAAACAGTTACAGATTTACCTGTAGCATCAACTCCATCTTGTACTTTTTCTATTACTTTATCAAAACTTACATCATTACCCATATCAGCTGGGAAGTGGTATCCACATACAAACATTTTATTCTCCTTTTAAAATGTCCCATTTTTAAAGGGACTTTGTTTTTAACGACTTCTTTTAACAGGATTTATAAAAAATCCTTAAAGAAGCAAATCCTAAAGGGCGAAAGAATTCGCCAACATATACTTTAATATTTACTCTTAGGTATTAAGCTTCTTCTGCTTTTTTACCTAAGTTTTCTTCGTCAACTTCTTCTTCTAATCCGAATTCCATTAATAATGCTTCTAAGTCATCCATTTCTAGTGGCTCAGGAATAACTTTTAAGTCATTAGCGATAATTTTTCTTGCTAATTCTTTATATTCCATAGCTTGGTCTGAACTTGGAGCAAATTCAACAACTGTCATTCTTCTTAACTCAGCTCTTTGAACATGGTTAGATCTTGGTACGAAGTGAATCATTTGAGTACCAATTTGCATTGCTAAGTGTTTAGATAAATCATACTCTTTATCTGTCATTCTTGCATTACAAATTAAACCAGCAAGTCTAACTCCACCAGTATTAGCATATTTTAAAATACCTTTTGAAATATTATTAGCTGCATACATAGCCATCATTTCACCAGACATTACGATATAGATTTCTTGCGCTTTACCTTCTCTAATTGGCATAGCAAATCCACCACAAACAACATCTCCAAGAACATCATAAGATACGAAATCTAATTCATCAGTATAAGCACCTTCTTCTTCTAGGAAATTAATTGCAGTAATAACCCCTCTACCCGCACAACCAACACCTGGCTCAGGACCACCTGATTCAGTACAGTTAATATAACCTTCAGTTATGTCATTATTTTCTGGGTGAAATTCACCAGCACCTGGTTTACATACATCTTCTAATTCTAGATCTTCAACAGTTCCAGCTTCACTAGCTAATTGCATAATTGTACATTGTGCTTTTTCGTGTAAGATTAATCTTGTTGAATCCGCTTTTGGATCACAACCAACGATTAAAATTTTCTTTCCATAGTAATGACACATTGCTGCTAATGTGTTTTGAGATGTAGTTGATTTACCAATCCCACCTTTTCCGTAAAACGCTATTTGTCTTAAATCTGACATATTGTCTCCTTTTAATATTATTAATTACAAATAGATAATTGCATATTGCGTTCCACAAGATGAAAAAGAGAATATTTTTTTCATAAATTTTTATAATTTTCCGTAAAATAGGAGTTTGAGAAGGTGATTTTTTTTAAAAAGTTAAAAATAGGATAAAATTTATCTTGTTTTCATAATTGTTTTTTTACTACAAATTTTGTAAATTTTGTTATTTGGGAGTGTAAAATTTAGTAAAATCAACCAAAGGTTGATTTAAAGTGTGAGGTCTATTTTAATAGGATTTTAGAATTCTTTACAAAATTCTTTACTATATTTAGCTTCTCCTATAAAAACTAAAATATCATTTTCTTTTATTTTATAAGAGGAATCAATATTTAAAACCCAAGTTCCATCTGATTTATAAGAGACTATTTTAAGTTTTTTATACTCTTCTTTTATCTCATAAATTCTTCTATTGATAAATTTTTCATTTGCTACTAGTTTTATGATTTTTATATTGTTACTTATATCTATCTCTTCTATAGTCATATTATCAATTAGTTTATTTACCAACATTCTTCCTGCAATTTTTTCAGGATATATGATTTTAAAAGCACCAATTTTTGATAATATTTCACCGTGAGTTGATGTGATAGCTTTTGCAATAATATTTTGATTATTTAAATCTTTTAGTGCCATTACTGTTAAAATACTTGCTTCTATATTCTCACCAATACTTACAATTACTGTGTCAAGGTTATAAATTCCTACATCTTCTAAAGCTTGTTTATTAGTACTATCAAGTACAAAAGCATTGTCAATATATTCACTTATCTCTTGAATCCTTTTTTCGTCATTATCTACTGCTATTACTTTTACATCTAACCTTGATAAACTCTTTACAATATAAGATCCAAATTTTCCTAATCCAATAACTGCGATTGTTTTCATATAATAATCCTTCCTACTGGGTATTTAAAATGTTTTGTTTTTGCTTTTCCTACTAAAATTAAACCAAAGGCAAAGACTCCAAGTCTTCCTGCTAACATCATAATTATGATAATACTTTTTCCAAAGGTATCAAATTCTTGAGAAAAACTTAGAATATCACCATTACCTGTTGATACTCCAACTGTCCCAAAGGCAGAAACAACTTCAAATAAAATTCTTAAAAAAGGTAAGTTTTGTGTTTCCACTAATATTAAAGTGGCTAAGAGTACGAAAAAAGAGGATGAAAGGATGATTGCAAGGGCTTTATTGATAATTTTTTGTTCAATTGTTCTTTTAAAAATACTTGGTTGTTGGTTACTCTCTTTTAAGATATAAATTACTGTAATAATTAAAATAGCAACAGTAGTTATTTTCATACCACCTGCTGTACTTCCTTGCCCTGCTCCTGTCATCATAAACAAAGTAGAGAAGAAAAGAGAAGACTCTTTTAATCCTGCTAAATCAATACTATTAAACCCACTGGTTCTAAAGTTAATGGAGAGAAAAAAGGCATTTAGTAATTTATCATAAACAGATAAGCCTCCAAAAGTTTTTGGGTTGTTCCACTCAATAGATAAAAATAAAACCATTCCCATAACAATTAAAATAATAGTTCCGTAAATCATGATTCTTGTATGAATAGTAAATCTTTTTGCAAATCTTCTATTTTCATAAATTTCAATTAAAACAAAATATCCCATTCCTCCTAATACTACTAAAATACAAATAGTAACTAAAGAAATAGTGTCACTTTGATATCCCATCAAACTGTTTGTAAATAAAGAGAAACCTGCATTATTAAAAGCACTTACACTATGAAATATTCCATACCAAAGGGAGTCTAAAAAATCATACTTTTTAAGAAATTGTGTAGTTAAAACAATCGCACCTAAAAGCTCAATAACTAATACAACTGCAAAAATCTTCTTTAAGAATCTTCTAACATGCATATTTGGTAAATCCAATGATTGCCTCATGGCTCTTTTTTCATCTATATCTAATCTTTGTCTAAGTGATAAAAAGAAAATGATTACCAATGACATATATCCTATCCCACCAATTTGGACTAGAATCAAGATAATGACTTCACCTAAAAAAGTAAAATTTTCAGAAGTACTTGTAACAATAAGCCCTGTTACACATGTAGCACTAGTAGCAGTAAAAATTGCATCAATAAAGGCTAAGTGACCTTTATGACAAATTGGTAAGGCTAGTATTAAGGCTCCAAAAAATATAACCAGCACATATCCTAAAAATATAGATCTTACATATTTATGTTCCACTAATTCTTAATCCTAATTCTCACTATAAGAAAATCTATAGCCAACACCAGACTCAGTTTTTATATATTTTGGTCTAGTACTGTTTTGTTCTATTTTTTTTCTTAATGTATTTACATAAGTTCTTAAATATTGCATTTCAGTTTGATAACCTGTTCCCCAAACTTCATTTAAAATTTGTTTGTGGGTTAGGGTTTTGTTTGCATTTATCATAAAATATTTTAATAACTCATATTCAATAGGGGTTAATTTAAGAACTTCTTGTTTAAATTTTATAGTTCTTGAACTTATATCTAGTTCTAAGTCATTGCAAATAAATTTATTATCAATCTCTTCTTTTGCAATATTTCTTCTTAAATTTGCCCTTATTCTTGCCAATAGCTCATTTACAGAAAATGGTTTCGTAATATAATCATCTGCTCCAACATCTAAAGCTGCAACAATTTCTTTTTCATCATGTCTTGCTGTTAGAACGATAATTGGTACTTTTGATATTTCTCTAATTTGTTTTATTAAATCTTTCCCATCACCATCTGGTAGTCCTAAATCAACTATGAGAAGACTTGGATTATGACTTAAGAACATCATTATAGCATTTTTCTTGCTTTCACTTGAAATAAAATTAAAAGCATACTCTTTAAATGTTATTTCTAATAATCTTTTTACAGAAGAATCATCTTCAATTATGTGTATTAACTCTTTCATATTAGTTTTGCTCTTTTTAACACGGGTAGGTTTATTTCTATTAGTATGCCATTATTTTGTGAAATAGCTTTTATCTCTCCACTATGAAGTTTAACTATACTTTTACAAATAGCCAAACCAATACCACTTCCTGAGATATCATTGGTATCTTCTACCCTATAAAATTTATCAAATATATTTTTTAGTTTTTCTTCATCTATAAATTCTGTTTCATTAAATACTTGAATTTTTATGTAATTATTACAATCTAAGACTTCAAAATCTATTTTTGCATTGGTAGATGAATACTTAAATGCATTATCAAGTAAATTTACTACTAATTGAGTAAGTAAAGTATTATCTCCCCAAAAGAGACCAGTCTCTTCAATATTTACTATTACTTTTTCGTCACTTTGTTTTTGAGAAAATTCATCTAAAGCAACTCCCACAATATCTTCGAAATCACACCATTGAAGTTTTAAATTAATATTGCCACTTGATAATCTAGTACTATCAAGAATATTTGTAATAAGTCTTTCCATTCTAATAGAAGCATAATTTATATCTTCTAATAAACTGTTTTTGTTTGTTTCATTTAATTCATTGTTTGATAATATTAAGTTAATACTTCCATGAATGGTTGATAAGGGAGTTCTTAAATCATGGGAAATAATATGTAATAAACTCTCTCTTAATTCATTTTGTTTCATTTGAGTACTTATACTTTTTGCTTGATAAGTTATTATCCACCCAACAACTCCAAAAATCAAGAAACTCCAAATATAGAGTTCATTGTGTACAGAAAAGCTATATATTGGTGGAATGTATAAAAAATTCAGAAGAACTACACAAAAAATTGTCATAAAAAAAGTAGCTTTGCCTTTTCCATGAATGGCAACGACAATAACAGGAATAATGTGAATAAGTGCTATATTTATGATATCTAAAGAGTTTCTAAACATATGGCTAATAATAGTAATTATTAACAAGATACCTAAAGCTTTTAGTATGTAATTGTATTGTTTATATGGAAAGAGTAAGTTTTTCATCTTAGGCTTTAAATAGTTTTATTATTAAAAGAAGTATTAAAAAAGATAAAATGGAAAGCATAATAATATTTGGCGTTGTCATATCTTTCTCTTTAGAATAAAGTGTGACTACATTATATGTTGTCTTATCTAAAGAAAAAATCAAAAATCAAATTTAAATATCAAAATTTTATAAAGATACTTTTTATTAATTAAGATAAAAGATTAAGCACATATATTTTCAAAGATACTTTCTTTCCCTTCAAAACTCTTTTTACTTGTCTCTTCAACAATAGTATTTGCAATATTTGATGTTTCAGTTGCAATTTTATTCGATTTAGATGATACCTCAGAGTTTGTATAAATTTGTTTTTCTAAAACTTTTACTGAATGGTTAATTTGAACTATACCCTCTTGTTGTTTTTTAGAAGTAATTGCTACTTCACTAATCAGTTCTATAGTTTTATCAATATCGATGTTTAAATTCGAATATCCCTCTATCATCTCATTTGCGATAGCTTTTCCTTCATTGGCTTTTTGATTTGCAGCTTCAACTAGTTTTTTTATATCTCTTGCAGCTTCTGTACTTTTATTTGCAAGATTTCTTACTTCTTGAGCAACTACTGCAAAGCCTTTTCCAGCTTCTCCTGCAGTTGCAGCTTCAACGGCAGCATTTAATGACAAAATGTTAGTTTGAAACGCTATTTGATCAATGATACTTATTGCTTCATTTATAGAATTTACTTCTTCATTAATTTCATCCATGGAAATATTGGTTTTATTTGCAAGGGTTTCTCCCTCATTTGCAGATTTTATAACTGCGTTTGCAAATTCTGACATTTGAATTGTTTTTTCATAAGTTTTACTAACATTTTGTGTGATTTCTTCTAATACAATCGTTGTCTCTTTTAAACTTGTAGATGCTTCCGTTGAAGAACTATTTAGTTTAAAAGCATTATCTAATAAAATTTTAGATGATTTTTGTAATGTAATACCATTTTTTTTATTTTCCAATAACATATAAGTAATAGCATTTTTAAGTTCATTAATTGAAGTTGATAGATTTATAAACTCTCCATCATTTGAAATATTTTCTAAAATTAAATCATTTGTATAATTATAATTAGTATATTCATTAAGAATATTATTAATAATCTCAAAATGTTTTTTTGTATCTATTATCATGTCATTAACAACTATCTTAAATTCTTCAAGTACTTTAGTTGAAGTTTTTACTTGAATAATATTTTTATATGTCCCATTTTTAACTTGTTCTAAAATACCTTTTGCTTCTGTAATAAATAAGAATTCTTCTTGCTCTTTGACTTTTTGTTTTTTATCTCTAATATCAATAATATTTTTTATTTCAGAGTATTCACTTGCAAAAGAAGTATTTATTTTAAGTTTTGCATCTTTATTATCCATATTTTTAAGAAAATTTACTAATTCTTTTGATAATTGTTTACCATTCTTTCTTTCATCTAATTCATGAAAAATTAAAGCTATTGCAATAATAATTTGAATTGTTTGTGAAGTTGTATTTGTTGTAAAAAAGAATGCATTAATAGGTAATAGTAACATTCCAAGATAATGAATTATTGTCATTCTAAAATATAATGATTTTATATTAAACATATGTGGTCCTTTTTTTAGAATATTATCTAAATAGGACAAAAACAGTATTGATTAAAATCAATACTATTTAAAAGGAGTATGTAGAGTTTTATTTATTGTTTTAAGAGGGGAAAGCGTTTAAATCTTTCCCTTTATTTTCTGTTGTTTACAGTGGTATAATTTTTTGGAGTTATTATTTATTTAGTTCTTTAATTCATCTCTTTTGCTTTAACATCATTTTTACCAATAAACTCTTTTTCATTTGCTTCTGAAACGATAAGTTTAGCAATAGTGTCTGTCGTTGTTGCTATATCATGGGTTTGAGATGCAACCATTGCATTTTGTTGAGTTTGTTGATCAAGTTGGTTTACTGCTGAATTTATTTGCTCTATACCAGTTTGTTGTTCTTTACTTGACATTTCAATATCTGAAATTAGATTTATAGTTTCTTGAATATTTTGATTTAACTCTTTATATCCTTTTATCATATTTCCAGCTATATTTTTGCCTTCATTTGCTTTTGAAGTAGCATTTTCCACTAATGTTTTTATCTCTTTTGCAGCTTCTGCAGAACGAGAAGCTAGGTTTCTTACTTCTTGTGCAACTACGGCAAAGCCTTTACCTGCTTCCCCCGCAGTTGCAGCTTCTACTGCTGCATTTAGAGATAAAATATTTGTTTGAAATGCAATTTGGTCAATTACACTAATTGCCTCATTGATAGATTTAACTTGCTCATTTATTTCATCCATTGCAACTGTTGTTTGATTCGCAAGCTTTTCCCCATTTGACACAGAAGTTGTAACATTAGTTGAATTACTTGCCATTTTTGCAATATTTTGAGTGTTGTTTCTAATATTTGCAGTTATCTCTTCTAAGGCTGCTGCTGTTTCTTCTAAACTTGCTGCTGCTTCATTTGAACTTTGATTTAATTTATCAACATTTGCTAAAAGTAAATTTGAACCCTTATCGAGCGTTAATCCATTTGCTTTATTTTCTACTAACATTTCATTTATAACATTGGCAAGATTATTTAGGCCATTAGCTGCTTCTCCTAAATTGTTTCCTTTAATTCTATGGGTAAAGTTTAACTTTTGAAAAGACAATAAAGCATCAGATATTTTATTTAAATCACCATCTACTTTAGTAGATACAATTTCAAATAAGTCATTAATACCATTTTTAAGATTTTCTATACCTTCATTTTGTGTTTTTTCTTGTATAGTTTGTTTCATAATACCTGTTTTTGCTATATCAATTGCCTTATTAGCAGCTTTTATTACATTTTTTGCATCAGTAATATCTTGTGCAAATTTTACAACACGAGTTACTTTTCCACTACTATTTTTTAC
>TARA_R110002033_G_scaffold60198_3_pt1 | contig 15362 bp, 24 predicted proteins | sample TARA_R110002033 | Tara Oceans TARA_R110002033 (sample SAMEA4397051) | marine metagenome | biome: Polar Biome; feature: [SRF] surface water layer (ENVO:00010504); material: water (ENVO:00002006), including particulate matter (ENVO:01000060) such as... | depth 5 m
TTAAAGTTTATTCGGTCAGCTGTTTATAAAAGTTCGGGAGGTGGTGTAGATGTAGTGGTAGATGGATATGTATTAAGTGGAGGAGTCAGATATAATATTTACGAGGTCGATTTGACAGAATCCGTGTTTCCATTAGACCAATTAGATTTAAACAGTTACTCTTTAATTACAGGTGGGTCTAGCTTTTACTTTGAAGGTACAGCATCAGCAAATAACACACAAGTAAGGGTTGCATTTGAAGGAATATTAGTAGCAGATTAATTATAAGATATTATGGCAAGAAGTATAGATACAATCGCAAATGCGATGATAGCAGCAAAAGAAGCTGACAGTAACCTAGATGGATTAACCAGCGCAAGTAGAACAGCTATTTGGAGGTTGTGGATATACATTGTTGCAGCAGCTATAAATGTATTTGAGCAACTTCAAGATGTTTACCAAGCTGAAATTGAAGCGATAGCCGACACAGCGATACCCGGCACATTACAATGGGTACAAGATAGAACATTTAGGTTTCAGTATGATGCGACTGTTCCTCAAGTATTAACTATAAACGACGACTTAGAGTTAGTTTACGGTACTGTTGTAGATGATTACAAGATTGTGACGAGATGTAGTGTTACAACCAACGTAAATAAGCTTGTGAGTATTAAAGTAGCGAAAGATACGAGTAGTACAGATACAACTCCAATACAGTTAGACACAGCACAAGAAGACAGTTTGACGAGTTATTGGGCTTTAAGTGGAGTTGCAGGGATTACTTACGCTGTTGTAAATAAGGTGTCCGATAAGGTTGGAATAACAGCAACAGTATATTATCAAGGTCAATATTCAGCTACAATAGCAGCGGATGTTGAGTTAGCTTTGAATGATTATTTAGCAGCGATACCGTTTGATGGTAAGCTAAGAGTATCTCAATTAGAAGATACAATACAAGCTGTGGATGGGGTTAATGATTACGTGCTAGAAGAAGTTATTTGTAGAGATGACGCAACAGTTTACGCTAGTGGCGTTAAGGTGTTTGACTTGAACGCATCACCCGGTGTAAACTTGAGGTTATACTCTCCACAAGCAGGATATACAGTAGAAGAAACGACAGCATCTTATACATTTGCAGACACAATTTCATACGTAGCACAATAATGAGTTTTTACAAATTTAGCACTACAATATTTACTAATCAGTTTTTGCCCTCCACAAAAAGGACACTAAAACAAATTGCTTGGGTGAAAGCTTTACTAAGCCCAATACAATGGGTTAGAGATACATTTTTTAACTACTATGCAGATGGATATACTGGTCAAGCTATTGTTACATATAATTCAGCGTCTACGTATTCTGTTGGAGATATGGTGTTTTATGGTACTACAGTTTACATTTGTATTTCAGCATCTACAGGCAATCTACCTACTAATGTAACGTACTTTAGTGTTAAACAGTTTGCTTTTGAGGAGGAGGTTCGTCACGCAGATAAAGGCATTTATTATTGTATAAAAGAAAACACATTAGGGGTTGCTCCTCCCGACTTAGTATATTGGGAGAAATTGCAGAGTAATTTTATTGGTGTAAATGAGAGGATAAAAGCAAGCGCACAAATATTAAAATTCGAGTATATTTTGAATAAATGGTTTGGCACAGACTTTAATTACCCTACATCAACTAACGATGTTTTTATAACAAACAATTTAGCAGATATAAATAGCTTTATTTACGGTACAACAGTAGCAACAAGTTCTGCTCATTATTTAACAGACGCAGCGCAAGTAGGAGTGATAAATTTAGGATACAGTTCTACAGCGTATAATTACAATATAAATATACCGACAACGACATATGACGGGTTGCGTCCCGACGAGCCAACAGGAATATCAACAACAAAAGATGCGATAGTAAGAAATTTCGCAGATAAATTTAATTCAGCAGGTATAACATACACAATTTTAATATACTAATTATGAAATATATAGATACATCAGTAATTACATTAACAGCAGGCTACCCACCAAGCAAAAAAGGTTTAGATTTTCTTCAATCAGAAGCAAAAGAAGCAATAGCAATGCTTACAAATCAACTAATAGGTAGTACTTATGTTGCTGACACTCCATACTCTATTTATGGGTGTGAGAGGTCGGGGGCATCATCTCCTTATGATTATACAGCAGGTGTTGTATTTTATAATGGCGAGCTGTATGATTTTCCTGCTTTGTCGGCTAAAGCTATATCTCTTACAGATGTGTGCGTAATAACAAGTACGGCTGATGCAACAGCAGACCCTACAGAACTAACCGACGGTAGCAGTGTTAACATGCACTTTAGCAGGGATATTGTTGTTACCGATTTATCAGCAGTTACTAACGGCTCTGCGTCTTTTAACTTTTCTGATATGGTTAAGCTACAGAGTGATTGGCATGTTGTTGGAGCTACTAACGAACCAGCCTTCAAGAATAGCTGGACTGACAACTCTCCTACTTATGGTAAGCTTATGTTTAAAAAGCAAAACGGCTTCTTATATATTAAAGGTCGTGCAAAAGAGGGGACAGGTACTAGCGGTACGGTTGTGTTCACATTGCCCGACGAATACATACCAACAACATATATCTCTATAAAGATGCTAAAGCCTAACGCAGTAGGAATTGTATCTCAAATGAGAATAACTATTGACCCATCTGTTAATGGAGATATAACATTAGATGAAGATGGTACAGGTGATAGCGTGTTTGATGGTATTATAATACCTCTTGACTAAAGAAAATACTTTGTAACAATGGTTCGTGCAAGATTACCTTCGGTTTGACCTGTACGTTCCATTTCTTCAAAGAACCTACGCTTAGGTAGCCCTTTTAAAAACATTGTTACTCTTGCTACGGGCATTTCTTTTTTGTCAGTTCTTTTCTTTGGGTTTGCCATTTGTTATTTTTCGTTAGTTAGCGACCATATTAATGCAATAACCCATCCTAAGAACGTCCATCCTAAGAATAAATTGAGAGCGAATATAGCAAGTACATTTTTCTTCTGTAAAGCTAACATGGTTGGGATAAAATAAATAAATAAAAATAGTATTTCAATCATAGCTTAGTTACTTAATAGTGTTACAAGTTAGTTACAAAAACAAAGATAAGTAAAATTTTATTACAAAATTTGTATTATGAATAAATTAAAGTTTACAAACGTAGCAGAAGATAAAGCAACAATTAACTTGTACGGCTCTATTGGTGGCGAAGTAAATGGTAATTATATCGCAGAAGATATATTATATATAAATAAACATTGCCCTAACATTAATGAGATTGAAATTAAAATCAATTCTATGGGTGGTGATGTGTTAGATGGTTTATCGGTATGTACAGAGATATTAAATTCAGAAATAAGTGTTACAACTGTTATTACGGGTATGGCTTACTCTATTGCAGGTGTTATCGCAATGTGCGGTCATAACAGAAAAATGACCGATTACGGTACATTTATGATGCATGATGTGAGCGGTGGTAATGGTAATAATGATGTGTTGGATTTATTGTCTAACTCATTAGCTAAGATATTTGAAGGTACTACACCTTTAACACTAGAAAATACAAGGGAATTGATGGACGTAGAAACTTGGATGAGTCCTGAGCAGTGCTTAGAGAAAGGCTTAATAAACGAGATTATACCGACAACAATAAAAAGACCAGCAGTAAAGAACGACGCTGAGTTATATAAGTTTTACAATAAATTATTAATTAAAAAAGACGAAATGTTAAAAATTAAAAACGAATTAAGTCTTGAGGACAATGCATCTGAGGAATTAATTGTTGAGAGAGTTCAAGAATTAAAAAACGAAGCTGACGTTGCTAAATCTGAAAAAGATGCAATCGAGGTAGAGTTGAAAGACAAGAAGCAAGAACTTCACGACTTAGAGAACAAGTTGAAATCTTTTGAAGAAGCTGAACAAGCTAAAGAAGAAGCTGCAAAACTTGAAGTAATCGAGAATGCAGTAAAAGACAACAAAATCAAAGAGGAGTCTAAAGAATCTTTTATTGATTCTCCAATGAAATCTGATGAGCTTAAAAATATGTTCGACGGTATAAAAACTGTTGCTGAGTTTGCTCCTGTTTCTGACGAGTTGAAAGCTAAGAACTCTGAGAGAGCTGATTGGGATTATTCTAAATGGGAAAAAGAAGATTCTAAAGGTTTAATGGATTTAAAAAACAATGCGCCTGCTGAGTTTGAACGTTTAGTGGCTACTATAGGTAAAAGCACTAACTCAAAACTATAATGGAGCAATATAAAAGCACATTCGACGCTAACCCTCAAGCAGAGGTTTTATATGTAAGTGTAGATGGAAATATCTTTCTTTCTAAAAAACACGCTGAGAGTTACAAAAGAGTATCTAAGAATGATTATAAAGAGGTTTCTAAAAACGCTAAGATTGAAGAGCCTAAAAAAGTAGAAGTAAAGACAAGTAAAAATAAAAAATCTAAAAACAAATAAAAATGCCAACAGTAAATTCACCATTCGGTAGTGCAGACACAACAACTGTAAGTATCGTAGCAGCAGGAACAGGTGGTACTGCAACAATCGTAAATCAATTGACTATCGCAACTACAGAGGAGCTAACAGGAAACTGTGCAGTAGCTTTAACTGCTGGTAGCGAATTAAAAGCGGGAGCGATATTTTTGTTAGTAGGGAAAACTAACGGAACAGAAACATTTACTTTTTCAGTAGATATAGTTGCGCCAGTAATTACAGGTGTAGCAGGTAAAACAGTAACACAAGCTTTCGTTTATAACGGAACAAAATTTTACCCATGTGGGGCTAAAATTCAAGTAGATTAATAATAATTAAAAACAAAAAATACAATGGCTAATTTAATTCCAGATGTTTGGGTAAAAGATATAAAAGATACCTTAAACGAAAATGCAGATTTTATCACAAGGTCAACTGACCACTCTGAGTATATCGCATTTGAAACAGTTCATATTCCTCAATCGGGAGCGAACCCAACTATATTAACAGCACCGACATCTTTACCTTTGACTATTGAGCAAAGAACAGATACAGTTCGTACTTATTCTATGGTACAATACGCTTTAAACCCGTTATTGATTACTAACTTAGATGAGTTACAAACTTCTTATGATAAGCGTCAGTCTGTATTAGGACAACAAATTTCTACTATGACTGCTCATATCGGTGATACTGTAGCTGTTAGTTGGGCTGCAAGTGGAAACGATAACATCGTAGAAACTACAGGTTCAGCAGTAGCAACTGCTTTACCTCCAAGTGGAACAGGTACTCGTAAAGCTGTTACTTTAGCAGACATTATCGAGATGGCTAAGAAGTTAGATAAAGATAACGTTTCAAGAAAAGGTCGTGTTCTATTAATGGATACAGATATGTTTTGGGAATTACACTCTATATCTGACATCGTAAGAGCATCTTACAATGGTTTTGCTAAAAACACAATGCAAACAGGTGTTATCGCTCAATTATATGGATTTGACATTATGATGAGAAATACTGTTGCAGTATTCGCTAAAGTAGGAACTTCTGCAAAAGCAGTAGGAGCAGCAGCAGCAGCAGATGACCGTAGAGCGTGTATTGCTTTCCATCCATCAACTGTATCTCGTGCATTAGGTTCTATCAAACCTTTATATGATGCTGGTTCTAACGGAAACGGTAAACCTGAGTACTTAGGTTCTTTATTCAACATTGAAGTAATGTTAGGCTCTGCGATTTTAAGAGATGACATGAAAGGTGTTGCATCATTAGTACAAGCGTGGGTATCGTAAGAAACTCAATTAATTAGTATAAACTTAAAAACCCTACCTGCAAAAAAGTAGGTGGGGTTTTTTAATAAATAATATAAATGGCATTACCAAAAATAAATATTGTACAGTCTACAAGTGGTTTAGGTCGAGCGTTACCGGGAACAGATTATGTTTCGGGGTATGTTCATTACTATCCAAGTGGCGGTACATTACCAACTGGTTTTTCAGCTGGTGACAGAATAAAAAAGGTTTTCTCGGTAGCTGATGCAGAAGCATTAGGAATAACTGATGCGAGTTTAGGAGAGACCAAGTCGGTTGCTACTTACGATGTAACAACAGCAGGCGGTGCAGGTGATACTATCACTTTGACTTGTGCTACTATTGAGAGCGTAAAAGATGTAGACGCAGATGCAGTTAAGTTCATTGATGCTTATATAATGAAAACAGCAGACGTTGTTTCAACTACTACAGCAGCAGCAGCATTAGCAGCAGAAATAAACGCAGGTACAGCAACTCATGGCGCAACAGCAACAAGTTCAGTAGCAGAGTTATCTATTATAGCACCAGCAGGTGAGGGTATATTCTTAAATAGTGGAACTCCATACGTTGTAACAACTACAGGTACTTTAGCTGGTACTTTAGCGCAACCAACAGGAGCAGGGTCTACAGTAGAAGGTGTAGCATCTTTTATAGATACAGCACATTATCACATTAGCGAGTATTTCAGAATGCAACCTAAAGGTGAATTATATGTTGGTATGTATGTTGAAGAAACTACTTACGCTTTTGCAGATGTAACAAGTGTAATTAATTACTCAGCAGGTAGTATTAAGCAATTAGGTGTTTACGAGAGTAATACAGCGTGGGCTACTACTCAACCAACTGCGTTACAAGCGGTAATAACTGCTGCAATAGCGGATTATAAACCATTTCAAGCAGCAATAGGAGCAGAGATTAGTGGAACAGCAGACATATCTACTTTAACAGATATTAGCACTTTAAGCGCACCAAACGTATCAACATTAGTTGGTCAAGATAACTATGCAACAGGGTATCATTTATACAAAGCAGTAGGTAAGTCTATTGGTAGTGTTGGTACTTGGTTAGGTAGTGTATCATTAGCAGCAGTTAATGAGAGTATTGGTTGGGTTTCTAAATTTAACGTGTCTAATATAGAGTATGATAATCTAGGGTTTGCTAACGGTCAAGTTTATACAGCTTTATCGTCAAGCTTATTTGAATCGTTAAACAACTATTCTTATACATTCTTATTAAAGCATACTAACTATGCGGGTTCGTTTTGGAGTGATTCAAAAACAAACGTAGTAGCAACAAGCGACTATGCAGTTGTAGAAAACAACAGAGTATATCAAAAGATAACTAGAGGTGTAAGAGCGTCTATGTTACCAGCATTATCAAGCCCTATTAAAGTAAACGCAGACGGTACATTGACCGAAGCTGTGATTGGTTACTTTGAGAGTTTAGCTAATGTAACATTAGCACAGATGGAAGCTGCTAACGAGGTATCAGGATATAAAATAATCATTAACCCAGCACAAGATGTACTTGCGACTAGCACTATTGAATTGACATTGCAAAATGTTCCAATGGGAGTAGCTAGAATCATAAAAGTAAATGTTGGCTTTGTAAAATCAGTATAAAATGGCATTATATTTAACACCACTCGTAAATGGTAAAAGTTACGAACACGCAGACATCACCGTAATTATTATGGGTATTCCAATGACAGGTTGTACTGGTATTGAGTACGGAGAAGATGCAGAGATAACTAATATATACGCAACCGGTAGAAATCCTGTGTCAAGAACGCATGGTGTTGTAACTCCAACGGCAAAGATTACTTTGCTAATGGAGGACGTTATGAATATTGTAGCGTCAGCACCAAACGGTAGGCTTTGGGATATTCCTGAGTTTGACGTTATTGTTTCGTTTACAGATACAGATTTAATACCAGTAGTTCATACGGTAAAGAATTGTAGATTTAAGAATAGTAATATTTCTTCATCTCAAGGTTCGGATGCTGTTTCTGTTGAATTAGATTTAGTTCCTTCTGACATTAAGTGGGTTTAATAAATTTGTGTATCTTTACACAAACTTAAAACTTATTTAAAATGGAAGAACAAATTGCAGAATTAAAAAAAGAGCATGGCACTATTTACACCTTAGAGGTTAATAGTGAAAAAGGTGAATTGTTAACAGTATATCTAAAAGATTTAGATAGAAAAATTTACAAATCATGTTCTGCTTTAATTCAAAAAGACGAAATGTTGGGAGTTGAAGCGTTGTTAAAAAACCTATGGGTTGGAGGTGATAAGGTTGAACTTATTACTGGCGACTTTAAAGCACTACGAAGTGCAGGTACAGCAATCTTACCAATATTAGAAGTTGAAGCTGGCGAGTTAAAAAAAAACTAGCGTTTCACAAAGAAAGACTAGAAACGGACGATGATGCTCGACAAGATGCACTCGTCCGTTTTTATTATAACGTAAATCCCGAAGGATTAAGTGACGACGAACTGTTTAAATACAGGGCAGAAGTAATGTGGGTTTTAAAGTTTAACGGAACGATACAAGAGAAACAATGAGTGCAAGGCAAGTAACATATACATTATCGTTAAAAGACCACTTTTCGGCAAAAACTCGTAATGCTGTAAAGTCAACAAACAATTTAAACAGAGCAGTAAATAGGGTTCAAAGGAGCTTAAACAAGCTTAACGGTGCTACTGCTGCTATCAAGACTGCATCAGTTGGTATAAACAGAACAAGTGCATCTGTAGCTAAAGTAGGTGCTGTAGCAAAAACATCGAAAATATCTGTTGGTAGTTTAAACGCATCATTAAGGGTAACACAGCAAAGATTGTCTGCAATTCACGCTAAAGAGTCTTTAGCTAGAGGTATGGGTGCTATACCGTTTGCAGGTGGAGGTTTTAGTAGGCGAGGAAGTAGAGGTAGAATGCAAGCAGGAGCAAACATAGGTAGAGGTCTTGGCTCAGGGATTGGAGGTAGAATAGGTACAGGGTTGGGTATGGCTACTATGGGTGGACTTGGAGGTGTTGCAGCAGGAGGTGTCTTAGGTGGTATCTTATTTGAACAGAAAGTTATAGAGTCGTTAACGAATTATGAATATTTCTCTGCATCATTAAGAACATTAATGCAAGGAGATATAGGTGTTGCTAAGAATTTAGAGCAAAAACTAATCACATTCGCAGCAGAAACACCATTTGGGTTACTTCAAATACAAGATGCCACAAAGAGATTATTAGCTTACGGCTTTACAGCAAAAGAAATTACACCTGCATTACAAAGAATGGGTGATGTATCTAGTGCGTTAAAAATTCCGTTAGGAGACATAGCATACTTATATGGTACAACAAAGACTCAAGGTAGAGTTTACGCAAGAGATATTTGGCAATTCACAAACAGAGGTGTGCCAATTATAAAGGAGTTAACTAAGCAGTTTGGAGTTAATGAAGCTAAACTAAAAGAAATGGTTAGTGCAGGAGAGGTAGGTTTTCCTCAAATTGAAAAAGCATTCATATCAATGACTTCTGAGGGTGGAGTATTCTTTGAAATGATGAAAACACAATCCTTAACCGTTGGTGGTCGTATTGAGAAACTTGGGGATGAGTGGGAGCAGTTAGCTGTAAATATAGGCTTACAGCAGTCAGGTATATTAAAAAGCACTATTAGTTGGGCTTCTGACATGGTATCTTCTATGAAAGAAGGTCTTGTGAATGAAAATTGGTTTGAAGGAGCATTAAAAGATGCAGGAATAGAGCAATTTACATGGTACGAGAAGTTGTTTGGGATGCAAGATGTTTTTCAAAAGAAGTCTGTTTATTGGCAAAATTATGCAGCAGGTATGTCTGATAAAAAAGAAGGTACTTTACATAAAGGCATACTTCACGCTGTTCGTTCTTTTAACGCATTCGGTACAAAGCTAGCTAAAGGTGAGATAACGAAGAAAGCGTTTGACTTAGAGGTTGCACCCATAAGAAAGGCTTTAAAAATAATGAGAGGTTCGAGACGTACACATCGAATGAAAACTGATGGGTCTTGGAATCCTGATGCGGACACAACAGAAAAAGGTGGTGAATCAACAAGTAGCGGTCTTACATCTGTAGAGGCAAGGCAACCTCAGATATTCAATATTGACATAGAGAAGTTTGGTGAGATGACGATAAACACTAAAAACATATCGGAAAGTGCGAGTAATGTTAAGGAGCAGTTAACTCAAGCGTTAGTAGAAGCAGTTAATAATTTCCAAATAATAGCAGCAAAATAAGATGGCAAAACAACATTTTAGTATAGGCAGAACGAGTTTATCTCCCGACCAATTAAGCGTTGGAAATACAGCAGCAATAGCTGGGAATTTAGCAAAAAGAGCTATTCTTATACCGACAGTTAAACTAAAACAAGTAAATGCCGAAGCGGTTGGTGAGGAAAATAAGCATGGCTATATACCTGAGCAAGAGTATTTTGCCGATAATAATGATGGTACGAGTTTATTAGGAACTCCTGTTTACGGGACAATGAAGATTAAACGTCCTGAATATAGCGAGTTCATCTATAACAAAAAGGAAAAGAAATATGTAGACACTCCTGTTAATTTATCTAAAGGCAATCAGCAGGTTAAAGATGAGGACTACTTGTATATTGAAGGCTGCGTACTTGAGGTAACTCAAAATAAAAATATAGTAACGACAACTATTAGTGGTCAAAACGGGACAGACAAAGAGTATATAAACTTAGGAGATTTTGATATTAAGATGCATGGTTTTTTCTCAACAACTACACCTGACATATATCCAGCTTACGAAGTGAAAACATTAACAGAATACTTGAACGCTCCAAAACCATTAGAAATATCTAATACTTTTTTAAACGATTACTTCGGCATTAGCTCGTTAGTAGTAATGAAATACGATTTTAAGCAAACAAAAGGCATGCGAAACGTACAACATTTTACAGTAAGCTTTAAAAGCGATTTACCATTTGAAACAATAGAAATAGATAATGTTTAACAGACTTCGACATTCTATAAAAATAACACAACAAGACGCTACCGACGCTGCTGGTAAAGTAACGACTAAGCGTAGTAAAGTGTATATATTTCCGTACCACCACGAGGTAACGGTATCGAGGAGTTACGATGTGTTAACAGATACAGCGAAGATAGTACTGCCTAAAAACATAAACTTACCCGTTGGTGTTGAGTTATATGCAGGCGAAAACCCTATAATGATGCGTGGCGACATTGTAGAACTAAGTGCTGGCTACCATCCGAATATGCAAGTGGTATTTAAAGGGTACATATCGAAGGTTAATTCTCAGATACCTGTAACAATATCATGCGAAGATGAGATGTATCAGCTTAAACAGCAGATAACTAAAGAGAATATATCTGAAAAGTCGCTAACATTAAAGAAATTGCTAACAGATACCGGTATATCTACAACATACGAAACAAAACAAATAGAAGCTGGCTTAGGTGATTACCGTAGAGATAAAGTAACGAAAGCTTTTTTATTACAATCATTACGCAGCAGTCATGGCTTATTAGCTTACTTTGTGGATAAAATATTGTATGTGGGATTAGCGAGTTGGGGTAATGGTAAGAAACATGAGATAGTATTTGAGCGAGATGTTTACGATAACAATTTAGTGTTTTTACGTTCAGACGATATAAAGATAAAAGTAAAAGGTAAATTAGTGGTTGGTAATACTACCACAGAATATGATTACGGTGATAATCAAGGCGATTTAAGGACTGTATATCAATATGGAGGGGTAAAAGCTGACTTAGATAGAACTTGCGAGAAATTTTTGTCAGATTCAAAGTATAGCGGTTATTACGGAACATTTACAACAAGGTTAGAACCTGTAATGACGCATGGAGACATTGTAACAATTAAGAGTTATAAAGACCCAACTAGAGATGGCGACTATTTGATAAAATCCGTAACATTAACAATAGGAGTAAACGGAGGTAAGCAGAAAGTTGAGTTAGAGAGATTATTAAGCGTTGGAGATACAGAAGAAACAACACAAGAATGAGCGACGATAATACTATAAGAGAGATGGTGCGTAAGTTGGCAGGTTTTGATGACTTGATGTACGAGAGTGCTATATGTACTGTATCTAATATTAATGTAAGCGAGAACACTTGCACTTGCACGCCAACGGACGGTACAGCACCGTTTGTAGGAGTTCAGTTGTCAATGAGTCAATCTAAGGGTTTTCTGCTAGTTCCTACAGACGGAACGATTGTAGTTATAACCCAAATGAACGAGTTTGACGCATTTGTGAGTATGGTTAGCGATGTTGACCAAATATACTTGAACGGTGATGGCGAGGATGGATTAGTTAAGGTAAACGATTTGGTTACTAAACTAAACAATTTGGAGAATATGGTGAATGCACATATAGTAACGTATAACGCTCATACACATATAGCATCTAGTTTTGGGGCACCAACAACAACACCTGCTGCTCCTGATACACAAACACCGTTAGTACCAACAATAAAAGCGGACTTAGAAAACGACAAAATAAAACAAGGATAATATGGCAGAAGTACAAGACATAGACTTGATAGAGAACGAATTAAGTTTCGCTGATGGAGATTTTAATGTTGAATTTTCAGACCCACAACATCAAGAAGATATTATTGCCGAAGAAGTTGGCTCGTACAAACAATACCCGTTATTAGGTGTTGGTGTGCTGAAATATCTTAATAGTTCGGGTAGCGAATTGGTATTAAAACGTAGTATTTTAGTTCAGTTAGAAACTGATGGGTACTATGTGAACGAGGTAAGGTTTAACAAGTCGGACGTAAGCGAATTTACGGTTGACGCAGAACGAAGAACATGAGTAAATACAGAATAAAAGAAGGTCAATCTGTTTATGATTTAGCATTGGCTTATGGTTATGGAATTGAAGGTGTAGTTGAGTTTTTAAAAAACGCACCCGAAATAGAGAATTTAAACGACATTTCTTTAGGAGGTAGAGAAATTGAAGTTACAAAAAAAGAGAGTAAGCTTGGCAATTACCTATCTTTGTATGGTACAGGAATAGCGTCTGTTCCTCAAGATGATAATTGGATTTTAGCGAGTGGGAAATGGAACGATGCAGGGAGATGGGACGATAACGCATATTGGATAGACTAAAGACATGGCAATAAATACAATAAACGATAATGATGACGGTAGCGTAGTAAGAGCTATAATTAATGCTATTATAGCGATTGTAAACGCATTACCAATAACATCTGCATCAGAAGATTTAGTAGGCTCTCCCTGTGAATTAGCTATTGCTATTTCAGATGAATCTACAGCGTTAACGGTTGACACGGGAGTATTAACGTTTAGAATGCCATACGCAATGACTTTAACGGATGTTAGAGCATCTTTGTCGGTAGCAGGTACAACAAGTGGTGTAACAACTTTTGATATAAACGAAGGAGGAACAACTGTTTTATCAACAAAGTTAACGATTGATTATACAGAAAAAACAAGTACAACAGCAGCAACTCCAGCAGTAATAAGCGATGCTGATTTAGCAGATGACGCAGAGATAACTATTGATGTTGATGTGCTAAGTGGTGGAGCAACCGAAGCAGGTGGAAAGATTTACTTAATAGGAACAAGAGCATAATGTTTTTAATAAACCCATATGTGTTTGGTGGTGGTGGTGCAAGTGTTCCTGACGCTGTTAGTTTTTGGAATGCAGACAACTCTACTGATGATGCGTTTGGCGCAAACAATGCCACGTTAGTTAATGGTGCAACATATAACGCAAGTGGCAAAGTTAATCAAGCTTTTAGTTTAGATGGTCTTAATGACGAAGTTACAGCAGGGACAAACGCATTTTCAACAGCAGCCGTTTCTATTTCGTTTTGGATAAAACCATCTTCATTGCCTACCGATGCGTGTTTAATTTCGTATTCTAAAGGTTATGGTAGTGCTGCTTGGACGTTATACTGGCATGCAGCATCTAAATTGTATTTTACGTTTGCTGGTGGAACAGTATTAAACTCTACATCTTCGTTAGTTGCTGGAACATGGTCGCACGTTGTAATTACTTACGATAATTCAGAGTGTAAAATATATTTTGACGGAGTTTTAGAAGATACAGGTGGAGCTGTTGCGCCACTACACAACGTATCAGATACACTATATTTAGGCTCGGAGAGAGGAGCGTTTCCAATACCAGGACTTTATGATGCAACAGGTGTATGGGATGAAGTATTAACACAAGACCACGTAACAGCGTTATATAACGGTGGGGCAGGGTTACAACCTTTTTAGTATGGGATACGCAATATTAACAAAAGAAGAATTAAATAACGTCGATACCGACAACTTAAAAATAAACGGTAAAAGCATAACTTATGCAGAACATTCAAACGTTGCAAAAGATTTATTTTTAACGCAAGGCGACCAGTTTACACAATACACAAAAGAGGAAGTTTACGATTACATTCAAGAAAAGTCTTTAGAATGGAACGGATTACCACCAAGATTATAAATTATGCCGCATAGACAACCGATATTTGATTTTATAAGATTATCCGTAGGAGGAACAGCAGGAGTAGTAGCTACATTTGCATTAGTAAACCAACTTTTAGGAACGGTAATAGCATTGCTGACATTAACCTTTTTAATATGGCGACATTTGAAGGATAGAGAATATGTTAAAAAAAGAGATGAAAAAATAGAACGTAAAAAGCATGAGAAATATTAATAGAGTAGTACTTCATTGTACAGCAACGCAACCATCGGCAACTGTTCAGAGCATCTTAAACTATTGGAAGAATGTTAAAAAATGGAAATCTGTTGGTTATCATTGGATAATTGAGCCATGCGGAAATGCAACTTGCTTGTCTCCAATACAAGATGTGACTAATGGAGCTAGAGGTTTCAACTCGGACTCGTTACACGTATCATATATTGGGGGTGTGGACGAAGATAATAATCCAAAAGATACAAGAACGCAAGAGCAAAAAGATAAAACTTTATTTTTACTAAAAGGCTTTAGAAGTCAATTTAAGGATATAGAAATTACAGGACATAGAGATTTAAAAGGTGTAAATAAAGCTTGCCCCTCGTTCGATGTAAAAGAGTGGTTAAAACACGTAAAGTTATGAAAGAATTGTTAGACAATGTTAAAGCATCTTTAGACGATAATACTAAAGGTTTTTCAAGTAGAAAATTATCAGCACTAGCTATTATGATATGCGTAATAATTGTGCATGGGGCTTGGATAAAAAACTGTTTTATAGTAGAAGATTTTAGCTTACTATCGACTGTATTAACAATAGATTATACTTTTGTAGGTGGCTTATTAGGATTAACCACGTATTCTAAATTAAAGGATAAAAAATGAGAGTAGCAGCACTATTAATATTACTACTTAGCCTAACATCATGCAGCACGTTTAAAGAGAATAGACGCATACAAAAATGCGCTAAATACAAATGTGTTAGCGATGTAAAAGAAACTATAAAAGAGGTTATAAAAGATACTATAGTTTATATTACAGAAAAGGGAGAAACTAAATACTTAGATAACCCTTGCGCTGAATTGTGCGA
>TARA_R110002033_G_scaffold11397_11_pt1 | contig 15355 bp, 14 predicted proteins | sample TARA_R110002033 | Tara Oceans TARA_R110002033 (sample SAMEA4397051) | marine metagenome | biome: Polar Biome; feature: [SRF] surface water layer (ENVO:00010504); material: water (ENVO:00002006), including particulate matter (ENVO:01000060) such as... | depth 5 m
GAGAAACAATTTGGCAAGCCAGATGTAATTGCCGGTGTTGCCACTGGAGCAATTGGAATTGGGATGCTAGTTGCAGAGAGTATGGGATTACCATTTGTATATGTGCGTCCGGAAGCAAAAAAACATGGCCGTCAAAACCAAGTAGAAGGTTTTTTACAAAAAGGACAGAACGTAGTAATTGTAGAAGATTTAATTAGTACTGGTGGTAGCAGCTTGAATGCCGTTGAGGCTTTACGTGCCGCTGGGGCAAATATTAAAGGGATGGCAGCAATATTTACTTACGGCTTTGACATTTCTACACAAAATTTCAAAGATGCTAATGTGGATTTATTCACTCTAAGTAATTATGAAAATTTATTAAATTTGGCTGTAGCCAAAAGCTATATTACAGAAAAAGAAGAAACGACGTTAAGAGAATGGAGTGTTAATCCTTCGACTTGGAATAACGAAATAAAATAAATACTTACTTATATGAACTTAGAGAGCCCAAAAGTTACTGTTCAAAAATCAGCTCAAGATTTATTCACATTATTAACTGATGTGAAGAATTTTGAACAATTGATGCCTGAAAATATTGCTAAATTTGAAGTAATTGGTGAAGACGCGTTTATTTTTGGATTGAAAGGGATGCCTGAGATCAAATTAAAAATGAAAGAAAAAATAGCACCTAACAAGATCGTTCTTGGAGCTGCTAGTGATAAGTTACCATTCACATTAGTGACTAATATCGAGGCAACTTCGGAAACTTCAAGTTCGGTAAAATTAGATTTTGAAGGTGATTTTAATCCTATGATGGCTATGATGATTAAAGGGCCAATTGGGAAATTTATTGAAACTCTAGCAACAAACATGGGAAAATTATAATCCCCGTTAATTGTATAAAAAAGTCCCTTAAATTAATTTTTGAGGGACTTTTTGTTTAATATAACATTTGAATTTCTTTGATATTATACTGTACCACAGCATCGTTTTCAAGCAAGATTTGCAATTTACCTTGAGCAGAGACACCCTGAATAATTCCCATGAATCTATCGCCATCTGGCAATTCAAAAGTAACAGGAACATTTTTTTTAAAAAGTAAATTCAAGTATTCCCTCCACAACGAATCAGGGTTGGTCTTTAAAACAATCATAGCATCTTTTAACTCTTGTACAATTGCTAACAACACTGCTTGCTTGTCAAATTCTTGTTTAGCGATGACAGCTAGAGAAGACCCTTTAGGAAGGTTTGCAAAATTTGTTTGGTTAATATTAATTCCAATACCTACGATAGAAGTAACTGAACCGTCAATTTTAATACTATTTTCGATCAAAATTCCGCCAATTTTGTAATTGTATGACATTATGTCGTTTGGCCATTTTATCGCTAATTCAGGTATTTTAAATAATTGTAATGCCCGTACTACAGCAAGAGCCACCGCAATATTTAGAGTATAGATTTGGTTCAAATCAATTAAAACATCCTTAATAAGCACACTCATTGTTAGGTTCTTACCTTTCTCAGCTACCCATACTGACCCCATTTGACCTTTACCCTTTGTTTGAATTTCGGCTGTTACAACAGTGAAATTTTCAACAAACTGCTTACTAGCTAACCCCTTAAGGAAATCATTTGTTGAATCTATGGCATCGAGTTTGATTAGTTTCATTGACTATAATTTGTGCAACAGAATTTAATATTTTGTTAAGGGTCAAAAATAATCACAAAAAATGGTAACTTTACCAACTTATATAAAAATTTTTCATGGCAAAAAAGACAATTAATAATGATGACTTACTAGCAAACATCATTAAGGGAATAGAAGAAGTAAAAGGAAATGACATTAGCATTCTAGACTTAAGAGAAATTGATACAGCCGTTTGTGACTATTACGTAATTTGTAATGGTAATTCTAACACACAAGTAAACGCTATTGTAAACTCTATCCAAAAAATCGTTTCAAAAGAATTAAAAGACAAACCTTGGCATGTTGAGGGATCAGACAATGCTGAATGGGTTCTTATGGATTACGTAAACATCGTTGTACACGTATTTCAACAACAAATTAGAGAATACTACAATATTGAAAGTTTGTGGGGTGACGCTAAGATCACTACAATCGAAAACAAATACTAAAGAAAAACACAAGTAATGGCTAAAGATAATAATCCAAACCCTAATAAGTTTAAAGTAAGTCCGTGGCTAGTTTACACTGCTATTTTACTAATCTTTTTATTTATTAGCTTTATAACGGGTGGCTCAAGTTTGCAAGAACCTTCACAGTTGAGCTCTTCTAAATTCAATACGTACCTAGAACAAGGGCAAATTGAAAAAGTTATTGTTTACAATAAATTAGAAGCCGAAGTTTTTTTAAAAGCGGATGCTCTAAAACTTAAAGAGCACGCAAAAGTTTCTAAAGACTTATTTGACAATACAAACAAAGGTCCACAATACACCTTTGACATTGGTAATGATCAAATTTTCCAAACTAAATTAGAAAAAGCGGTAGCTGAAGGAAAATTAAAAGATTTTAGTTTTCAAGCGAAAAGTAACTGGTCTGACTTATTTATAACACTTTTACCAATAATTATTATTGTAGGTGTCTGGTTATTTATCATGCGAAAAATGTCTGGCGGAGGTGCTGGAGGTGGTGGTCAAATATTTAACATTGGAAAATCTAAGGCTAAATTATTTGATGAAAAAACCGATATTAAAACTACTTTTAAAGATGTAGCTGGATTAGAGGGTGCTAAAGAAGAAATACAAGAAATTGTAGAATTCTTAAAAAACCCAGAAAAATACACTAATCTAGGTGGTAAAATTCCAAAAGGAGCTTTGCTAGTAGGACCTCCTGGTACAGGAAAAACATTATTAGCTAAAGCCGTTGCTGGAGAAGCACAGGTTCCTTTCTTTTCATTATCAGGATCTGACTTTGTTGAAATGTTTGTAGGTGTAGGAGCTTCTAGAGTTCGTGACTTATTTAAACAAGCCAAAGAAAAATCTCCTGCTATCATCTTTATTGATGAGATTGATGCTGTGGGTAGAGCGAGAGGAAAAAGTAATATGTCAGGTGGTAATGATGAAAGAGAAAACACTCTTAATCAATTATTGACAGAAATGGACGGTTTTGGTACAAATTCTAATGTAATTGTACTTGCTGCAACCAACAGAGCAGATGTTTTAGACAAAGCTTTAATGCGTGCTGGACGTTTTGACAGACAAATATTTGTTGATTTACCAGACATTCGTGAGCGTGCTGAAATTTTCAAAGTACACTTAGCTCCATTGAAAAAAGTAGAAGGTTTAGACCTAGACTTTTTAGCCAAGCAAACACCTGGTTTCTCAGGAGCTGATATTGCTAATCTTTGTAATGAAGCTGCTTTGATTGCTGCGCGTTTTAATAAAACTGCGGTAGACAGACAGGATTTCTTAGATGCTGTAGATAGAATTGTAGGTGGATTAGAAAAGAAAAATAAAATCATTAGCCCAGAAGAAAAGAAAGCTATTGCTATTCACGAAGCTGGTCACGCAACTGTGAGCTGGATGTTAGAACATGCAGCACCTCTTATTAAAGTTACAATTGTTCCTCGTGGACAAAGCTTAGGAGCTGCTTGGTACTTACCAGAAGAGCGTCAAATTGTTCGTCCTGACCAAATGTTAGACGAAATGTGCGCAACGATGGGTGGTAGAGCTGCAGAAAAAGTAACTTTTGATCGTATTTCTACCGGAGCATTAAGTGATTTAGAAAAAGTTACTAAACAAGCGAGAGCGATGGTGACGATTTACGGATTAAACGATAAGATAGGAAATGTAACTTATTATGATTCTACAGGTCAAGGAGAATACAACTTTTCTAAACCATACTCTGATGAAACAGCAAGAGTTATCGATACTGAAATCTCGTTATTAATTGAGGGTCAATATCAAAGAGCGATTACTATTCTTGAAGAAAATAAAGATAAGTTGAATCAATTAGCTGATATATTAATCGAAAAAGAGGTCATCTTTAAAGACGATTTAGAAGCTATTTTTGGTAAGCGAACATTCGATGCTAATTTAGAAGAAGTAGTATCGTAATTACATACATAGACTAAAAAAAATTAAAATCTTAATTCAAAATTCACTTTTTGAATTAAGATTTTTTTATCTTTGGACGTTTCAAACAATATGTAAAGTACCACCACAATATATGAGTCTTTTTAGTAAATTTTTTGGTTCTAGTAGTTCGGCCGCAGATGAGGAGAAGGTGAGAGAAGAGCAAGAAACTTCGAACATTAATAACATGTCTGTAGATGAACAGTTTACTTATCATTTTAAAAAGAATGGTGGGAAATTTTTGTACTGTGAAAACATGGACGAACTGAAAGAACAGTTTGAGAATATTCTTGAAGAGAACGATTGGTTTGAAAGCCAAGTGTTGTGTTATGATCACAAATTATTTGGATTATTAGATGAAAACAGATTGAGATACGGGATGACTTCTAATCCTAAATTCTTGTTTTCTACTTGCGAAAATTTAATTGCTGAAGAAGGTTCTATACTTTTTTCTTCAAAACAAATTAAGCAACACAAGCCTAATGAACTACCTACTAACATTGTAGTTTATGCAACTACAAGTCAAATGCTTGCTACAAAAAGCGACGGACTTACTGCAATAAAAAAGAAGTACGAAAGAGATTTCCCCACTAATATAACAGCAATTAAATATTTTGAAAAAGCAAAAGAGGAAAACTTCACACAATACGGAAGTTCTCCAAAGAATCTTTATTTATTGCTTTTAGAAGACCTTTAAAATGAATGAAACTTTAAAGAGATCTATATCAGGAGCCGTTTATATTGTTTTATTGATAGCTTCAATTTTATATTCTACTGATAGTTTTTTTATTCTGTTCGGGGCATTTTTACTTATAGCAACTTTTGAGTTCTGTAACTTAGTGCAAATAAATAAAATCATTCCGGTATTACTTGCCGCAGGCTGTTTCAGCTTATTTTATATGATATCTTTTGCTAAGGAAGGATTGCTATTTGATCTTCGATTCAGTAAGAACTTTGATTTATCAGTTTTATTTTTCACCTTATTTGTATTCATTAAATGCATTCATTTTCTATTTGACAATAAGGCGGTAAAAATTGATTCTTTTTCAAAATATGTATACTTACTAGGCTATATTATTTTACCCTTTATAATTATCACAAAAATTCCTTTTGGAAAGGATGGTTACAATCCAAAAATCCTAATAAGCATCTTTATTTTAATTTGGACAAATGATACCTTTGCCTATATTGTGGGTAAATCTATAGGGCGAACAAAATTATTTGAAAGAATCTCTCCTAAAAAAACAATCGAAGGATTTTTTGGAGGTGTTGTATTTGCAGTAGTTATAAGTTATGTTATCGCTAAATATTATATTGAAATAGCAGAATCAAATATTTACATTTGGATTATAATTGCCATCATTGTTGGTTTTTTTGGAACCGTAGGCGATTTAATCGAATCTAAGTTTAAACGAGTAGCTGGTGTTAAAGACAGCGGAAAAATAATGCCTGGTCACGGAGGTGTACTAGATCGACTAGATAGTGTTATATTTGTAGCACCAATTGTATTTTTATTTTATCAAATTTTAAATTATGTTTCATAGAGAAGGAATTAAAACAATTTTATTTGGCTCAATTTTTACGACAGCCGTATTGTTACTATCTGATAAGTTTATCACGCTAATTTGGCTGCAAAAAACAGTGCAAATTGCTGCTTTTATCATCTTGGTGATCATTCTACAGTTTTTTAGAAATCCTAAAAGAACTGCCATTTTGAGTGAAACAGAGATACTAGCTCCTGTGGATGGAAAAGTAGTGGTTATCGAAGAAGTATTCGAAGCAGAATATTTCAAGGATAAGCGCATACAAATCTCTATTTTCATGTCACCTATTAATGTGCACGTTACCCGTTATGCATTAAGCGGATTGGTGAAATTTAGTAAATACCACCCAGGTAAATTTTTAGTTGCTTGGCATCCTAAGGCGAGTGAAGAAAATGAAAGAACTACAGTGGTCATTGAAAACCCAAATTTTGGTCAGGTTTTATACCGCCAAATTGCAGGTGCGCTAGCCCGCCGTATTGTAAATTACGCACAAGAAGGTATGCAAGTAGTTCAAGGTACAGATGCTGGTTTTATAAAATTTGGTTCAAGAGTAGATATCTTCTTACCACTAGGAACACCAGTAAATGTTGTTCTTAATCAAAAAGCTATTGGTGGAAAGACAATTATTGCAACTAAGGCATAATGAACACAAATGATATAGATCTTCAGTTTCAAAAAGCTATTGAAAGTGCTGCAGCGATGACGCAAGCATCTTTACCGCAAGACGTTCAGTTGCGATTATATGCTTATTATAAGCAAGCGACTCTTGGTACTGTTGAGATAAGACAAACTACGTCTTATCATTTAAGAGATGCATTTAAAACAAATGCTTGGATGCAAATTAGCCATATTACTGCAACTGAGGCAAAGCAAGAATATATAGCAATCATCAATAGCATATTAAAAAACAATGAGGAAAATGAAAAATAAGGTCCTGTTTGCAAGTGCATTTACCGCAGTAATTTTACTTTTTTCTTGTCAAGATAAAAAGTTTACAGAAGTTGTTGAAGTGCCCTTACCTACTGCTCAAGAAAAAGTTTCTATAGGTTATCCAGAAGATGTTAAGGCAAAAGAAGGATCATTTCAAGTCGAAAAACTTCCCTATGCTTATGATGCATTATCTCCTACAGTTTCTCCTCTTACTCTAGAAACACATTATTCTAAACATTATCTTTCAGATACAAACGGTTTAAATGCAGCAATTGCTGGTACACCGTATCAAAATCAGTCTATAGTAGACATATTATCCAAACTAGATATAAGAGATACCGAGCTTCGTAATGATGCTGGTGGATACTACAATCACAGTTTGTACTGGAAATCTATGGCTCCTGACACAGGAGGAACACCAACAGATACTGTTGCAGGGACAATCAATCGCGATTTTGGATCTTTTGCTAATTTTAAATCTGCTTTTAAAACTGAAGCTTCTAGTCAAGTTGGTTCAGCGTGGACTTTTTTAGTCGTAGACAAATACGGTAAACTAAGAATTACAAGCACACAAAATCAGGATAATCCATTAATGCGTAATGCAGCGGTTCCTGGAACTCCTATATTAGCGATCGATTTATGGGAACACGCCTATTACCTAGGTTATCAATATCGTAGAAAAAATTATATCGATTCTTTCTTCAATGTAATAAACTGGAAACAAATTAATGAGAATTATGAAGAGGCTTTAAGAAAGAAATATTAATTCCTATTTGTATTTTAAAAAAAAATGCTGATGATAACAAAATGTTACATCAGCATTTTTTTTGTTCGAACAAACAATTCTATAATTTATAGATAAAAGATTCCAATGGAGCTATGGTAATACTTATTGTGGCTTTGCCTTCTCTTACATTTAGCTCCCCTTGAGTACCATCAGACAGTTGATCAATTAAAGTGTATGTGCCATCAGTTAAATTCCATTGCGAAGCTACAACAGATGGAATTACTACATCAAATGAACCCTTTTGTGTCGCCGAGAAATTACTAATCACTATCAATTTCTCATTTGCTGACCATCTAGCAAAAGCATAAATAGTTTTGGCTACTTGCTCCTCATTTGTTTTTGCATCAATTTCTAAAGCTGCGTACTTCCCCATCAAAGCATCACTTGTTCTTGAAAAATTGAGCAAACGCCTATAGAAATTTCTAAGTTCCTTTTCTTTTGGCGATAACCCACCTCCATCAAACTTTCCATTATTCATCCATTTTTGATGGTTAGGAACACCTACATAATCAAAAATAGATGTTCGAGTTGCAGTACCATAACCACTATTCTCATTTGCTGCCTCCCCTACTTCCTGTCCAAAATAAATCATTGTAGGTGCACTACTTATTGTTGTTGAAACCACCATCAACGCTTTACCACTTTCGGCAGAACCTGCAAAAGCTTTATTTGCCAAACGTTGTTCGTCATGATTATCAAGAAAATGCAGCATGTGATGCTCTATATCTGCAAGTTCATTTTGAATAATCGTCAGATCATTAGTGTTGGCTTTTCCTTGAGTAATCGCTTTAAGCTTATCATATGTAGCTACTTTATCATATAAGTAGTCCATTTTACCTAGTTGGATATAATTGCGATACTGATCTGGCTGATACACTTCTGCGACTAGAAAAGCATCAGGATTTGCCATCTTTATCGCCGAATTCATGTAACTCCAAAATTCATAAGGGACCATCTCTGCCATATCATATCTAAAACCATCAACTCCTTTAGCTGTCCAATAAAGTGCAATGTCACGAAATTTTTTCCATGAATTAGGAACATCTTTATTTTTCCAGAAAGCATAGTGCGCTGCAATAGGTTTAGTAGCATAATTAGCGGGTAGCAGCGGAAAATCTTTTGTGCCATCAGGACGCACACCATAGTTTATCTTAACTGTTTCATACCAATCATTTTTATCCGGTTTAGACAATTTTGATCCATTACCAGTCCACTTTGCTGGAATTTCAGTGAATTTTCCATCACTTAAAGCGTGTTTTTCACCATTTAAAGGAATTACCGTATCTGGAACTTCAAATTTTGAATCAGGAATATAATAAAAATTATTGTCTCTTTTGTACGCTACAGATGTATCATCGCTTGCACCAAAATCCTCTACTCCGTCTGGGTTATTTTTACCTTCATATTTGCGTGCAATGTGGTTGGGTACAATATCAATTATGACTTTCATTCCTAAATTGTGCGTGCGAGCAATTAGCGCCTCAAACTCCTGCAATCTATTTTCTGGCTGTACAGCTAGATCTGGATCTACATTGTAGTAATCCTTTACGGCATAAGGAGATCCAGCGCGTCCTTTAACTACATCTGGATCATCATTAGATATTCCGTATTTTGTGTAGTCTGTAATCACAGCGTGGTGCGGCACACCTGTATACCAAATATAATCGACACCTAAATCTTTTATTTCGCGTAAAGCGACATCAGTAAAATCTTCAAACTTCCCTACTCCATTTTCGGCGATGGTTCCCCAAGGTTTATTTGTAGTATTTTTATTTCCGAAAAGCCTTGTAAAAACTTGATAGACCACCACTTTTTTTTCTGGTTCTTTATTTTGAATCTTAGTTTCACTTGTCACTTCGCTAGTTTTACACGAACTAACAATAATGGCAAAAGTTACCGCTGTAATAGCTATTTTATTTCTCATTGTTTCTATTTTAGATATCCTGTATTTCGTAACAGTAAAAGATACAAATCTAATTTACTGTAATTTATAAGAACTTTTCTTTTACAAATTAAGTGCCACCGTTAAAAAACATTTATCGAAGCAACTACAACGTGAGAGTTTCATTTTATGTTAATAAAAAATAGTGCCAAAATATTTCTCAACATTACTGCTTGTTGCTATTCTATAAATAAATGCTAATATCGATTAGGATTGTTTCCTTTTTCTTAAATTTGACAAAAAATAAATCCATTGAATAAATATCTATTCTTAATAGGCTGTTTCTTGCTGCTTTTTGGTTCGAAATCAACTTTTGCGCAAGCACCAAAAAAAATAATTGTTGAACACGCGGATTATGGCGATACAAATACGGAAGAATTGCCAGAAGGCTTTCTTTTAAGTGGTAATGTAAAGGTAAACCACGACGGAATTGTACTAACCTGTAATAAAGCCTATTTTTTTAGAAATGAAAATTACATCAAAGCTTTTGGGAATGTTCAGTTAGTACAGGGCGATACCTTATTTTTAAATAGCAAATACGCTGAGTACAACGGAAATATGAGACGTGCTTTTGCCTCTGGAGATGCATATATGAGTTCGCCAGACGCGACACTTAATACGGACACCATTAACTTCGATAGAAATACTCAAGAAGTATATTACAATTCGCCTGGTACTATTGTTAATAAAGACAATACCTTAAAATCGAAATCGGGTCGTTATTATGTCGAACAAAAGAAATTTCAGTTCTTGACGGCAGTTACAATCACTAATCCACAGTATGTAATTAAGTCAAATCATTTAGATTATTATAGCAATTCTGGGCACTCTTATTTATTAGGTCCTTCGACGATTACTAGTAAAAATAATTACATCTACACCGAAAAAGGTTTTTATGACACCAAGAAAAATTTGGCGCATTTCCTTAGAAAATCTTATATTAAATATGATGACCGATTAATTGAGGGAGACAGTTTGTATTATGATCGAAATAAAGAGTTTGCCTCAGCAACCCGTAATGTAAAAATAACAGACTCTATAAACAGAGCGATTATTAAAGGACATTATGGAGAAGTTTTCAAGAAGAAGGACTCGATGTTTGTCACAAAAAGAGCACTAGCAATAAACTTTGTTGATAATGATTCTGTTTACATTCACGGAAAAAGATTGATGGTAACCGGTAAAGAAGGTGATCGAATAATTAGAGCATACAACAACGTGCGCTTTTTAAAGAAGGATATGAGCGGAAAATGCGATTCTATCCACTCGAGTTCTAAAAATTCTTTGACAAAATTAATTGGCAATCCTATTTTATGGAACGGGGAAAACCAAATAACCGGAGATGTTATTCATTTAATAGGGAACAACAGCACAAAAAAAATTGATTCTCTCAAAGTTCTCAATAATACTTTTCTAGTGTCAAAAGACACATTAGGAACCGGTTTCAATCAAGTAAAAGGACTCAATCTCTATGGGAAATTCTTAGATGGAAAATTGCATGACGTGGACATAGTGAAAAATGCCGAGGTAATTTTTTACATGCGCAACAATGAAAATGAACTTATAGGTATTAATAAAAATATCAGTAGTAGAATTAATATGATATTAGACAATAATGCCATCGAAACGATTACCTTTTTTAATCAAGTTGATGGTGATATTTACCCCGAAGCAGATCTACCCGAGAATGCCCGAAAGTTGAGAGGACTTGTATGGAGAGCTGATGAGCGCATTTTTAAAAAGGAAGATCTATTTACAGACGAAGAAAATGAGTACAACGATAAGATGATTGAAGATGGCAAGAAAGACAATGCTGCTAAAAACGTACCCTTAAAAGTGAGAAAGGAAACTTTAAATTATGATAAAAAGAAACCCAAAAGCAAATAGTACATCCTTGCCTTTTGCCATTCTTAAAAAAGCATTATAATCACTTTATTTTAATTAGGTGCCTAGCACCAACAGATTAAAACATTCACACTATTGAAAACAGATTTTATTAAATACCAAGCACAAACCTCTCCTTATCCATTAGGAATGGAGGTTTCTCATGCAATTGGATCCTATATTTACGACGTTAATAATAAAAAATACTTAGACTTTGTGGCCGGAGTTTCTGCCTGCACATTGGGCCATCAACCCGCACGAGTGAATCAAGCAATCAAAGATCAGCTTGATAAATACTCGCATGTCATGGTTTATGGAGAATACTCTCAAAGTCCGGCAGTTGAATACTGCAAGTTATTAGCTTCACACTTACCTGCACCTTTAGATAAAACCTATATGGTAAATTCAGGCACCGAAGCTATTGAAGGAGCACTTAAACTTGCCCGCAGAGTTACTGGTCGTAGTCAATTAATTTCGTGTCACAACGCTTACCATGGAAACACCATGGGATCATTAAGTGTGATGGGATTTGAAGAACGAAAACAAGTTTTCCGTCCGTTGATTCCTGATGTCGATTTTATTACCTTTAATAATGAAGCCGACCTTGAAAGGATTACAACAAAAACAGCTGGAGTTTTACTTGAAACAATTCAAGGAGGTGCTGGATTTATTCAGCCTGAAAATGATTTTCTGGAAAAAGTGAAAGCGAGATGTACTGCTGTAGGAGCATTACTAATACTAGACGAGATCCAGCCAGGTTTTGGTCGAACAGGGAAGTTATTTGGTTTTCAAAATTACAATGTCGTTCCAGATATTCTCGTTATGGGAAAAGGAATGGGTAGCGGAATGCCTGTAGGTGCTTTTACCGCTTCAAGCGAAATGATGGATTTATTGAGTGATAACCCTAAACTGGGTCACATCACTACCTTTGGTGGTCATCCTGTCATAGCGTCAGCATGTTTAGCGACATTGCAAGAATTAACTAAGACTGAGCTGATGAATCAAGCATTAGAGAAGGAAAAGCTCTTCCGCTCTCTTCTGGTACATCCTTTGATTAAAGAAGTTAGAGGTAAAGGTTTGATGCTAGCGGCAATGACTGAAACCGCTGATATTACTAATGAAGTAATATTAAAATGCCAAGACAAAGGGTTAATATTGTTCTGGTTATTGTTTGAAGGCTGCGCTATTAGAATTACGCCTCCATTAACCATTTCTAATCAAGAGATTGAAGAAGGTTGTACCATAATCAAGCAAGTAATGGACGAAATCTTAGCATCAACATAAACCCATAAACCGCCACTATTTTAAATAAGACTATTGTTAATTAAATTGTTCACAACAATTCTGATTTCTTTTTACAGCAGTAGTTATGATACCTAACTTTATTTAGGTCAAATTCAAAAAAACAAAGTATGCAATTAAGCAACGAAGAAGAAGACTATAACTTATCATTATCCAAATTTGAGTCTATGTTGAAAACCAACAAAGTACTCTTTTTTGACTCGGAAGAGTTTGAAGAAATTATTCTTCATTACCTAGATATGGGTAAGGCAGCATTAGCCAAAAAAGCACTCAAACTAGGCTTGGATCAACATCCAAAGTCAGTGGGGCTTAAACTAGTGCAAGTCGAAATTTTAGTATTTGATGATAAGCTGGATATTGCTGAAAAGCTTTTGAACGAACTCTATGCTATCGAACCAAATAACGAAGAAATATATATACAAAAAGCAAATATCTATTCGAAAAGAGATCAGCATGAAAAAGCTGTCGAGTTTTTAAAAATTGCGCTTACGTACACCGAAGATTTTGCCGATGTCTACAACTTGATAGGCATGGAATATCTCTTTATGGATAAGTTAGAACAAGCTAAAGAAAGTTTTATTAAATGTCTTGAAGAAGATCTTGAAGATCAATCGGCTTTGTACAATGTGGTTTACTGTTTTGAATTTTTAGATCAAAACTTAGATGCTATTGCTTACTTAACAAAGTACATAGATAAAAACCCTTACAGCGAAATCGCTTGGCATCAAATGGGGCGTTTGTACTATGATCTTAAAGATTATGAAAACGCAATACGTGCCTTTGACTACGCTACTTTAATTGATGATGAATTTCTAGGTGCTTTTATGGAAAAAGCAAAAGCCTATGAAAGAATGAAGCAATACGAGGAGGCAATTGAAAGTTACAACCGCACGATTGCGCTTGATGATGCTACATCCTATGCCCTATTGCGCATTGGTAAATGTCACGAACGTTTAGGTAACACAGCTCTTGCAATAAAGTATTATAATGAAACAGTGCATGAAGATCCACTTTTAGACAAAGGTTGGATAGCAATAACTGATTTTTACATCCGTCAAAAAAACTTTCAAAAGGCACTCTTTTTTGTCAATAAAGCCTTGGCAATTGACAATCAAAACAGACTGTACTGGAAGCGATATGCAAAAATCAACAAAGAAATGAACTTCTTTGAAGAGGCTGAATTTGGTTTTAGAAAAGCAGTAGAATTTGGAGACACTGAATTAGACACTTGGTTATTCTGGGTGAATATTTTACAATTCTTGGGAGAATTTGATACCGCTATTCAAACCTTATTACAAGCATCTGAATATTTCCCTGAGGAAAATGAGATCGAATACCGATTAGCAGGCTTATATTTTATGGCACAAGAAACTACAAAAGCTAAGTTCCATTTGAGCAATGGCTTGCGATTAAACTTTGATAATTACATTTTACTTGAGGATTTATTTCCGGTAGTATGGACTAACAAAGCAGTGAGAAATTATATCGAAAAATATAAAAAAGAGTAATGGCAGAGAGTATTAAAAAAAGATTTGGCTTACTTGGTAAAAACATCAGTTATTCTTTTTCGAAAGGTTATTTTGCCGAAAAGTTTGCATCTGGTTCGTTAAACGATTTAAGCTACGAAAACTTTGATCTACAAGATATCAGTGAATTTGAGACGCTAATTGAGAACAACCATCAAGAACTGGCTGGCATAAATGTAACTATTCCTTATAAGGAGGCAGTAATCCCTTTTCTTGATAAATTATCTAAAAAAGCCAAGCTTATTGGTGCTGTGAATACAATAAAATTTACCCGTAATGGTAAATTGAAAGGTTATAACACCGACTATTACGGTTTTAAAAAGGCAATAAAACCCTTGCTAGCTGAACATCATAAAAAAGCATTAATTTTAGGAACAGGAGGCGCATCAAAAGGTGTTTGTTTTGCATTAGATGAGTTGGGAATCACGTATACGTTTGTATCAAGAATCAAAAATGAAAACACTATTTCGTATGAAGATTTAGATCAAGATGCATTTGCAGAGCATACTATTGTCATTAATGCAACGCCTGTAGGAACTAGTCCTGATATCACTGCCTTTCCTGCAGTACCGTATCAGTATTTTACGCCACAACATATTGCTTTTGACCTTATCTATAACCCGGCTGTAACACAATTTTTAAGTAAAGCAGCTGTACAAGGAGCACAAACTAAAAATGGTTACGACATGCTTGTCTATCAAGCAGAAAAGTCATGGGAGATCTGGAATAAATAAATAGCTTCAACAAAAAATAAATATAACTTTCAATCTTTTAATGAGATTGGAAGTTTTTTTTTGGAAATTTCGCTCCTAAACTCTTTATAATTACTAAAACTCTATTCTCTTTTTATATCAACTTTTTAATTTGAATCTACAAGTTTCTTGATAAATCTTGGCTCATAGCCCTGATAGAAGCGGCATCCTTTTATGGTTTTGTTTAAAACTATAAAAGATACAGCGTATAGCAGGAAACAGCTCCAGAAAATTGAATCGTATACGTAAAACCACTCTTAATTAGTCATTTATTTTGTTATTAGATACTGCTTTACTATCTTTCCAATTCAATTTATTAACAACCGTAAACATTGAACCAATGTTAGAAGAAAAGAATGATAACCTGCAAGATGCAGATGGAAAATTAGCTACTGAAACTGCTACTGCTGAATCAAATGTTTTAGACGATACTGCAAATGACGAAGCTGTAAATGATCATCAAAAAGCGATGAATGCTATCGAGGATTCAAACGCTGAGGAAAGTGAGGACGAGACTTTAAAAGATCGCCATGAAATTCCTATGCAAGATTATGATAGCTTATCGATGGAAGAACTTGTCGAAAATTTAAAAAGTATTACTGCTGTCGAGAAAG
>TARA_R110002033_G_scaffold98637_1_pt1 | contig 15317 bp, 13 predicted proteins | sample TARA_R110002033 | Tara Oceans TARA_R110002033 (sample SAMEA4397051) | marine metagenome | biome: Polar Biome; feature: [SRF] surface water layer (ENVO:00010504); material: water (ENVO:00002006), including particulate matter (ENVO:01000060) such as... | depth 5 m
AAAAGCAGGTTTATGCATGTTATTATAAATTCTTTGCCAGTCATATGTTTTAAATGCGTCCCACTCCGTTAAAACAGCAATCGCATGAGATTCTTTACTCGCTTTATAGGGGTCATTTTCAACTTTCAATAAGGTTCTGTTTTCTTCAGAACTACGGGAATTCAATATAGACTAAACCTGGTTCAAAAATTGGCAATTTGCTTAAATCTTCATTGTTCCAAACTGCAATTCTTGATGTATTGATGTCAACAATAGTCTCTTTAAAATGTGAACATTTTTGTGCAACCACCGCCATGGTTGGGCCTCCTACTTAGCCTGCGCCTATGCAGCAGATGTTTTTTATGATCATTTTATTTTTTTATTAATGCAAATATAAGTTCTTAAAAAGAATACTATTTATGGTTTTTTATTTTAATCATTAAGTCTAAATATTCGTTGTTTATTAAATTCCAACTAAACTTGTTTTCAATCCTTTTTTTATTGTTCTCTAATAAATTGTTGTGCTTGTTTTTAATTACATTATCAACGTACCTGCTTATATCTTCAAAAGTTTCGAAATAAAAAGCGTTATCTTTTAAAATAGATTTATTAAATATATTGTTATTTGCTATTATTAATGAATTAGATGCCATCGCTTCCAGTAACGATGGATTAGTTCCTCCAACTGAATGACCATGAAAATAAAGGTTTGAAAAATATCTTAAATTATTTAATTCTTCTAAATTATATACCCCTCCTATAAATCTAATATTAGTATTCTGTTTAAACTTTTCTTTTAAATAAGTTCCAAATTTATTTACATCATGTTTACCTATAACAAGAAAAGGTTTTTTCTTGTTAGATTTACTCACCCCATCTAGTATTACTTCAATATTATTTTCTGGTTCCAGCCTAGCAATAAGCATGTTGTAATCAAAAATTTCAACACCATACTTATTTAATAAAGCTCGGTTAGGATCTAAAAATATATCTGCACCATAAGCTATGTACTTGGAATCCCTTTTATATTTTGAATTAATGTATTCCTTTATTCCTATTGAATCTGAAACTAAATAATCACTACTTTTAACAGCTAATTTCTCAGCATACAGTAAAAAATTTTGAACCATCTTAGGGTATTTTGATCGTTTCCACTCCAGCCCATCCATATTTGTTACTACAATTGAGGATTTAGGGAGTAATCTATGCCAAATTGAACTACTAGTGTATCCCAGCTGTAGTATGACATCAAATTTTCGATTTCTAGAGTCTTTTATGCAATAAAAATCATAAATAAACTGACCAATTGTTCCAATTTTTTCTTCAGGATCGATACAATGAATAATTTTAACCCCCTTAAAATCCTTATCTTGATAAGGGTGGTTGCTTGAATTATATACAAAAACATCATGTCCGTTTTTTACTAAAAAAACCGAAAAATATTCCGCAAATTGTTCAAATCCTCCATGATAATTAGGGATCCCTCTAGTTCCTAAAATAGCTATTTTCAAATCTTGTGTAGTTTAAAAAGAAAAGTGTGTTAAAAAAATAAAAAAAGACTATTCCCTTATTTCTTACTAAAGTAACTTCAAAAATAAATATAAAACAAATCATTATTAAGAAAAATAAATGGAGCAAACTTCGGTGTTTAATAGCATAGTGAAAACTTATTATAATATATCCCAAAAAAAACAAAAAAACAAAAACCCCGTAAGTAATTAGCATTTGCAAATATTGATTGTGCACATTAAAACCTTCGTACCAGTTTGGCGCCAAACCATAAGTTAAATAATAATAATCCAAATAATCCTGCACATCACCAACTCCATAACCAAAAAAAAATTTCCCATCATCTAAGAAATGAAACGTTCCTATTTTAAAAAAAATATATCGTAATTCTAAATCGCTTATGGCAACTTTATCTTTATAATTAAAAACTTTAGCTTTCACTAAATCATTTGTAGGTTGGAAATTATTAATATTAAATTCTAATCCATCAATAAATCTGGTTTTAATAATTTCTGTATTACATAATACAACAACTATTAACATAAATGAAAGCAAAACAAGAATTCTATACCTCATTATTTTCAAAAGAGAAAATAATTGAAAAAAATAAAGTATTAAAAAAATAAAAATTACCGCTTTTGATGCTGTCAAAAATAATCCTAATAATAATATGAGAAGTGATGTCAATAAGAGAAACCTGTTTTTTGGGTTCAATAAATTAATTTTGTTATAGTAATGAGTCAAAGAAAAAATGCTTAAAGCAAGATATAGCGCAAAATAAACGGCGTGTTGATCATAAATTATTGAAAAATTATGAAAAAATAACACGTCAATTGATTGCCCTCTAAAAATATTATATCCGCCATAAACCAATAATATAAGAGTGGCTATTGAACATGATATAGCAAAAACTGTAAGGGTCTGTTTTAAAAAATTATTTGTCTTCTTTAAAAAGTATAATGTCAATGGAATTAATACTAATAACAAATTTTTATCAACAGTTTTAATTCCATCAAGAATATTTTTACTTAATAATGCACTTATAAGATTAATAATAAAAAAAGCTAAGGGAAAATAAAGTATTACGTATTTTATTTTCCCAAATTTTAAACCAGTTTTGTATTTAAAGTATAAAGCATAAATAAAACTTATGATAATAGCCGTATTACCTATGTTCATTTTAAATGGAATCATAGTAGCTATTAAACACAAAAGAAAATTACCAGGATTATCTTTTATGAATAATTTAAGTTTTATAAAAACATTCAATTTTTCAATATATTAAGTAACTTTTCAGCTTTTGATTCCCAAGAATAATCCTTAATATCAATTAACGGCTTTTTGTTTTTAGGGTCTTTTAATTCCAATGAAAACTCCTCCCTTGTTTCGGCCAAATAAATGTACTCTTTTAAATCTTGTAATCCATTCCCATTAGTACCAACTACCTTTTTTCCTGTGAGTAAATATTCATACGCCTTCATTGAATCTCCCCCGTGTTGTCCTTCATTAATATTATATGGAACGATACAAATATCAAAGTTTTTTACATAGTTTGCGTACTCAGAGTATTTTTTATCACCAAGAAAAAAAACATTTCGCCTTTTTACAATCATTTGATACACTTTTTTATCTAATATCTGACCTACAAAAACAAAAGAAGAATTTTCATTATCTTTTGTTAAAAAATTGATGAGTTCATAATTAAGCAAGTAAGAGATCTTGCCTCCAAAGCCTATTATTGGCTTCTTTATACCTCTTATGTCTTCTGGGATAATTTTATTTCCTGAGATGAAATTTGATTTAACACCATTTTTAATCAACGAAATTTCTAATGGATTAAACTTCTTCTTATAAAAATCAATATTCTCCTGAGAATTAGTTGCCCAATGAACTATGTTTTTAGAAAGTACGGAATAACCTAATTCTAAATTTTTTTTAATTTTCTTATATGCCGGGAATTTTAAAAAATTATCCCAAGCATCAAAAACCTTAACATGAGCGTTTAAAGTAACTGCCAATTTATATGAAAAAATATTTTGTACTATTAGATTAGCGCCATCAAAATTTAATAATTTTTGACAAGTATTTATAAAATCAACATATTCTTTGTCATTATACTTATCAATAAACCATAAATATTTTCTTAATAACTGACCAAAAATATCATTAGAAATATAATCCGTAACATACAGGTTTTTCTTAATTTCAGTTAAGGTAAACTTTTGATTTGTGAAAATTAATTTCCCTGGAAGGACTTTATCGTTTTTTTTATATAGCAATTCAAATCTAGTAGTTGGCCTGTTAATAACCAATATTTTTTCAACTAAATTATTATGAGAGAGGGCATTAATAAAATGCACGTCACGTGTTCTAAAACCTTCCTTATGACTTTTTCTCCAATCGTGAAATGGTATAATTATTAAATTCATTGGAATACTTTTTAAATTTAAATTTTTTACCATCTTAATCAACGAAATTTATATATTTTATTTAGGAATAGTTTACGAACAAAAGTAAGCTTTTTATTATTTTTATTTGTTGCTTTTTTCTCAAAGAACAAGAATTATTACGTATAATTGTTTTCGAAAAAATTACATTAAAATTGTATTAAAAATAATACATTTACAAACACTTATAATTCATGCTCTTTAGTTCAACAGTATTTTTATTTCTATATCTTCCAACTCTTTTAGGAATTTATTTTTTACTGAAAAAAAGTTTTAGAAATTCATTTCTTCTTATTGCTAGTTTATTTTTTTATGCTTGGGGAGAACATTTTTTAGTTTTGTTAATGATGAGTTCAATCTGCGTTAACTTTATTTTCGGTCTATTAATTGCCTATAGTCAAAAACATTTCAAAACCAGTATTTCTAAAATTTTTTTATTCTTAGGTATTGCCGCGAATCTTTCGGTACTCATCTTTTACAAATATTCAAACTTTCTTTTAGATAACCTTAATCTAGCTGGTTTGAAATTAAATATAAATCTTGATGATATAGTACTTCCTATTGGAATATCTTTTTATACTTTTCAAAGTATCTCTTATTTAATAGATTTATATAGAAAAGAAGTGGAAAGTCAAAAAAATTTAATTCACCTTGGCCTTTACATTTCTTTATTTCCTCAGCTCATTGCTGGCCCAATAGTTAGATACTCTGATATTTTTAAAGAGATTAAAGAAAGGGTTGTTTCCAAAGAACTATTCAAATCAGGGATAAATCGTTTCATTAGAGGGTTGGCTAAAAAAGTGGTTTTTGCAAATACCGTTGGATTTTTTGCTGATAAAACATTTGATATATCAGCAGCCGACCTCCCGTCTTCAGTTGCTTGGTTGGGAATCATATGCTATTCATTACAAATATACTTTGACTTCTCTGGATACTCAGATATGGCCATCGGCTTAGGTAGAATGTTAGGGTTTAATTTTAAAGAAAACTTTAATTATCCTTACTTTTCTAAATCTGTTAAAGATTTTTGGAGACGATGGCATATTTCATTATCAACATGGTTTAGAGATTATTTATACTTTCCTTTAGGAGGAAACAGAAAGGGGAAATTTAGAACTTATTTTAATTTGATATTTGTATTTTTTATTACAGGTTTGTGGCACGGTGCTAGTTGGAATTTTGTCGTTTGGGGGCTGTTTCATGGAGCATTTCTTCTTCTTGAAAGAATAAATCTTTTTAATTTATCTTCAAAATTTGATTTCTTAAAAAGAGCATATTTATTACTTGTTGTAACAATAGGTTGGGTTTTCTTCCGCTCTGAAGACTTGTCTTATGCAATTGCGTTTATTGCTAAAATGTTTTCTTTTACTAATGGAAATGATTACTCACCTATGGCATATCTTAACTATTATAGTTATTTTATAATTGGGTGTGCTATATTTTTTGCTACTCCTCGAAGAAAAAATTTAGAAGTTAAAATTTTAAAGATTATTAAAAGCCCTATTATTTATGATGGCTTAAAATATTCAGCTTGTTAATTTTTATTCTAATCATATCTTTTTTTGACATTAAAAAAATTAGCCCTAGTGAAATTATAGTAGAACTAGAAGCCAAAGTGCCTGAAGATGATTTGTTTATGGTCTATTACTTGCAAGAAGGAATGCAAAGTTTAAATGACCAAAAAAGCTCCTTCATAAGAATTAAAGGAAGTGATGAATTTCAAAACATACAACTTCCTATTCCTGCTAATTTGCCAATTGAGACAATACGAATTGATATAGGCCGAAATATAAAACAGAAGCCCATGGAAATTAAGTATATAACCCTTAAATCTCCTTCAGCTTCTTTTATATACAAAGACAACATGTTCGAATTATTTAAACCAAATTACTTTACGGAAATAAAGGATGGGTTAATTTTCACAAAACAAGTTGCTGGAAGATATGACCCTTTTCTGTCTCCAAATACATCTATTTCTTTAGTTTTAAAAGAATTAAGAAAAGAATATTACCCCCGACCTGTTTGGTTGCCCTACTTAATTGGTTTCATTTTTTCTCTATCTGTTTTTTTATTCTTATATCACAAAAATCTTAATTCTGAACAACAATTTAGTTTTATGAATATATATATAATTGTTTTTTTGTGTTTACTGCTAACTCCTTCAATTGTTAAATCACTAAATCTAGAAAAACAAAACAAAAACATGGAGAATAGAGAATTAGCAGCCATGCCAGATTTAAGCTTGTCTGAAGAGTTTCCTAAGGAATTTGAAACTTATTATAATGATAATTTTGGACTACGTAATGATATGGTTGAATGGTCCAGCAAACTTAAAATCAATATATTTCACTCTTCACCAAGACCAAAAGAGGTTCAATTTGGAAAATCTCAATTTTTGTTTTATAATAAAGAAGAGGTATTTGACAGTTATACTAATAGGAATCTTATGACCCCAGAAAGTTTAAATGCCTATGGTGAAAAGATAATAAAACGCAAAAATAAATTAGATTCGATGGGCATTCAATATGTTTGTGGCTTTTGGCCTAATAAACATACCATTTATCCAGAACTCTTACCGTATTCTATGTCTTCTCAAATAAAAGGGAATATTTCTCTAGCAGACCAATTAGTTCATTATTTTAAAGAAAAAAAAATGCCCTTTTTTGATATACGTAATGATTTATTAGCTTTGAAAAATGGTGGTCTTTTGTATCATAAACTTGACACTCATTGGAACAATCGTGGTGCTTTTTTCGCTTACCAGTCCTTTTGTTCCAAAACATTTTCAACTTTAAAATTAACCCCTTACGATAATGATCAGTTTGAAGTTGAAAATAAAACATCGCAAACTGGTGACTTAACAATGCTACTTGGAGTTAACAAAATACTCGGTAACGAAGACCCTGATTATAATTATATCTTGAAGGATAAGTCCATTTCTTTTACAAGAATTGATAACCCAAAAGGTTTTCCAATAAAATCAATAATAACCAAAAATGAAAACTGTAATAACAGAAAAAAAGTGTTGATTTTTAAAGATTCATTCATGACTGCTCTTGTACAGTTTTTCTCTTTACATTATTATGAGGTTACTTATGTACATGGATCTTATGACGAATCAATGGTAAATATAGTTAAACCAGATATTGTGATTAATTGTAGAGCAGAAAGACATATTGAATTTTTATAATTTATTTAAGCTTTTTTTGTTAAAGGTCATTATAAGACTAAACATAATTGCTATATCTGAAAAAATAGTTGTATAAAAAGCATACACAGTGAATATCAATAAAAAAGCATAAAAGGGAATTCCTTTATCAATATCTAAATACTTTATAATACTTATTAAAAGCCCCATAACCACAATTAAACCTAAAACACCTAAATCAAAGTACGTCCATATTAATTGAGTAAAATGTTTAGTTTTAGTAAACTGTCCTGTTAGTATATTAAAGTATGAATATGGTCCTTCTCCAATCCACTTGGTTTCTAATGTGTTAAACACGACAATCAAAATTTGCCCTCTTTTAGCAGTGGTTAACTCAAATTGTTTTTCGGCTGATTTGAGTGAGTATTGACTTTCAAAAGCTCCACCGAGCCTTGTTTTAATAAATTCTTCACCTCTTAAACTATATAAAAATAAAACGATACCCCCTCCAAAAATAATTGCAATGAGTTTAAAAGAGAGACTATTTTTATATTTTTTGTATATAGGAATACTAATAGATATTGTAAGAATTATAGATAGAAATAGTTTTGAAATATTTGACTCCGTTAAAAAAACGGAAATTGCCAAATAAAAAACTGAAAGTATTGGAAACTTAAAAAGTTTGTCCTTTTTATTAACTAGAATTATAATTATTGAAAAAATAATAAAAATAGCTAATGAATGATCTGATTTAATAAAAAAACTCCCGAACATAAAATCGTACGAATCAATTTTTTGTCCGCTATTGTTGAATTGAATAAAAAAATTATAAAAGTTTTTTTGTAATAATAATATTGGGAATTGTAGTAAAGCGATGTAATAAAAAAGTTTATAGATGTATGCTTTTTTTATTATCCCTTCTTTAAAGTTTATATAACAAAACAAAAAAACACCCAAAGGTAGTGCTGGAAAAATAAAATATATTAAAGTTGATATTAAATTGCTTCGGTTTAATATTGCTGAGACTATTATAACTATTAAGTAACAGATTGACCAAACCACAACTCCATTTAAAACAACTTTTCTTCTTAAAAAAGCATATAAAAAGTAAATGAAATGTAATAGAACAACTATTAAAAAAGTAATTAGCGTGTTTGAGATACCAAATAAATATTGAAAAGCACCTCCAAAAACAAATGTTATTAGTGTTATAACATAAAATGATAATTTGTAAATTGTTCTGAAATACTTCATTCTAAAAAGGCATTAAGAACTAGATTATTTAAAAATTTTAATATTAAAAATAGCTGTTAGGTATTCTTTAAGGGTGGCGCCAGTCATTTTATAAGTTAATAGCCTCCAGCTTGGTATAAAAAGGACAGATGCCGCTACAACTAAAGAATAAGCAACCTCAACAATGCCATATTTTGCTCCAACATATATAAACAAAGGCATTATAAATAAATTTAAAATATTCCAATAAAATTCTAAATCTGTTCTCCCTGTGGCTATTACCAAACTACCAATTGGGTTGCCAATGGCTCTAAAAATCATATATACACTTAATATTCTCACCAAAATTACAATATTATCAAAGCCAGATCCATACATTATATGAACAACAAAAGGAGCAAATAATATAATCGCCAAATATACCGGAATGTTTATTGACGCCACTATTTTAATTAACTTTAAATAGTTTTGCTTTAATAAATTAATATCGTTTTGAAACTTTGCAAGTGCAGGAGATGCCACTTTAACTAAAACTGGATTTATTATTTGAGCAGGTCTAAATACTAGTTGTTTTGCTAAACTATACCCTCCCAATATTTCTGTTGAAAAAAATTTTCCAATTAAAAGAATATCTAAATCTCTATTAAAGTAATTAGCTATTTGACCCCCAACTTGATAAATACCAATTTTTAAAAATGGAATGGTTTCATCTAGTTTAAAGTGAAACAATAAACCATACTTTCTAATTCCTATTATCAAAAAAAGGAGATTAGAAATAAAATATTGTATTAATGCCGAATAAACCAATGATAAAACTCCATAATCATTAACTGCTAACCAAATAGCCACTATAAGAGAAATAATTGCCGCTATAATATCTATTATACTTATGCCTTTAAAAACAAGGTTTTTAGTTTCTATTGTTTTAAATTGAATTCCTATTCCAGAAATTATTAAGTTTAAACCTAATAACGGAATTAAATCGTTTAATTCTGGCTCATTATAAAAAGTAGAAATAATAGGAGTTACTAATAAAAGTAGCGCATATAAAATAACACATAGAGCAATGTTAAACCAATACAAACTAGCATAAGCTTTTTTACTAATATGTTGTTTATGTAAAATCGCTGTAGATAAACCCATATCACTAAACAAATTCATAAAACCCATAACAAAAGTTACTAAGGCCATTAACCCAAAATCTGATTTTTCAAGAAGTCTAGCTAATATGCTTATTTTTAAAATAGCTGTTATTGCTATACATATTGTAGCAAATGAAGTCCATTTTAAACCTAATATGACTTGTCCTTTTAGTGACATAAATTTATAACATTATTGATGAAATTCAAACAGAATGAATATTGATCAAACAAAATAAAATATAGATTTAAGGATTTATTTTATTGTTTTTCAGTGAATTATAAAGTTGAACAACGTTAAGTGTTCCTTCTAATATTTTGTCATTCCCCCAATTATCAATCACTAATTGTGCATTAATTTTTTTTTCATCATCATTTAATTCGATACCTAATAATTTAATATCATCTTCTAAATTAGAAACTTTTAAACCAATACTTTTTAAATAGTTATAAGTAATACTCTTTTTATTCAGAAATACTCTAAGCCCTAAATAAAAAGCTAGAAAAATATTACCTAATCCTTGTTGTCTAATATGATACATTACCATTGTATTACAGGACAAAACCATTTTTTTATATTCATCTAATTGTAAAAACTCCGTTAATGGTATAAATTGATTTTTGTATTTTTTCTTGCCTTCTTCAATAACAATATTAGAATAATTGGCATCACCATAATTAAGTGGAACTATTAAGGAAGACTCTACTCTTTCAATTTTATTAAATATATCTAAATGATTATTTGATACTGTTGATGAATTGCCGACCAAAATATTTTTTCCTAAAGAAAACTCTACATCGCTTTCAAAAATATTACTGAGACAATCATAATTAAATTTAATATAAGATGCTTTTAAATAAAACTCATCTTTAATTAAATTAAATTCTGGGGGTAATACTGTTGCTAAATAATTTATGTTCTGAAGGGTCTTTTTTTCTTTGTCTATAGTTCTCACACCATAAGTAAATAAACTGTACAAATCATAAATGATTGTCTTTTTAATTTTTGTTAAAGTCTGGTTTTTTACCAAACTATTTGTTTCCATTTCATATTCATTAAAATTCTTAAAAAAAGGATATGCATCCCCTCCCCAAGCCATCCATAATACTGAGATGTTTTTTGGTGTCTTTTTAAGAATATATGTTTTTAATGGTGTTAAATAGTGTATAACTAGTAAATCGCAATCTTTGAATATATCATTCAAATCTAATTTATACCATCTATTCTTAGTGATGTTTATTTTATTTGTCCTTTTGGTATACTTAAGTGTTTTAGAATTAGAAAAGACTATGTAACGGTTTTCTCCTGCGGCTAGTTTTTCAAATTTATCTATTGTTCCATCAACAAATTTTTCATCATCAAATAGATGTACAATCATTTTTTATTGTTTAATTATTTTATCATTCTTACAATTTTTGCAGGAATGCCTAATGCTACAACGTTATCAGGTAAGTCTTTTGTTACTACAGAACCCGCTCCAACAACAACATTTTTTCCAATTGTAACATCTGGCAATATGGTTGAATTAGCTCCTATATGTGAAAATTCTCCTATTTTAACTCTTCCTAAAATATTAACTGAAGGCGATATTTCAACAAAATCAGATATAACACAATCATGGGTAACAACCGAATTATAATAAATAATACAGCCTTTACCTATAGTTACACTATTGGATATAGCCACTCCTGACAAAATGTTACAACCTGTCCCTATTATTACTTCGTAACTACCAATATTAGTGGAAGGATGAACCAAAGAAGTAAAAACACCTCCTATACCTGTAAATTTTTTGTAGAGTTTATATCTTAATTTTGGGTTTCCTATTCCTAAGGTAAATTCTTTTCCGTTTTTATTAAAAAAAAATTTTGCTTTATCAATAGAATTTAAAATAGGGAATTTTTTAAATAATAAATCGCCAATATCTTCATTTACATCATCAAAAAACGCAATATTATCAATATTCCCATTTTGATGTAATATTTCGAGAATCTCTTTAGCAAAACCTTTAGCGCCAACTATTAACATATTTGATAATTAATTATTTCACAAATCATCTTGAGATCAATCTCATTAATATCAACATACAAAGGTAGGCACAAAATTCTTGAGGCGATACTTTCTGACAAAGGCATTTTACAACCATTAACGTATTCTATTTTATTTAAAGAAGGATAAAAATACCTTCTTGGAAATATTTGTTTGTCATTAAGCTTTTTTTGAACATCAAGAAGTACTATCTCATTTTTAAAAATTATAGGATAATAACTATAATTCCATTCTGTTCCTTTTCTAATTTTTAAGCGTTTTATCTTAGTGAAATCTAGATTTTCGTCATAATATTTACATACTTCTTTTCTAGACGCTAGAATATAATCCATATGAGGTAAAACAGCTAAGCCCATAGCCGCTTGTAATTCAGATATTTTGGCATTTATTCCAAGACCATGAAATTTTTCTGGTCCATCATGACCAAAATTGTGGCTATAAAACAACTCATGTTGTAATTCTTTGTTTTGCGTAAACATTGCACCACCTTCTCCTGTATGAAATAACTTTGTGGCATGAAAACTACAGGTACTTACATCTCCATATTTAAATATAGACTGTCCGTTATACTTAACTCCAAAACAATGAGCGGCATCATAAATAACTTTAATATTATACTTTTTAGCTATTTTATCAATTGCATTAACATTACAAGGATTTCCAAAAACATGAGTTACTAATATAGCTTTTGTTTTGTTAGTTATTGCTGATTCTATTTTTGTTTCATCAATAGTCAAATATTCCGGATCTATATCAACAAATACAGGAACGCTTCTATCCCATAAAATAGCTGCTGTAGTTGCCACATAACTAAATGGCGTTGTTATAACTTCTCCTTGATCTGCTAAAACTCGTAATGCAATCTGTAAAGGAACGGTTCCATTGTTGGTAATAGTTATATTATCAATATGTAAGTAATTAGAAATATTGCTTTCTAACTCCTTTACAAGAATTCCTCTATTTGTAATCCATTCTGCGTCAAAGGCTCTTTTAACTTGTAGCGTATATTCCTTTAAGGGAGGCAAAAATGTTTTGGTAACATTTATCATAAATTTGGATAATTTTGGAACAAAAGACTAAAACTCAAGTTCCATTTTTTTAATTAATAAAGGGGTTGATACCAAAAACGGATCACATCTTCCTTCAATAGTTTTTCTTAAATAGCCATTCTCGGTTTTTTGTAAATAAATATTTGGTTGAAAAAAACGTTCTAAAACTAATGCGTCCATTATTATTTTTTCATTGTTATATTGCAGTTTTATTTCATTAATATCTACAATTGTTTCAATATTGTTTTCTCCTAAGTCAATTCTAAATTTATAAGGAATAACCCTTTCTGGTAATGTAAATTGAATTTTTTGAGGGCTATCACCACCTTTTAAATTAAAAACTACTCTTTTGTCTGGAGTAAAAGTTCCTTCAGGAGAGTCGTCAATATAAAATAACTGAAATTTATCATCTTCCTTGACGGTAACGCCCATAGTAACCTTAAAAAGGTTATCTCTTTTGGATTCTTCTTTTATTGTTTCTTGAATTTCAATATCACTTGTGCTTTGATTTTTATTTTTACAACCAACAGCAATGAATATTAAAAATATAATAACTATTCTTTTCATGGCTTTTGTTTATATAGTATTTTGGAAAGTCCTTTCCCAATATATTTTTAACAAATTATAGGATTTGACATAATTGCTATTAATTGTTTTTTAATATGGCTTTTTTTAAACTCTCACGCCAAGTAGGTATTTCAATATTAAATGTTTTATTTGTTTTTGATTTATTCAACACACTATACCGGGGTCGTTTTGCTAAGGTTTTATAGTCTATAGTCTTTATGGGAGTAAGAATAATATCAGAATTAATCTCCTCAAAAATAGCCTTAGCAAATTCAAACCAGCTAATTTCACCCCTATTACTATAATGGTAAATTCCGTATTTTTTTGACTTTTTATGAATAAGAAATACTATGGCCTCTGCTAAATCTCCAGCATACGTTGGGGTTCCTACCTGGTCACTAACGACATTTATTTTATCACGTGTTTCGGCTAATTTTAACATGGTTTTCATAAAATTATTTCCATGCTCCGAATACAACCAAGAGGTTCTAATAATAAAATATTCTTGTAATGCTTGGCTTATTTCAACTTCACCTTGAAGTTTAGATAAACCATATACGCTAATTGGGTTCGTTGAATCTGTTTCAGTATAAGGTTCTGTTTTCTTTCCATCAAACACAAAATCAGTTGAAATATGAATTAAAATAATCCCATATTCCTTACACGCTACAGCTAAATTTTTTGCTCCAATTGCATTTATTTCGAAAGCTCTATCAGCCTCTGTTTCTGCATTATCTACAGCTGTATATGCCGCACAGTTGATACAATAGTGTATTTGTGTATTTTTTTTAAAAAAACCCTGTACTTGATTCAAGTCACAAATATCCAGTTCCAAATAATCTGTATATATAAAATTTAAATTATCATACTTCCTTTCAACATCCTTTATACAACTTGCTAGTTGTCCATTACTTCCAGTAACCAAAACATTTATCATAAAACAGCTTCTTTTAAATTTGGTAACTGTAAATCCTTTTCAGAAATTATGAATTCTTTTTCATTTAAACCCCAATCAATATTCAAATCTTTATCGTTATAAATGATGCCTCCTTCTGATTGTTTATTATAAAAATTATCACATTTATAAGAAAATATTGCGGTGTCGCTTAAAACAATAAATCCGTGAGCAAAACCTCTCGGGATCAATAATTGTTGTTTATTATCTTCCGATAATTCTAATGATATATGTTCACCAAAAGTTGGTGAGTCTTTTCTTATATCTACCGCTATATCAAGTACTTTTCCCTTAATAACTCTTACTAATTTTGCCTGAGCATATTTGCCTGTTTGATAATGTAGACCTCTTAATACTCCTTTTGAAGAATACGATTCATTATCTTGAATAAAACTTATGTTTTCACCAATTAGTTTATTGAACGTTTCTTTATTAAAACTTTCAAAAAAATAGCCCCTACTGTCTTCAAAAACTTTAGGCTCCAATATAAAACACCCTTTTAATTTGGTTTCTTTTACAGTCATTATTTATTATTAAGTAAACCTAATAAATTCTTACCATAACCGCTTTTTAAAAGTGGTTGTGCTAAATTTTTAAACTGTTCTATATTAATATAGCCCATTTCGTAAGCAGCGCCTTCAATGGCTCCTATTTTTAGCCCTTGACGTTCTTCAATAACCTCAACAAATTGAGAGGCTTGCATTAATGATTGAAAAGTACCCGTGTCTAACCAAGCAGTTCCTCTATCTAAAATACTAACATTAAGTTTTCCTTGATTAAGATATTCTCTGTTTACATCGGTTATTTCAAGTTCACCTCTATGACTTGGTTTTATCTTTTTGGCAATTTCTACCACAGAATTGTCATAAAAATAAATACCGGGTACTGCGTAGTTTGATTTAGGTTGTTTAGGTTTTTCTTCAATAGAAATTGCTTGACCATCTTTGTTAAACTCTACTACACCATAACGTTCAGGGTCATGTACTCTATAGGCGTAAATAATGCCTCCGTCAGGATCATTGTTGGCTTGCAATAATCTAGCTAATCCTGTACCATAAAAAATATTATCTCCTAATATTAAGGCCACTTTATCTTTTCCTATAAATGCTTCACCTATAATAAAAGCTTCTGCTAATCCGTTAGGCGCTTCTTGAACCGCATATTCAAATCTACAACCATACTTTTTGCCATCTCCTAACAACTCTTGAAATAATGGTAAATCTTTTGGTGTAGAAATAATC
>TARA_R110002033_G_scaffold15215_1_pt1 | contig 15307 bp, 18 predicted proteins | sample TARA_R110002033 | Tara Oceans TARA_R110002033 (sample SAMEA4397051) | marine metagenome | biome: Polar Biome; feature: [SRF] surface water layer (ENVO:00010504); material: water (ENVO:00002006), including particulate matter (ENVO:01000060) such as... | depth 5 m
ATCATCAATTGATCGTGTCAATAAGGGGCTGGTGAACAGTTACGTAATTTTTCTGCTAATTCTCTGATTCTATTTGAAAGTGAAATTTATAACTTAGTTATTTCAACAAGATACAAGGAAAATGATTTTTCGAAAAGAGTCGAGCAGTAAGCGTCCTCGAAAAGATACCTATCGGGGACGTTTAATGAAGTAGATGATAAACTGATTTAATGATCGGTATAAGTCAGAAAAAGCGCCTCTGTCACATCATTATCAAAGATTACTTCCAACCATCCGAGTTTTGATATTTCTTGTTCAGAGGCTGTGTTGTGTTCATATTCTCAAGTTTTGAGATTTTCAACGAATAAGCTTTGTCAATTTGGGCCTGCTCATCCTCAGTAACGGGCATGAGTGAGACACCACAGTAACGACATTTTTTAGCTTCTACTTTTATGTCTTCTGCACACTCTGGGCAAACCCGACATTTTTGAATTGCCGATTTTGCGCGCTGCAGTTCGGCTTTAGCCTTATTCTTCGAAACGGCATTAATGGCTAAAAAAATGACGATGAACAATATAATCCAAAACAACATATAAAACCCCTTAAAAATATCAATGAATTACAAATAAAATAACATAAAAACTTACTATATCTGGTTGTTAATTATGTAGGTAAAATACCTTTTCATTAGAAATTGTTACGTGAAAGCCAAGTGACCGAACAAATGTTACGTTAGAGATTTGATTTTCAACGTGAGTGAATAATATTTCTGCATTACAAGAGCGGTCTACCTCATTAAGCTTAACATCCGTTAAGACCTCCCTATAAACGCCAGAATCCATGCAGTAAACTGAAAAACTGTTAATATGGTTATGTTTTTCTAAGAATACGTTTGCTGACTTCCATTTGGAAGATAAATGATATGTGAGCGAATCACCGCTTAATACAGCACAGCTTTCGCTGAGCGTGTCATTGCTTATAACAGAATTTTGTACTGTGCAGTCAGTAACGACAAACACCATTGGTTCTGTTGTGGCCATCTTAGCCAGATAGTTAAACCCATGTTTAGGCTTAGGTTTAGAATGATAGTCGAGCAATAGCACTTTTATTTCATTATTAGACCACACAGACACCATTGTGAAAGGTAAAAATTCGATTGTTTTTCTTAAGGTGTTAAAAAAAGCAATCAAATCTTCATCTACAATCTCAGTGTTATAGCGTAAGTCTCGAATTGAAAGCTTGTGAAAGCTACAATCAACAAAAATAGGCACGTCAGTTGGTTCGATTGACACTGCTTTGTCACCGGCATTAATCGATTTTTTTGAATAAAAAAATTCAGGTATTGTGCCGATATTATTGTGCTGGAGTGATATTTCGGTCATAACATCGAACCCTTTATCTTCATAGTCTGATATGCGCCGAGCCAGCTCTAATTTAACGTTGTAGGCAGAGTGCCATAATTTTTTGTTATAAAAATGGCGCACCTTGCCTTTATTAACGATTGAACGTTGCAGACCATAAGTTTGCTGCCCGTCATGTTCAATCATTAAACGAATAAGATCTTTTGAGTCCGGGTGCTGCATGACGACTAGCTTTTCAATGTATTTATATGACTTCATACTTAAAACCCTACACCGAGCGTATCTGAGTTCCAAGCTTGCATTCCTTCATCATAAAACTCGGTTAGCAATTTGGTTTGCGGCGCTCCTGTCTTAGTTGTTTTTTCTGTCTGAATAGAATTTGAGTTGAATGGAATAACCACGCTACCCTGTTCTGCTTTAAACATTAGGTCTATTGTGCTCGGTTGCTTTGAACAACCTCGAAACTTGTAACTGTTGATTGGCATGACTTTACGCAGTGCTTTGGCTTTATTAAATTGACGGTCATGTAAATTTAATAAAGTGGCCACTAACGCTAAATCACCACAGTTATTAAAAGCTGAAATAGTTTTAAGGCCACGACGTAAGCAAGAGGCTTTATAGAACATCAACTTTTTTGAGTTGGTTGAATATGGATTGACGCCATTCAATCTATCGTTCGTGTTGGCCCACATCGCTTGTTTGGCCTCATCAGCTGACATCTGCGATAAGAAAGATTGGCCATTGTCTAAATCAATTATGCAGTAAAGGCCATGTAGTTCACTTGGTTCATTTGATACCTCATGATTAATTTGTTGGTTAGCATGATCAATAACTAATGTGTCATTTTCGTATACAGCGTTTATCTGTATGTTCGAAATGGATGTTTGCTCAATTAATATGTCAATCAAACCATTTAACGTGTGGCTAATTTCAAATTCAAAGCTAAATTTTGATTCGTTATATCTTGCTTCTAACTCAACTAATTGGTTATTTACCTCCAATCCAGAATCAACGTATGGCGCTACGGCATCAACAAGCGATGTAGGAATAACATCTTTCATCGTGTAAAACTCGTGACCAAATTGAAAGCGCGTGTTTAACGAATCGTTCACCAGCTGCGCAATAGCATCGTGTTGTTGTGTGTCCAAAGGTGTTGCAAATGCATCAGCAAAATTAGTTAGAGTAGCTTTTATTGTGTTCATGACTGGAATCCTAATATTCTGTTGATAATAATGCGTACTTAGTTTCATTAGAGGCGGTGATCATGTTTCGCCAATCTTTAGCTGCGCGTCGGTATAGAGCTACTCGGCGCATTTCTGAACGCCAAATTGAGTTCCATGGCGTATTTCCCATATTCATTTCGATTTGATTTTGAGCAATCGCATCTAATTCTTCGATACTCATATACGCAACATGCACACTTCCATCCGTTAATACGCTTCGGCAATAACCACCAGAACAGACACCTCTTACATTGGGATCTAATGACAATGATGTCACAAAATGCTCAACGTCATTCGTTGCCACCTGGACTTTGAATTGATCCTTCTCGTATACCAATGTAGACATGGTGTTTTGAATAATTTTAAAATTCGTCGCAATAGCTATTTCACCGCGATATCCTGGGTAAAGCTTTAGCGCCATTTCACCCGTTTCGACATAACGAGGAAGCACATAGGCAAGCTTTTTCTCCGGGTTAAGAGATAACCCTAAACGAGCTAAATTCAACAACAAGTCAAATACAGACCAGTCAGCGGCCATGGACATAGGGGCTGTTGTTGATTGAGAGTTAAATATTATTTGATTTAAATAACTGATTTCTTCATTTAAATTAAATGAGCTATCAAAAGCTTGAGAGCTTAAGTAAGCAAAGTGTTGAGAGAAAACATGTTGGAATGGAATTGTGTTCATAGAAAGCTCCTTAGCAATATAACTAATTTAATTCAGGTTTTAAAACAGGCAACTAGACATCGATAACCCAAGTAGAACGGCTTTTATCATGTCCATACCAATTACCCGTCGTTAACGCTTCATTAAATTCTTCCAAATATTGAAACAGGTCTTCTTTCGACTCTTCCACTTTTCGTTGAGATAGTTCGAACGTTTCACAGTTGTCAGCATCCTTGTATTCTGTTGCAACAAATGCAAAGACGTTGACTGGTACTCCCGCCAAATTTGCCACATAGCAGTAAAAAACCTGCTGCAAGTCATATCGCAAGTCTCTAACCTGATAACCAAATTTAGTTGGGTTGGTCGAAAGCGTGGTTTTTAAATCCACAGCAATAGCGTCATTGCGAAGCCAATCAAAACGTATCTTTAAAAGCAAACCCGTTTTCGGGCAGCGAGCGATAATAGATAGTTCTGGATAGCCATCACTCAACAACCAATCAGCTTTCGGGTGAGCACGTGTGCTTTTTTGAACCCTAAAAGCATCATCCCAAACGATATGGTCAATGACATGTGTCGCAATAAGCTTTTCCCAGATAGGTTGTGTTGGACTAATTTCTACGATCGCATTTATTTTTGCTTCTCTGTTTAACGAGACATCTATGCCATAAAATTTTGCCATATCATCGAGTTCAGCATCAGTACGAAGGTAATTTTTATAGCGTTGATCTAAAAACTCGCAAATCATTTTTTCGCGTAGCTTTTCAAAAATCGGTAACGTTGGGTCGCTTTCATATAATCGTTCAATTAATGCCGCTTTAGCACCAGACACGGCCAATCCACGACTTGCTAGAGCCTCTTTTAATTGAGGGATAGAGTCTATTAGCTCAATGTCAGGAAAGTCTTCAGGAACAGGGTTTCTCATGTAGTTACCATGGAAATTATGGGGTTCCAATACAAGCATGTGTCCGTAAGTACCCGCATCAAAGGTGAATTCCTGTTGCTTGGTTCTAAGGCGGCATATATTCGAGAGATATTGACGAAAGTAATGGTGACGTCCTTTAGCGAAAGTCTTAATGCCTGTTGAGCTGTGAGCATCTAAAGCATGATAAACCTCGTTAGGCATATCGGTATAAATCCCTTCAAGCACTTCACCATGACTATTAAGGAAGTTTGGCTTGCCGTTATCGTCATACGCTGGCTGTATATAATCATGCCAAGAAGATGTTTGTGATTTCAGAGCAGTATTCATAGCTAACCTCAGATTGCTTTATTTAATCAAATCATCCCACGGATCAATAAACTCGCAACTGCCATAAAATTCAATTGCTTAGTATGCGGTTGCGCGTTTTAGTTTGGGTGGGAGAATAGGTTTAAAAATTAGCGCGTACCGAATAGACGCTGAAAAAATCGGTGGATAGTAAAAATGTTGGTATATAGGTTCAATAAGTTAAGGGGGCGTCAATGATTAGATGTTTGATTTTCTTGCTGGTGGTCTGTTTTCAGTTACAAGCGTCCAGTGAAGATATTTATGAGTACAAAGCATTATCAGTGTCAGTGTATTTGAATGACGATGAAACCATGGATGAAGCGATTCGCAGAGCAGAATCAATGTTACAGATAAACGCTGTAACGATGACACCTAAATTTGTGAGTCACAATACTCATTACGATAGCCGAACAGACGAAATCGTAGAAAAAGGCTTGATAGCACAAGGGGCGAACGTGCGTGTTTTCAATGCCAAGCACTTACGAAGTGTTGAAGGTGATCGAATTATATTGAGAGTTACAGCAGATGTATCAGTAGATGTATCTGCAATGAAGGCCAAGCTTGGGAGTGAAAAGCGCGAAAGGTTACTGGAATCGACAATAAATGAACTATCAGATGAATACAAAAAATTATCGAGTGTGTTAGAGAAGATGAAACATAACATCACGTTAAGCAATCTTGATTCTATTGTTGTGACCGACTACTACGCGGCTTTGAATAACTCGATGAGTGTAATTGATGGTGACGTAATCAAGCAGCGTTTACGAGCTCATAAAGAAGGCACGACAAATCAGGCAAAGCTCAGTGCTGAAATTAAGGCTGCATATGAAATGTTTGTTTTCCCGTTTATGGCCAATCCGATTATTAATTACCAAGTTATTGATATTATTCCACATGATTACTCAGTTGCGGAGTTTAAGGTCCGGGTTAGCATAGATCGCAAAGGTGATATGACCGACGCTTGGTTTCCATCGGTTCAATCAAGAGCATCATTGAATCTGTGTCAAAAATTCTTTTACGGATGCGAAGCTTTTGAATTAAGTCATTCGCAAAAAAAGGCAGTTAAAGAGTTATTAAGGCCTAAATATTGTGGAGATTCGTTGTTTGAGTTTTTGCCTTATTACAGACCAGGAGCGAGAGCCTTTATCAATGACACTGATGATATCGAATGCGGTAGATCGGTTAAATATGCATATAAGAACATGGCGTTTTATCAAACGGGGTATACAAATAAAAAACCTATGGCAATGGTTCCAGATAACTCAGACGTTTTTACTACCGCCTTTAAAGAGCTTTCCAATACAGCATTTTGGTTAAGGATCAACATAGGCAGTGAAAAATTCAAACTTAATATAAGCAACATTTTAACTGAAGACATAACGCTATCTGCATACATGCCAGAAAAGGCTGTGGGGAATGGGGTGAAAGTGTCATTTAGTGTTGAGCGGGAGGAGTTCAATCCTAATACATACCAATGGAAAGATATGTCAGGGAAGCTTTTGCGGTACCAAAGCAGAGAAATTGAATTTTATTAATTTAAGGATTAACAATGAAAAAATTAACACTTTTATGTATTGCCGTAATTATAGCGGGTTGTGCCTCAGATCCTGTGGAAAAATATGTAGAACTCCAAAAGGACATGCAAGAAAAAGCGGTATCCGATGCTGAGGCAAAGTTAGATAGTGTACCTGAGTGGTATTTAAATCCGCCTAAGAATGATGGCTTGGGAATAGTGGGTGTTGGTGCGGCATCATCAAAAGATATGCATCACGCGTTGAAGAAGGCGCGTTTACAGGCAGAGTTTGAATTAGCGAAAAACTATCGACAAGAGCTTTCAGGCTCAGAGCGAATTTATGAACGTGAAAATGGCATGGGCACACTGGTGCAAACTAGCCAATTTCTAATCGATAAATTGGTGGATTCTGTACCTATTGTCGGTTACGACATGATAGATCAAAAAATCCAAGTGTTACCTGATGGTCATTTTCAGGCTTATAGCTTGTTAAAGCTGCCATATGATGAATTTAATAAAGTGCTTCAAAGCATGAAGTTAGATTCACAAGATACACGTGAATCAGAGGCGTTTAATGACTTAGAACGTCGTTTAGAAGCTAAACGCAATCGTAAAGCTAAAGATGATGACCGAGACCATGAGCGAAAACTAGAGTTGATGCAACAGCAGAACATGATTTTATCGGATGTGACGGTGCCAGTGGCTCAAGCTACACAATCTTCAACTGTGCCGGTTGAGACAACAAAAGCTGATATTAAATCAGCGTTGCTGGATATGGTTAATTAGCGATGATGTTTCGCAATCACTTAATTGTGACAGCTGCGGTGGCAATTTTCACAGTGAAATATGTGAACTTTGCCATGCCGTTGTGGGTGGTGTTGATTCTCATTTTTGCGGGTTCCTTATTACCTGATTTAGATCACCCTAGCTCAACAATAGGGAAGCGATTTCTCTTTATTTCGCTTCCACTTGCTGGATTGTTTGGACACAGACAGATAACGCACTCGGTATGGCCATTTGTATTAACAGCTTGGGCATTAAGCTATGATACGTGGGCCACGCCATTGGCTATGGCCTTTGGCATTGGGTATTTTTCGCATTTACTGGCAGATTTTATATCCGATAGCGGTATACCGCTATTCTGGCCACATCAGGGTCGGTTTGGCATAAAGCTTTGTACATCAGGTGGGTTGTTGGAACCCATAATCGCATTGGGCCTGCTATGGCTGGCCATAATATTCTAGGAATTCACATGAACAGTAAACAAGATGATTTTTTGGCAGAGGTACTACTCGCTAAAAAGGTTAACTCTGAAATACCTGAAATTATATCGGCTGAAGTATTTGAAAAAATAACAACTCAAGAGCTAATTAATATCATTAATGAGTTTAGTTTTTCAAATGCCAAGCAATCACTATCACCAGATGACGCTATGTTTAGTATCGAGATTGATGTTGGTAGAGTGTTGTTTTTTAGTAACAACACCTGGTCTGCAAAAAGTGCGGAAGATTTTTTCTGCGTCATGGCAACATTGCCGATTGGGTTTGATTTAGATTTTATCTCAAAGTTTAACCAAAACACAAAAATTGGTCGCCTTTATACAATTGACTCAAGCTCACAAACCTCAGTGTATCGGGTCGATATTCATATGAGTGGTGGAGTTACAAAAAGACACATCTACTACATGATTAATACATTCATTCAGTGCTACAAACATATATTTTCCGGGCTTATCTCAAACGAGGGAGTGTATGAACACTAAATTGATCAAATCATCGATAGTGATAGCTGGAATTATCCTCATAGGGTTAGCTGCCAGCTACTTCATGAAAGCAGCTGAAGGCCATAAGGCTGAATTAAGGCTGAAAGCTACTGGTGAATGGGTTGCTGCAGAAGGTTTTTGCAATGACAAGATGAAAGGAATAGAAGGTATCGATATAACAGATCAATACCTACTTAAGAACGGTAAGCGGTCTGAGGTAACTCAAATTGAAATTGTGGCCCAAGAAGTTAAATTAGAGCTTTGTAACCAAGGGCAGATTGAATATGAGTTTGAATTTACACTATTACCTGCAAATGAATCGTTTCTTCATGGTTCATTAGGTTCGTTCGAAGTCATTAAGTCAGTAAACGACTCAATCGTATATTTTAAAATGAACCAAGACTTTAAAAAACAGTACGAAAACTTTAAAGAAAAGGGTGCCGAGTAGGGTGGTTGCCGGTTTAAAGTCCAGTGAGAAAATGTTTCTATCAACCGCAGATAGGGAACGCAAAAATGGAAATAGTATTAGACACAGACATCCAAAACACAGAAAAAGAATGCTCTACGCATAATGTGTTGTGCACATTGCCTGTATATCGAGGCCAACGCTATACACGACTTAGGGCCAGAGAATTAAAATCAATAAGATCTCATTCAAAAGCTACACGCATTCAAAAGAATTTAGCTGCAGCAGAGCTGGCTCGCAGAAATTATATCGATAGTGAAGTATTAGGGGTGACATTTGATATTACGCTTCATGCGATCGATAGACTTAGTACGCTTTACATGCATAAATTTATAAATGAATTTGATGGAGAGCATGGTATTAGCAGTTGGTGTAATCAGTTGGTTAAAGAAGCTTTAATAGCTAATCCTGATGCAATACATCTGAATGAATGTGTTATTAATCATAATGGAATATCGTTTACATTTCGTTCAAATGACTATGTGAAAAATTCCTTAGTGCTGATCACGATAAGTTAAAGCGATTAACAATATAGGTTTGCCATGGCTCAACTTAACGCAGTAAAAATGACATACGCAAAAAGCGGTAGTGGAGAAATCGTTTGTATCGATGATGTTGAAAACGGGTTGGGTTGTAACTGCTTTTGCTTAGATTGTGGCGGTCAACTGAAAGCTAGGCAAGGGGCTATAAAACAATGGCATTTTTCACATCACAAGGAAAATGATGCGGACAATTGTCAGTGGTCTGGTGAAAGTGAGATACACATCAAGGTCAAAGAGTATCTTGATCGACATAGAAAGTTAACAGTACCAATTGGTTTTACTCGCCCAACATCGTTTGTCATTCATTTTGACGATATTCAATTAGAAAAAAGCTTGAGGCCGACGAAGCGCATTCCTGATGTAACGGGGTATTGCTCGGGCGAAAAAGTGCTAATAGAGGTAAAGGTTACTCACGAAGTCGATTTACAGAAACGAATTGATTATAAAAAAGCAAATGTTTCAGTGGTGGAGTTAGATTTTAGTGACTTTACGCCGATAGGCGATAGGGTTACAGATCAAGACATCGAAAGACATCTTGAGAGAACTTTATGTGCCTGGCTGTCTGTCGCACCGGTTGGCGATATTGCTATGCGAATTCAAGACCACGAGAGGGCTGAGTCTAAAAAGATAATCGAAGAAAACAATAAATTACTTCATAGTAATAAGATACTTAATAATGATGCTAATTACTTGGTTAACTATATTAACTCATACAGTTATAGGTATGAGGAATGTAAGAAAAGAATTAATGATGCAGCCACTCGATTGTCGGTAATAAGGAATGAGATACATCAAACTAAGTTTGTTCGAAATACTAACGTTGACGCGGCAGAATCTGCATTTTTAAACACGCTGCAACAATTAGAGCAAAATCATTTAATAAAATTAGACCGCCAAAATCTTGAACATCTTGAGCGATTGAGAGAGCGGTTTATTGGTGAATTAAAAGCTGAACACCATGATCTCATCGAGGATAATAAGGCGTTAAATGAATTGGTAAATAGTAAGCGTATAGAGCTTGAACAGATCCAATTCACAATCGAAGGGTATGATGCCAAGGCAAAAGGTCTTCTTGAGAAAGAAAAAAATCTTAATGAAGGACTAGAAAATTTTAGAAAAAAGGAACAAGACTGGATCCGAGCAGCAAAAGCGAACGCTGTGATTAAAAGGCATTTTGTGAGGCTCGAGCCTGAGCTAAGGGAGTTATGCCGCAAAGGAGGGATACCATGGCCGTTTAATGGGAGTTTAATGTCCGAGTTGTCACCAGATAAAGATGCAGGCTAGTTTTGAATACAGGTAATAAAAATGACAATAAAAATGTGCAAGAGAATTGGAAATAAAAAAATAAAATGCCCTTATCCAGAGTGTGAACTTGAATTTCCAATTTCTGGTAATGTAAGTCTCGAACTATTCCCCAAAGGTGCTGGCGGTTGCAAACGTTATGCGACATGCCCTCACTGTAAAAAAGATAGCTGCTACGAGAGTGATAGTAAAAAAAATGAAATGGAGCTTGGCTTATAAAGATAAAATGTTAAAGCTAGGTCTAAGTGACATTAATTTTGTATCCTTGATTTATATACAAAACAATTTTTAATCCCTTATAAAACTCATGAGGTTATTATGTTTATTGACATTCAGACGATAGAAGGTGAAGTCTCGAAAATCAGCAATACAAGTGAAACTGTTGGTGACGTGACAGCAAGAGGGCCAATTGTTTCGGGCAGGATAGAAACGCATCAACATACTTACTTCAGAGTTAATGGTAAAGTTTGCAAGTATAAATCAAGGGATGGCCTCCCTCTTTCTGATGGTGACGAAGTGATTGCGAGTGGTTTTCAAAAAAATGGGGTTATTGAAGTTTGTTCATTTTATAATAAAACGACACAGACAATAAAATCTGTTTCATCTTTATCTGCCTACGCTTACGGTCTTATGCTTATTGTTTTGGGGATCCCTTTATCATTTATTTACATTGGTGTGCCACTTGTCCTAGGCGGAATACTGATAATTTATCTGGGTATAAAAGCATCTGAGTGTATATCACTTGTTACCGCTGCTATGAATTTAGATCTGCATGGTGAACCATTTAACCCTAAGAGCAATCCATTGGATAAATAGAAATTATGAATTTATCAATCGATGATGCAGAGCCAGAATAATTGAATTTGTGACACAGAAATACATGACTTAAACAGAGTGGGCATAGCAGTAATATCTACTCAATACCCAACCGTAATCTTGACTATTAATCTCATAGTCAAGATTACTCATCGAGATTTCTAACACAACAAACCAATGGTATGTGTTTTTGCCAAAGAGTGGCGACTCGAACGGTTAAGAGTTGAAAAGCGAATGTGGGATGAAGGTTCTGCTGCTATGTTTTAACCTATTTCTTAAGACTTACTCTAAAAAGTTACAGATGTTTAAATACATACTCTGTACAGTTTTTTATGTAAGATACTGACTTTAAGTACAAATAGCAGTCATAGAGAGCTTATGAAATTTATTATTTTATCTGGAGCTGGTCTTTCCGCACCATCCGGTTTGCCATTATATTCGGCACTTAAATCAAGCTCCGATTATGCTGAATTTTTTGGAAATGACGAGGCAAAAGCTCTAGAAATTGCTTTAAGCTTTTCCCGTTCCTATGGCATGGCTAAACCTAATGCCGCCCACACTGAATGTTTTAGAATCCAAGAGTTCTGTAAAGCCCTTAATATCGATTTCACTCACTATACCCTTAATGTTGACGATTTAAGCGAGCAAGCTGGTAATGTTGTTACTCACTTGTATGGTTGCATAGATAACTTAGAAGATTTGGTCGCTCGACGTAATGATGTAGCAAGCATTGATTTAGGGGAAATCAGTTGGGAAAAAGGTGATGTTCTGATTGTGCTAGGTGTGAGTAACACTGGCTACCCCCTCGCATATTTAGAGAGTCGAGTGCTTGCTGGTGGAGCTACCATGCTCAACTACAACATTGAGGTTAATTCTGAATTATCATGTCAAAAATTCACTGGTTCAGTAGACGAAGAACTAAAAGGGGCTTTAGCCCTTTCCTATTTAGACTTAGTATTTGATGAATACCCATTTGGGAGTTATGTTGCAGATGACATCCGTTTTTCACTTTACGGGAGGTCATACACCGCTTTTTTCTCACCGACAAAAGAGCATAAACTTTTTCAAGATGAATTAAATATGATCGAACAAGCCACAGGTGAGTTAGTCACAGATAGCACATCCGAGGTGAAATTTGATTTGGTCGCCAATATAAAGAGCGAAAATAGTTTTCAAATGCCAGATGACAACTTTAATGTGAGAGAGCTTTCTACGCTTGGCTTTATCATTGTTACATTAATATGCGCCCATAGTCGGATGAAGAAAGTTGATATGTATACAGCCACCGCAATCGAGCCAAATTTAGTTCCGTACTACAACCGACTTGCCAAGAAGTACGCAAAGCAGTTAAACTATAGGGAATGGTGTGCATTTGGCCCTGAAGGAGACAATTATGTCTTTAAAAAATAGTTCAACTACAGCTCAACGTAAAGCAGATGGTATCCGTCGCCTTATAGCTGCTCGTGAAGCGGCTAAGCAAGCTGGGACTCTACGCCAAGTTTCTGCTGCATCACGCTAGGCACTTACTGCCTCTACATATTTATAAAAACCGACATTATGTCGGTTTTTTGTTTTTTTAATTAGCTTTATTCTATGGTTTTTCACTATCGCGTTAAACCTTTATGAAATCAATCGAATTAAACGTTGTGGCGACTCATAATTTCTAAGCTTCGGATACACGCTTCAGATGTTAATCCTGGAAAGTTTCTAATGTACTGAACACATGACATATGACCAAGCATCATCGCGTCCATTCCAGAAATAGGAACCCCCTTAGCTGGCTTTCCTCCCTCGGTGAGACTAACAAATAAATTTGTTGTGTTACCATTTGTTTGCCAAATCATTGAAAACCCCTTGTTTTTTTGTGGGCCATGTGATCGCCCTTCAAATTTTTCTTTTATCCCCAAGAGTACGGCAATGACATGAGGTAATTCATTTTTTGTAATTTGTATTGAGGTTTTATCAGACCAATTAAATTGCTTTGGACCAGTTGCATTAGCTGCCTCTAGCATCACAGTTTCCCACTGAGACTTTCGAGTGATAGACGGTTTTAGTTCGATAGCAGCTTTTGTACCGTGACATTTTAATGAGTAAAATTCACTGAATGCACCACTGTATCGTGGATTGTTTGTTTCTTGATATGATTCATGATTATGGTATCCGTTCTCGGTATGCTCATATGCTTGAACTGGCTGCTCATCAAAATGTGCTGTTGAGTAGATACTGTTGTTATCGCGATACATGATTACTCCTATTTGTCTTTCTTTCTTTCTATTTTCACTCTACTTCCAAATCCAGCAACCGAAGAAAAGCAAAAAAATAAATAGCGCGTCCTAAAAAGCCTCTGAACCAAACAAAACTAGGTAAACAGTTAAGTAAAATAATCCGTGGAATAGTCTATCGCGGAGATTTAAATGAACGGATTAATGAGATTTTTGGCATTAATAACGGTGTTGGGTTTTATCCCAGTGAGTTATGCCTCTAGCAACACAGCCACACTGTTACCCGAAATAAAGGCGCTTGCATTAGACAAGTTAGTGCTTGATAGAACTAATGTGCCGGTAACCGTTCTAGAAACTTCACCAATAACCGATTCCAACGGCAAGGTCGCACAAGGTTTGACTGAAATAAGAGTCACCTTAGCGAGTGATGCTGTTTCAAGCATCATCATTCAAGGTAAAACTCTAAAGCCGGGAGAAACGCTTAAAATTGTTCAAGATTTTTCATTGACTGGGGGAGCCTTAAAAATCCCATTTAATCCGGCAGAGTCAAACATTGTTGGTTTATCCCATTACACGTTAGAAATTCCGAAAGTTACAGCTGAGGTTTGTCCAGACTCATATACTCAGGATGCAGCGACAAGTACGTGTCAAAAGGTAAATACAACAAGTTTACTTTACACGTGTCCTGGTGATGATTGGGCTATTTCAGGTGACGTCACGAAATGTACTAAGCAAACAGAAATACCAAAAGTCAGCTGCCCAAGTGGGTACGTGAGCAACAAAGATGGAACCTGCACTAAGACCGAATTCCAAGATACTCTCGTTAAATGTTCAACTGGTTATACCTATTCCGAAGAAAATAAAAGATGTGAAAAAACTATCGTAGAAGCCGCATCTAAGACTTGCCCTGATAGTTCCTATAGTTATCAGGCCGCAACAAATGATTGCCGCAAAACGATTACTCAAAATGTGAATTTTGAATGTTTATCTGGATTTTCGTATAACGCGACATCAAAGATTTGTGAGAGAACACTAAGCGCAGTGGCGACGCCAACTTGCGCAACAGGTTTCGCTTACTCAGTAATAAATCAACGATGTGAAAAGACCGTAGAGCAAATTGCCTCTAAAGTTTGTGCGACAGGGTATACCTATTCCTCTGCAAATGATCGTTGCGAAAAGCCATTGACTGAAGATGCAGATCCAGTTTGTAGTGCAGGTTACGCCTACTCTGTAGCAAATAAGCGTTGTGAAAAGACCTTAACTCAAACCGCTTCTAAAGTATGTGTAACAGGATACGCTTATAATTCAGGGACAGATCGCTGTGAAAAGACAACCACATCAGCTGCGTCAGCGGTGTGTACCAGCGGCTATACATATTCAGCCGCGAATAGCCGTTGTGAAAAAACGGTAACACAAACGGCTAGCAAAGTGTGTCCCAATGGATATTCATTCTCAACAACAAACAATCGTTGCGAGAAAACCACAACATCAGCGGCCTCGGCTGTATGCGCTAGCGGTTACACCTATTCTGCAGCTAATTCGCGCTGTGAAAAAACAGTGACTCAAACGGCTAGCAAAGTGTGCGCGTCTGGCTATACCTATTCTTCAACAAACAATCGTTGCGAGAAAACCACCACATCAGCAGCCTCAGTTGTGTGTGCCAGCGGTTACACCTATTCAGCAGCTAATTCACGCTGCGAAAAAACGGTGACTCAAACGGCTAGCAAAGTGTGTGCTTCGGGTTACACTTACTCTGCTACAAACAATCGTTGCGAGAAAACCACCACATCAGCAGCCTCAGTTGTGTGCGCCAGCGGTTACACCTATTCAGCAGCTAATTCGCGCTGCGAAAAAACAGTAATTGAAGCAGCAAGCAAAGTGTGTGCGTCAGGCTATACTTATTCTTCATCAAATAATCGATGTGAGAAAACAATAACCCAGAACGCTTCAGCAGTATGTGCTAGCGGTTATACCTACTCTGCAACCAATTCACGCTGTGAACGAACCCTTACTCAAGCAGCAAGCAAGTCTTGTTTACCTGGATATAGTTACACATCTTTAACCGATAGTTGTGAAAAAACAATAACTCAAGCTGCATCAGCAGTATGTGCTAGTGGCTATACCTATTCTTCATCTAATTCACGCTGTGAAAAAACAGTGACTCAAACGGCTAGCAAAGTGTGTGCT
>TARA_R110002033_G_scaffold164022_2_pt1 | contig 15305 bp, 34 predicted proteins | sample TARA_R110002033 | Tara Oceans TARA_R110002033 (sample SAMEA4397051) | marine metagenome | biome: Polar Biome; feature: [SRF] surface water layer (ENVO:00010504); material: water (ENVO:00002006), including particulate matter (ENVO:01000060) such as... | depth 5 m
CAATTTCATTTCCCCATGAATCCCATCCATCGGTTTTATCTCTTGCAAATAATTCTATTCTTGGTAAATCCCCATACAACTCTACAATTCTTTCTCTTACTTCATTAGGTTTTTTTGAATGTTTCTCTATCTTTGACATTATTACTGAATGAACACCAGCATTTATTCTATCCAACTTACCTTTTCTTCCAAGTAATACATATTCTGCATTTGCTCTTGTAGTATTACCCATACCCCAAAATAATGAGTTAGATACTCTGTTTGTTTTTATCCATGTAAATACAACATTGAAATATTCAAATCCCCATGAATCCATAACTTCTAGTGATTCTGGTAATTTTGGACTTGTAGTCCACATAAAACAATAGCAATTATCTTTACTTATAGAATCTATATCAATATTTTTAATTTCATCAGTTGACATTGTATCATAAAATTTCTTTGCTAATCCTCTTGATGATTTAATACCACCAGATTTCTCATAATTCCAAGCTGGATCTGCCAATATAATATTATATTTCTTGTTAGGTAAATTATTCAATTTCATTTTCTGTAATATCTTTTATATCTTTTCTTTTTTCGTAATGATTACGCCTGTCTTGTTTAGGAACTGTTCTGAGTAAACATCCACAGAAAGAACAGTATGTATACTCTTTTTCAAAATATGAACTACACCTTCCACATAGGTTGAATTTATTATAATCTATCTTCCGTTCTTTACCAGAATAATTATATTCATTTACGCCTGACTTTCTTTCCATGCTCTCTCACATTTCCTACAAACCCAATAAATTCTCTTCTGACTCGTAACTGGTGACAATCCTTCTTCAAACCATTTTCTGCATAATGAACAATCCATTATAATTCTACCAAAATTTCATTACGCTTGTTAAACTCTGTAAATATTTTAAATATTTTCTTACAGTTTTCTATTTGTTCTGGATCATTGTTAATTTCATTCCTCACACGATTTAATGCTGTGATGTAAATACTTGATTCTCTAGCACATGGAGAATTTCTACAAAATCTTCTCTTATCAATACTTGACCAATCCCCTGCGAATGACCTTGCACACCATTCGCATTTTTCAATTTGATTTTCATTTTCCCCTCTATTCAAATATTTCCCTTAATCTAGTTTTCAATGTTCTCCTCTTAAAACCTTCTTGGTCAAACTTTTTTGCCTCTTTATATCCAACATCCCAACCCTCATTGAACCCTTTTGCGTAGTTTCCTTTGAGTAAACCTTCCATTTTGTTTATCTTAGCCCTCAAGTTATAGTTCTCATCTTTGAACTTTTTGATTAGATCATCTGTATTCTCTATTACATCATTTACAATCTCTTCTTCTGTATACTGTTTGACCTTTGGTTTTGATTTGAACTCACTCTTTATCCTTATTGATTTTTCTGAAACCGTCATAGTTCCAAACTTTTTTACTCTTATCGAAGTTCCAGATACATAGAACTCACCAGCCTTAAGATGTCTAATTTCTGCAAGCTCGTCTGCACCTCTACTTAATCCAAGAAACTTTAATGAACGTTCTCTATCTGTCAAATCTGTTGTTAATCCGATTATACTATTTGCCATCTGAGCTGAGGCGTTCTTGTTTATCTCAGACAATCTTTGAGTTGCCAATATTGTTGCAATGTTTCTTTTTCTGCCTGTTTCACAAAGCCTGATTATTGAATCCCTTGATTCTGAACTACCACTCTGCTGACATAGGTTATGAGCCTCATCTATAACAAATACACACTTCTTGAAATCTTTATTCGTGAACTTTGATATGTCTATTTCATCAAGGAAAGCATCTATGAACATACCAACAAATTTTTGTCTATCATCCATCTTCTTGAACTTTGATATGTCTATTATCACAGACTGATTATTCAATCTAATTGTCTTACCATATTCTTGTGCCTTGTCCAATGTTGCTGGTAAGCTTTTAGTTCCTATTACTGTGAAATTCATACTTTTCAGCTTTGATGAAAATTCTCCTTCCCAATCTATTATGATTTTTTGAACACCGTTCATATTCTGATCTATTCCATACAGTATGTTTTCCAATAGAGTTGATTTACCAGAACCAGATATTCCCTGAACCAATAACCTTCGCATGAATAAATCATCAATGTCCATGAAGACATCAAAGTTATCTGTTCTTCCTAATTTTATTTCACTCATTTTTTATCCATCTCCTCAATCCAATCTGCAATACAGCTTTTACATACATTATGATCATAGTCCAAATCTTCTTCATTAACTATTGCAAAGCATTTTTGACACTCTGGTAATACATCATCTTGACTCATGCCTTTACCTCATCTCGTATAATATAGAATAATGGAACAGCTACTAGAGCAATCACACCAAACATTATCAGTATTTCAATTATCATTCTTATCTCTTCATAGTCATCTAATCATTTTAATTTCAAACTAATGGTTCATCAGCGAGTGGTATTTCTTCTTCAACTTCACCAGTTGGTGAATATCTTTCATACCTTAACATTCTGATGTAAAACACCACAGTCTTTTTACAATTCTTACATACATATTCTTCCATGAACCTATTAGTTGAATAGTTCTTTTGTTCAACAGTTTCATGCTCTGGATCATCACAGCATTTCATTCTGTCATAAAGATTATCTTCTTCACTTGTCATATAGTTTGTGTATCCTCTTTATCATTTCGTTTTGGTTTTCCATTTTGTCATTACCTATTTTAATTTCATTACGAATCTCTTGGGTTGCTTTCACCAACTCCCATTTCACTCTAAATCTTTGCATCTCTTCTATTTGCTTTGGTGTTGGGTGTTTACCCTGATTTGCAAAATAAGCTGTAATTTCTGCAAGTCCATCTTCATAATCATCTAACCACTTAATTGACAATCATATCCCTCATTGTATTCGACCACTTGATTATTTGTTATAAGGTTATTTATCATTGTATGTGTAGCCTCTTTTCTCCAATTCCTCTTTAACTTTTGGATTTGATGTTGGTGTTTCCCAGAAGAACTGCAATGGGATTTTCAATACAGGGTGATCTCCAAGTTCTCTCAAGTATGTTTGTAAATGTTCCAAGCCAAATCTTTGACCATAACATTCCATACATCGACTTATGTTCAATGAAGGTGGATAATCATCTTGTAGATATATGAAACTTCTTTCACATACAGAACAATGCATTGGGTTTAATTCATGAATCGGATCATTAGCCATGCTCTTTCCCATGAAGTTTTCAGTTCCCCAAACTACGTGATTGTCTTTATCTGGTTCTATTCGTTTCATTTCGATTCCTCTTGGTGCAAACAAGAACAGCATAATGCAGTATATCCTTTTGAAAACACATTATTCATCTTTGTTGGTTCTTTTATTCCAAAAGTAGATTCTTCACCAAATAGTGTTTCCAAACGTTCATCTGATTCATCCATATCTGAATCCCATATTAAATCTTCAAAATAAAATTCAGATTTACATCTATCACACGTACTCATATCTTCACTCATTTCGATTCTCCTAATTCCTTTTCGAGACTCGTAATCTTTGCTGAATATTTTATATGATATGAAGAACCACAATCCATACAAAGATAACTGTTCACACAATCCACTTTACCACCTAAAATGAAACCCTCAACATCATATACATCAGTGTAAAGTTTATCTAAATCTACATTATGTTGATTACATTTTGGACAATTCTCGTCTATTTCCTCTGTCATTTCGACTTCCTCTTTTTTCTACTCTTTTCAATATCAGCTAATATTTTATGAACTACATAATATTCAACTTCTGTATATTCGCCCATGTTTCCACAAAATGTGGCTTCTCTTTCGATCCATAATTCCCATAGAAAATCGTCATTTTCTTTATCTTTTTCGGTATAATCTTCGCCTTCAAGAAGATCAGATATAGAACATTCACAATTTCCAAACGAACCATAATAATCATGCCATTTTTCTAATTCCTCTTTTATATTTTCATGATCCATTGGAAATAAATTACCATATTCATCTTTTATAAGTTCTTTAACTTTGAAATTACCCTTAGCATGACATTTAGAACATTCTGTTGTATAATCCTCATTATATCCCCAATCATGTTTTTCTGCAAATTCGGGAAAATTTGCTATACTATAAACAGATCTAACACATAATTCTTTTTTATTCGTTTTATAATTCATTTCGATTCCTCTAATCTTTTAATTCTATCTTCCATGTTCATTTTAGTCATACTTGCGATACCCCTGATTTGCATATACGTTTTAGGGCATATCGGTATGTGTAGGGGTGGGGTTTGCTAGGCATATTTTTTATTCCATCTGCCTTATTCATTTGATGTATATGGTGCAACTAGCCATCGAGGGGGGAGTCTCTCCCATTCCTTTCATCATCTTCATTCTAATCTCTCCAAATCATATTTCAAATCTTGAAGTCTTTTTTCAAAGTGAACTGCTGACTGTCTTGCATATTCTAATCTATCTTCAACATCTTGAATTGTGTTTTTCAAATATTTCCGTTTTAGAAAAGTTGGTAATAATTTGAATAACCAATTATGTATCTCGGTCAAATAACCCACCTATTTACTCCATAACTTGTATGTCTGTGACATTTTATCTGCGAAATCTTGTATGTTTTGCCATGTTTCATTGACATCAACTCCACCATCACCTAGATGTATATTGTATGCAAAGAACCCTACAACAATTCCAGCTATGATTAATTGAACTATCATTCTTCATCATCCTCTAACTGTGAAAGGTCGCCATCAGAACAGGCACACTTTACCAATAATGGATTTTCTCCCATGTTAGGATCAAGTGATTCTATATCATTCCAATTCTTTGCCTTGCGTTTTGATTTTGAGTTCATGTCTATCATCTTTGCGTTTTCATATAATTCTGGATGTTTCACTTCTAACTGCTTAAACTTTACATTTGATTTTAAAGGACATAGATAACAACCACTTTTTGGTGGAATCTCAAATCCTTTCTCATTCAATATTTTTGTTTCCTCATCAACAGTTATCTTATTTTCAATTAGTGGATACCATGTTCTCACATACTGTAATCCAGTTTGCTTTTCAGAACCCTTCCAAACAGTTATCTCTTCTGGATTTCTTTGGCTTCCACTCTGAACCATGTTCTTCATCTTTTCTCTATAATCTTGAATTGTATCATTACTTCTCTTTGCCAATCTTGGTATATCTAGGTCAAATCTTTCTATTAAGTTATCTAGTTGTTCATCAGTTGGCAATGCTCTTGCTCTATGAACCTCATCATAGTTTATTCCCAATGCTATATTGAATACTGCATGAGTTCCATATATCCTTCTTAGATACTGATTGATTGGTCTTATTTTGAATTTTTCCGTACACCATCTACTATTAGATTCAGGCATTGGATTAACCCTTTCCATATATGAGTAATAATCTATTCCACCTAACATTGGATCAAGTATTACCGTCTTACTCCTCACACTTTTGGATAATTTTGGAAAGAACCATTTTGAAAGATATGCATGAGTTTCATATTCCTCTGCACCTGTATCTGACATTATAATAATATCATAAAAGTCTCCATTACGAATAACCTCTGTGCATGAATCCATTCCACCACCTAATGAAAGAACCTCTATTGGTTTTGATTTCTTATACCAAGAGTCAGGTGTTGATTCTTTTAGTGGTAGTGGATTGAATGATTCTATTATTTTATTTTTTCCCTTTATTTTTCCACGATGCAATTTTGGAAATTTACCTTTACTCAAACAACTCTTTAGAACTAACTTACCAAACGAACCTTCTGCTTGAATACTTTCCGTTTTGAAATCACCGTTCTCTATTTGATTCATAAATTCAGGTGTTTCCCAATCCTTCAACTCCCCTGCTGTAATAATTTGATCATACAGAGGTAAAGTATCACCAAGCGTTATGTTAGGATCAACTTCATGTTCATCTTTTACATAAACCCAATTTCCCAAGTGATACCTTTTAGAAATTACATTTAACCCACAAATTTTACAAGAAATATACTCTTCTTTTGGTTCAATCTGTTTACTTGTAATCTCGTCTTCAAACTTGTCAATATATTTCGTCATTTCATCACTACGAAGTATATTCCAGTAATCTGGTTTCTCTAGTAATTGTTTATTTAACAACTTTCTACTATCTCCAATATTGTTCTAGCACCCTTTCTGCTTTCAAATGATTTTGCGTTCTGATGAAATACTCTGAAAAAACAATTTTTGATTTCTTTCTTGTTTGTTGTAATTTCATTTTTTCCGTCTGAATCACTAATCACTATTGGCTTTCCAGTCTTTACTAATCCCCTGCAATACCATACTCTCATATCTTCTCTAAATGATGATAGTATTCCTTGTGGCGAACTCTTGTAATTGTCAACTTTCATTATGCACTTTACCTTCTTTTTCTTATCGTTGTGTTCACTAACGCCTTCTGCATTATACTCGACAGTTATATCACCATAACCATAAACTTGGTTCGTACAGAAACATTTTCCGTTTGACTGTCTAACCTCTATTGTATCAGAGTCTTTTGACATTTTTTGATTCATCTTTTTCTTGTGGTTTCTTTCTTGCTTGGTATCAGTTTCCTTGTATACATGATAGTTGTTTAGATTCTTGCTTGTGTAGTTAAGCTCGAATGATGTTGTTTCTATCATTGCATTTGGTATTCTTTCAGTTCTAGTTGTCAATTCGATTCCTCTAATATTTTCTTCATTTGTTCTATTTGTTTACTTGGATAGTAATGCCTCATTATTCCAGTCTTTTTCTTACTCTCTGGTGTTATGACATATTCAACATGATATTCTATTGCGTTATCCATTATGTAATCTAGGAAAGCCAAACCTTGTTTAGGTTCTTTCCATTGGTATAACTCTTTTGAGATACTCAAATCTGTTTCACATTCATTACATCCAATTGCGAGATTTCCATTGTCATTTATTCCCAAGTTAAACTTGAACATACCATCCTCGTCATGTATGCTACGCATTTCAGCCTCGAAAAGTATTGTATTTTTTACCACATCTATAACTCGTACTGTCTTCAAATTTCTTTCTCATCAGATGTATCAATCGTTGGTTCATTCATATCTCTTATTATTACTTCTTTCATCCATCCTAACAGCCTTTTTAGATTAGACATGAATTGGTTGGATTCATACTATGATAACTATTTGCCTGATTAAATGGTTTTGACTCTTTGGTCATATTCTATCTGAAATCTCCATATCTGCTGTGATACTCATTTGATGTTATCTGCTTTCCTTCATGATCAAAGTATGGTAATGATCCATCTGGATCATTCAAATTTTTATATTTCAACCATTCATCTGTATCATGACTTGTTAGGTGATTTTCCATATCTCCAAAGCTATCTCCATTCCAAGATAATTTATCATCATCATCTTCATAATAACCATACATTTCAACATCTTCACCACATATTTTACAAGTTTGGACAAGTCTAGGATTAGTGAAGTGATTATTTAGCCATTTTTCATATATTTTGATTGCTGATTCTGAATGAGATTCTTTCAACTTCTATCCTTTCTCCTATGATATTGTCCAACAGCTCTTCTTATTGTTGGTCTAGGAACATTCAATTCTTCTTGTATCATGTCGTAGACTTTCTTTTTGTCACCATCTATCATTGATGTATACACTTTATACATTTCAATAATTACTTGTGTTTGTGTTGCACCACTTTTTCTGTATTTTTCCAATGTGACATTGATTCTGTCTTCAATCTCTGACTGGCTCATATTGAACCACCGAAATTATGTTGAATACGATTTGCTAAAAATATCGTATCTCTCATAGATTTCATTTTGTTATATTTGTTATATTTCATAACTCTAATTTGTAAACTGGTAATCTAAGATATGGAATCATTTGCGTTATACCATAAACTTCTACATATTCCCCATTTTTTTCTTTTACAAAATATGTTAAATATTCTGTTTTATCTTTTAGATATTCCCTAATTGATTCCACTTCACGATCACTGTTTACCAATATAAAATCTTGGTCTTTGTCAATATCTGCAACTGTTTCGTAATCAGTCATGACAATAACACCAACATATCAATCTTCATTGTATTAGTCATGAACATCATTCCCACAACACTCACAAATATCTGGATCTCTCGTAGAGAGACCATGTTCTGTACAATGGCTTTCTTGCTTAATACATTCTGAACAATCTTGCCATTGCTCTTCTCCATTTTCAATGGCTATTGATATAGGGTAATGACATAACAACTCCATTAATTCATCATCCTCTATTCCATATTCTGTGGAATGACCACAAAATGAACATTCTTCGTAATCAGTCAATTTCTATCCTCATTGAATCCCTGCATATCTACGACTTCTGCTGACAATAGTTCCAGATTTACTATATATTACAGAACCAATTCTACAACACTCATCTGCAAACTCTTTTGGTTCGTGTGATGTCATTGCACCTTTTATCTCTAGGTTGTGAGCAAGTTCATGTATTATCAATGCTATTGCATCTTCTGTAAGTTTTCCATCTCCAGTAAATGCAAAGAAATCTTCTCCACCTTTTAGATATGCTATGTTGAATCTTAGATTCTTTGTTTGCTGTGAATAATCTGCCAATGCCCTTACATCTTTTTCATTGATAAACTGAACATTGATTTCTGTATCAATCGTTACTTCTGCTAGCATTTTACATACATTTGCAAAGTTTCTCATCTGGATTGTTTCTTTTACAGGCTTGTATTCTGAATTATCTCCTATCTCTATTGTAGATAGTGAAACTTTGTAAACATCAGATACACGCTGTAATCCCAAACTCTTTCTTGTGTTTCTATCTAGGAATCCATTTGGTATGAAGACCTTTCCATCTCTCAATGCCATATCGTTTGCACCTAAATCATTTGAAGGAATAATCAAGTTCTCAAATTGTGTTTCCATTATTAGTGAAATCATCTTTTTCTGGTCTTCTTCTTCTAGTGAGTTTAGACCGTCTTTAATCCAAGCACTTCCCAAATCATTTGAAGGAATGCTATGTCTTATCTCTAGCATATCGTGGCATTGTAATAATACTACACCATACAACTTTGATAACCATTTCAATGTTAATACGTTTCTTTGTGATGTTTGTGGAATCTTTTGTTTTATGTTAAGATTCACAGAAATGTCTGGGTGAAACTTTATTGGACATTGTTGAACTGGAACTCCCAATTCATACACCCATGATTTTTTACCTTCATCTGATTCGTATATTTCAATGTCGGTTTCTTCATAAGGTTTTTTTACCTTTCCATTTTCTGTATATCTTGTTTGAAGTTTTCCTCTGATTGTTTTTGCAATGTCTTTGTGGAAAACTACTTCGTCATTTATGAACATCATTAATGGTTTACCTTTTCTGTTTGTTTCTGGAACGATTGTTCTTTTTAGATTGGATATTAACTTCTTTCTTTCCTCGTAATTCCATCTGAATACACCTTCAAACTTTGAACCCTTTCTGGATGTATCTAACTCTTCTCTTACTATTCTTCCACCACTTTCTGGAAACTCTACTTCAAAGTCTTTTGATAAAACCACAAACCATATTGCAAGTGAGCCTACCTTCTTTTGACCTTCATCGAAGTATCCAGTCTTTGTTTTATCTCCTTTTCTTATTGACTCACCAAATGATGTGAATATATCATGTATTCTTTCATAACCTTCTCCATCATCTTCAACAGTTATCTTGGTTCTGTTATCACCGTCTTGCTCAATAGTTATATGAATATTTTCAACCTCATCAAGATCAAGACAATTTGTTTCTAGTTCTTGTATCACTTCTGATGGTGTAAACTCTTCATTGAGTTTTCTATAACCCTCATCGTCAATCTCGAATCTTGTATCGTAATGTGTTTCTTTCATTCTTCTTTAGACACCTTGTAAAATTCCTTATTCCATTCATATTCTTCTAGATATGATATACCAGAATGTTTACAACATTTGTATTCCATGTGTTCAACCCAAGAGTATACTATGGTTTCACCTTCACAGCCATCTACATCACATGGAACTTCTTGTTCAAGTTTGTAAGCTTCATCTTCGTAATTATACACATCTAATGCTATGTCTTCCCATTGATGTTTAGATCCACAAGTTCTACATTCTAGAATATGACCAGCATCAATTTCTTGACCACAGCATTTACAATCACTACTTGAATAAATTTCACTCAATGGAGATTTTTGGTCTTCACAACTAGGACATCTAGCAGTTTGATATTCTTCCATTTTAATTGTATCTAGTCATTTCGATTCCTCTTTCTTTTTGATTTCGTCAACAACTTTAGTTGGTTGCTCTTTCATCTCAGCCTCGAAGAATTTATTGGATAATTTTTCTCCAATTTCTTGTATAAATGCTATATCCTTTCCAAGATTGTATTGGTCATATTCCCAATTATTCCCATTACTATGTTCGCCCAATCTCACATCACCATTTGCGTTCATGTGTGACAATACCTTATGACAGAATTTAATGAGAAACCATAAATTCTCTTTGTCATAGGTGTTAAAGTATTTGCACTTTTCTTCCCTTTTCCTTTTGCCACCATCATCTGATTCCAATACGATAACTCCATCATGATCAAGATAGATCATACTTGGTGTGTGGAAATCTACGGCTTGTAAAAGCTGTGTTACCAAACTGTCTTCAAGTCTTATTTGGCTCATTTTAATTCCTCATTTTCTAGTTCCATTATCTCTTTGACTTCGATGATAATATCATCCACGCTTTCAAAGAGTTCTTCTCTTCTTGCGTTTGCTTTCAAGGAACTTAGACTATCAATCATTTGTTCAAGAAACTCTTCTTGTCTATCATAGTCTATTTTTTGGCTCATAGTGAACCACCGAAATTACATTGAATACGATTTGTCAAAAATGTCGTATCTCTTGTAGATTCCATTTTGTCATGTTTATTATATTTCATAACTGTAATGTATTATTTTAGAAGTATATGAACTTCATCGTAAGAACTTGTTTCTGTAAGATATTACACAGAATGAAAACTGATTCCCCTTCTCATTTTTCAAAGTTTGTTTGACTGCGATTGTGCAATACCTTTTTACAGCAAGTTTGTTTACTTGGTTCATCTAATTACTTCTGTATGTTAGACCAGATGGAACAAAATTGTTCTGATGTTAAACTATTCCACCATTTATCATGTATACTGTTTATACTTTGCCAGTGTTTCTTATCACCAGTTAGATTTTGCACTAACTGTTTTTCCAATTCATCTCTTTTATCGACATTGTTTGTATGAGTTGATTTGTCATTCCACAATTCTACCAATTCTTTCATTATAGATATTCTTTCTTCCAATCTAGCGTAAAATTCCTCGACTCTATTATCAGCCCATGCATCATAAGCTGAATCATCATCATTTGGATCACAGGTGTAATCATCTTCTTCATTCATTATTCATCATATTCCAAATCATTTCTAGTCCAAAATAACGGATAAACATCTATTAATTTACCACCAATCATATCTTTGAATCCTTCTGATTCTTCTGAATCATATTTTTCTATCGTTAATTGGTATTTTATGTTTGACCATCTTGTGGAATCCATATCATAATTATCCATTGTGAATTTCTTTCCATTGAATATCAATACATCAGGTGATTCCTTTTTCAATCTTGTTCGTAATCTCTTTAAATCACTTTGAGTCTTTTTTGAATTATACCATTTGTCAAATAATGAATCTTCCATTGTTCCATCTCCAAGTTTTTTACATGGAGTTCCTTCCCAATCTTTATTAGAATCACTCAATGCACAACTACCTTGACTGTTCTTTCTTAACAATTTATCTAATATTTTAGAAGCGTTCTTATTCATTGAATCTACAAATGGTTCGTGATAAGTCATTCCTTTAAACCTAATAGGATCGTAAGTCCAATCGTTGTTTGACATATTGAATCTCACAAATATTATTCCATCACTTTTTTTCTTTTTTCCATAGGAAGAACCACCATTTTTTTCCTCATACACTTTTCCCATTACAGATTCTAGAACATCAACAATTTCTTTTGATATTTCCACATTTCTTCTTCGATTATCTAAAAGCACCTTTAATTCATGATATATATTCTCTTGACTATTTTTTAGTTCAGAACCGTCTAATTGTCTAACTATTTTTGATAACTCTCTTATTTCGTGTTTATCTAGCCAATTTTCATTCATTTTCTTAACATACCTCTCAAGTAATCTCTCAATTTTCCAAAATCCTTCATGTGTCCATGATTAAAGTAAGTCACGCTTTTACTATTCCAACATCTTGTGCATGAACCACACTTTTTACTGTTCTTTGTTATGCCTTTGGAAGCATGACAATTACTCTCACTTTTCTTTGTTGTAATGAATGATTTTCCAATTCCATATTTGTTTAGAAACTTATCTAGAAATTCTGGTGTCTTTACAAGTGGCATTGAGTATAGTATGTTCATGTTTTCTGGTTTCTTTCCTTTTCTGTTTTCAAAGAACTCGTAAAGTATTGTGTCTTGCCTTGTTGATAACCAAAAATCATTCCTCTTACATTTTCTACATATTTCATTCCATTTCTCCAAATCTTCTATGCATGAGAGATCACCAAATGCGTATATTCTGATACGAATCCGATTGGAACATACTATCTCTGAAACTATTTTTTCTACGAATTTATTACTCTTTATGAGCTTGGCATTTCTTTTTAGCTTGTTTGGAAAAACTTTTCCCCATCTTCCGTTTAATGGTGGGTTTACCGTACAGTACGGTGTCAATCCGTTTAATGCCAATTCACATGACTCTTTACACAGAGAAAGATCAACTGAAAAGTCTAGTGCGTTTAGCTTTTGATTTTGGCTTAAATGTTCCATCATCTTAATTATCCCACACACCAATCTTTCCAAAATCTCGGTTCTTTTTCTTTCAAGCATGGAAGACATATTGGAACAGATTGCCATTTACCTTTAACACAATCACGATAGTATGCACATCCACCTGTTTCGGTTTCTGCCATTTGTTTACAGTATTGACAATCAGTCATTTCGATTCCTCATGTGGCATGAATTTCTCATACGTTTCAATCAGTTTACGATATTTTTCCTTAAACTCTTCTGAACGACATGGGTTATTGTATGCCAAACTATGGTTGATTTCTGCATGACTGAATGTTGATATTGTTATGAAATCTGAACCGTTGAAATATTCCAACTTTCCATGTGATTGATAAGTCACACTATTATCAATATGTGTGTAAACTCTGAATAGTTTGCTTGCGTATTGAATCAATGTTGTCACATTATAATTTTGATATTCATTAGTAATGTGAGTATCTTCTTCTGTGAATTTTTCTAGAAAACCTTCTTCATATACTGGAAAAGATGAATGATATTCTTTGTATGTCGGTGAAGTATACACACCTATGTTTTCCTTTCGTGAATCTAGAATACAACCTGACACTTTATCTGCTTTGGCTTTAGCTTTATCGTAATCATCATATTCTATAAATTCTGGTTCACCACCATGTTCGGATTCATGTGTAGGATCACAAACTACCCACCTTTTCATATCATAAACCTTATCTGTCATAATCATGTTCACCTAAAATTAATGGCTAAAGCAAGCCTGAGATCATGTCTAGTTGCACGTTCTTTTATCGTACTCATCTTTTGGAATATTTTTTGATCTTCCTCGTCATAGTTTTTAACACCAGCATCAATCATTCTTCGCATGACTAAATCAGCTACACGAACTAATTGTGGATCGGATAAATTTTCAGATACCCATTGGATTGTTTTCTTTCTCATTTTCTTATATTTCCATGCTTATTCACATTTATCTTTAACCAACCATCACCATCACAAACCATTATTTCTTTATTAGGAAACAATATGAAATCACTTACTGACATTGAACTGTGAATCAATCCTAACCTATCTAGCATTAGTTTGTTTTCTTTACCATATAACAATGGGTGATCTTGTCCATTTTTATACATTCCATTCATAAAGGTAAATACAATCTCTGATATTTCATCCATTTCGTTTATTTTAGATTGTTTACATTTGATAAATCTCCATAGAAAATTTTCTCCGTATGAAGTTTTTTCCATAACTATTGCATCTTCTTTTCTATTATCATAGTGTATATCACAAACTTTACTTGCTATATCATTCATGTTTCCAGTTTTAAGATACTCTGCTACTTTTTTACCATTCAACCAAGAATGACAATACTTGGTTTGAGATGGATCTAACATTTCAGCTTTGACAGATTTCATGATTATATCACCTTTGATATAATGAACTTCAAGTTTCATTTCTTTATACTAGGATTTTTACAAGGCTAGGGAATCTAGGTGCTTGATAATTTCCGTTTGAATCTTTCATTTTCATATATTTCACTATTGCAGTTTTTCCGATTAATTTTTCAACAAATCTTTTTGCTTCTTCTGTATCATTATTTGGATAATTGATGTATTTGCAATCACAAGTCATTCCTTTATCAATGTGTCTTCCTTCTGTATCTTCAAGTGTTAATGTTGATACTAACCAACCTCTTGCTTTTGCTTCTGGTGTAAGTTTTCCAAATCCAACAATTTTGAAATCATCTTCATCCCAATTCTTTACCTTTACCCAATCGTATGGAACATGAGGATTCTTTATGACCAATCCTTCTAGGTCTTTATCCTTGACATCTTTCCAAAGATTTGTTGCTGTTTGTCCATCACAAGTTTGAGTGTATAGTAATTCACTATTATCGAAAGATGTTATTGGTGTAAGCATTAAACCCTCTAAGATTTTTCTTCTTTCACCAAATGGTTTTTCTCTCAAATCTTCATTGTTATATTCAATCACATCAAATGCAACGAATTTTACCTGATGTTGTTTCATTAGTAATTTTCTTTTGAAATCATCTTGAAGAGTTACTCTACTTTGTATTGCTGAAAAGTTTGCCTTTTGATGAGTTTCCAATATGCAAATCTCACCATCAAGAACCATATCTGGTAATTGCTTTGTTTCCACATACTGAATAATCTCTGGATAAAATTCTGTCTTTATTCTACCTTCATGTCGTTTGATTGTTGCTTTTCCATCTTTAATGATTAAGAGATTTCTTTCTCCGTCATATTTGATTTCTGCAATCCAATCTTCTGGGTATGCACCCAATTTTACTTCCTTTGGTTTGTATGGTTTCAATTTTCAGCCTCTACCTCTTTTGCCTTTTTGATCTTGTCAAACATACTACTCTTTGCCTTTTTAGGAACTTGTTCTGTA
>TARA_R110002033_G_scaffold1098_2_pt1 | contig 15273 bp, 7 predicted proteins | sample TARA_R110002033 | Tara Oceans TARA_R110002033 (sample SAMEA4397051) | marine metagenome | biome: Polar Biome; feature: [SRF] surface water layer (ENVO:00010504); material: water (ENVO:00002006), including particulate matter (ENVO:01000060) such as... | depth 5 m
AACTTGATGCTGCTGCACAATATGGAACTATTGATATAGGTACTAAAAGATATGTGGACCAAAATGAAGATGGTATGATTAATGCAGAAGACCGTATAGTAGCAGGAAACGCTCAACCCGATTTTACAGGTGGTTTAGTTAATAATTTAAAATACAAACAGTTCGACTTAAGTTTCTTTTGGGAATTTGCTTACGGAGGGGATGTATTGAATGTAACCCGTTACTATTTAGAAAGGCCCACAGCGGCTACTAATGTAACAAGATCATACTATAACAATTTCTTTGGAAGCCCTAATCCAAATTCTTCCAATACATACTGGAAGCCAGACACAGGAAGCTCCCAACTTTCAATAGATGATAGTTATATAGAAGACGGATCTTATGCCAGATTAAAAAATATAACCTTAGGGTATTCCTTACCAAAAGATTTGCTAAAAAAAATAAATATGTCCAGATTGAGAATATACGTCAATGCAAATAACCTTTGGACAATAACTAATTATACAGGACTAGACCCAAATACAAATGTTTTTGGAGGTAATGAATATGGAGTTGGCATAGATTACAGTGCTTATCCAACCCCCACTACAATGACATTAGGTGTAAATTTAGAATTTTAAAAAATAAATTATGAAAAATTATAATTATACTTTACCAATAAAATACGTTTTACTTTTCCTAACTTTCATTTTTATTTCTTGTGAAGATATAGTGGAAGAAGACCCTAAAGGATTACTTAGTTCAAGTAATTTTTGGAATAATGAAGTTAATGCAATTGGTGCCATAAATGCTGTATACACAAAACCTTTAGAGATGCCTGCTGCAGTACATGGGTGGAATTTTTGGTTTGAAAGTGCGGGAGGAGACTTTGGTTGCTTAGATACCCATGGTACTGGTATGGCTAATGGTACTTGGTCTGTATCAATTAATAGGGTTTATAATATGTGGAGCGCTAGTTATGAACCTATTAGTTTAGCAAATTTTGTACTTTCCAACATAAAGACAGCTACCAACATAGACCCCAATTTACAGTTGAGAATAGAAGGAGAAGCAAGTTTTTTACGTGCTTTTCACTATTTTAATTTAGTACGGAATTTTGGAGATGTTCCACTAATTTTAAAACAGACTGAAGGAGATGATGACTTTTTGGTAACCCGTACCCCTGTCTCTCAGGTTTATGATGCCATTATAAGTGATCTAACCCTTGCGATAGACCAATTACCTCTAAAAAGTGAGTACAGTGAAGAAGATTTAGGTAGAGCATCTAAAGGTGCTGCGCAAGCAATGTTAGCTAAAGTATACCTTACACTAGGGGATTATCAAAAAACTGTAGATCTCACTAATGAGGTTATGCTGTCAAGCGTGTATAGCCTTGAGCCCGATTTTAAGGATATTTTCACAGCTGAAAGGGATAATGGTTCAGAATGGTTGTTTTCATATGCAACCAGTGGAGAATCTGAATTCAGCACACATCAATTGGCTCAATTTGGTTTTCCAAATAATTTAGGGAAATTTGGATTTACTAGAGCCTTTGGGAATATCTGGGTTAAACAACCCCTTTTGGATATATATGACCAAGTGAATGATACACGATTTACTGATATGATTTGGAAGGAATACGTTGATCCTATTACTGGAGAAGTGGTAGCCTTTAGGAAAGGTACTGGGTACTATAGTAAAAAATATGATGACATCGAGTTTTCAAAAGATATGCTTTTTACAAGAATAAACTATCCAATATTAAGATATTCTGATGTACTATTAATGTATGCTGAGGCTCTAAATGAAGTTTCACCTTTAAACGATGATGCTTTCAATAAATTAAATATGGTTAGAAACAGGGCTAATCTTGGAGATATCACCATAGCCGAACTCGATTCACAACAAGCTTTCACTAATGAAGTTCTTGATGAAAGAAGGCGTGAATTTGTCAACGAAAACCAAAGAGTATTTGATTTGAAGAGACGTGGATTGTTCTTGGATTTTGTTCAACAACTACCATATTCACAATTTTCAGAGGAAGACGTACTTTACCCAATTCCACAAGCTGAAATTGATGCAAATCCAAATTTAACTCAAAACCCAGGATACTAGGGTAAAAACTCTACATGTAGTTTAGTTTATTTGACGAAATAATTTCGTCCTAAAGTGCCGCCTGAAAAGGCGGTACTTATTTATTAAATATAACGTACTAAATCTATTTTATTAGTAAATTGTGTCACAGCCTTATTTAATTTTTTATTAAACCCATACTAAATGCGTCATTTAAATAAAATATTACTAAATATTCTCTTGCTCACATTCTACACTAATGTGAATGCAATGCAAACAACTCTTCCGATTATAGATGTTCAATTAGGAGATGCTAAAGTAACTTCAAATGGACAAAAACTTATTGTATCAACAAATAAATTTCAAAGAGTTTGGGAATGGTCCGGTTATGGGTTTATAACATCTAGCCTAAAAAATCTTGAATCTAACAAAGAATGGTGTAAAGAACAGCATCAATTTAAAGCAGATTGGAGTTTACCTGGACTAATAGATAATAACACACCTTGTAAAATAGATGCATTAACAGCAAAAATAAGTAATGACGATGGCTACACCTCCAAGCATATTGAACTTGTAGCACAAATAACTTATGAAACAAATATTTCTATTAAATACATTATTTGGGTATATCCTGAAGCACCTGGTTTAAGAACTCAGCTAAAAATAAAGGCCTTACAAGGAATGAATAGGGATTTAGCCATTAATGAAGATCCTAGAGGTGATTATTTACCAATCAACTGGAAAAATATAGATCGAAAAGTTGTGGGTTATTACAACCACACCCAAGAAAGAAATGCAGCTAATCTTAAAATCTTGAAAGAGGAGATAATTACTGGCACGGTCTTACAACCCGAAAACTATAACTGGGCTAGTATTTTTAGTGCTATGAATGATGAAAGTGGGGTAGTTTTCATTAAAGAGTCTCATAAATGTGTTAACCAATTTGGGCTAGATACTGGGAGCTTTGTAGTAGACTCAAAAGGCCTCACTACAACAGGTTGGGGCTTAAAGGTTACAGATTTAACAAATGAGTGGCGTTCTGCATGGGCCAATTGGTGTTTAGTTTACACTGGAAAACAAATTAACATGCAAAAACAAATAAAACGATTTGACCGCATGCGTTATCCTATAAATAAAGAGCTTGATATTTATATATTGGCCAATACATGGGGAAGCAACAACCGCATGGAAGCTTCGACTGAAGAAAATGTCTTGAAAGAAATTGAAGTTCAGTCTGAACTTGGAATAGATGTTCAACAAATAGATGACGGTTGGCAAAACCCTAAAGATATACCAGCAATGTCAACTGTTACTTGGAAACCAGATAAAACAAGATATCCAAACGGATGGAAAAATGTTGTCTCACTTGCCAAATCAAAAAATTTAAAATTAGGTGTTTGGTTCTCTTTAGGGAGTTTAAACGATGAATTTTTGTCAAAATATGGGCATAATTGGGCAGCCAATCTTGAAGATCTAAAACAAGCCTATGATGATGGTAGATTTACATATTACAAGTTTGATATGATTAATCTACATAATTATGATGAGCTTGAGCATATAATGAAATTATCGCGTAATTTTGTAGATTATACGAATCGTACGGTTAGAATTAATTGGGACGTTACAGAAAATGAACCAAGAACAGGCTATTTTTTTGGAAGAGAATATGGCAATATTTACCTAGCAAATCGCACAACTAAACTTAACAGCGAAACAGGTTATGTACCTTACCTCATGCTCAGAGACGCTTGGCATGTATCAAAATTTTTAAACCTTAACAAATTTCAAATATCGGTACAAAATATTGAACGAACGGATAAGAAAAGAAGTGACGCACATCTACATAATAATAAATATGTTACCGCCATAGCACTCATGGGCAGTCCACTTTTCTTTCAGGAAACACATTACTATACCCCAGAAGCCCGAAAGGAAATAAAAGCCCTCCTAGCAGTCTACAAAAAATATCGAAAAGAAATGTTTGAAGGTTATGTATTCCCTATAGGAGATGAGCCAGATGACAGAAGTTGGACAGGTTTCCAAAATCATCTTGAAGATGGTTCTGGGTTTTTAATGATTTTTAGAGAACTTAATAATTCTCAAAATAGAAAAAAGTTAAATCTTAATTTTTGTTATGGAAAGAAAATAGAAATTAAAAATTTAATATCTGGAGAAAAACAAATTATGACATGTGATGCTAATGGAGGGTTAGAATTTATTATAGAAAATTCTGCCGATTTTTTATTCCTTTCATATAAAATTATAGACTAGTTTAATTAACACTAAATCATTATTTAATGAGATACATGTATAAAAACTAATAATTTTCATAAGAATTATAGGAATTTTCCATTACTTCCTTTACTTTTTCTAAATATTGATACCCATATTTTCTGTCAGGTAATAAATAACCACCTTCAATCCACTCATTCCATGAAAAAATTGTAATTAGTTTTTCCTGTTGAAAATGCTCATCACAGTATTCTTTGGCCTCCTGTAAAAATGCACCAAAACTTTCTGGTGATTTGTTGTAACGAATTACATGTTCTTCTCCTTTATGAGGGAATCTTGGTGTATCGTCCCAGCCAATTGAAACATTTGGGAAAAAAGGAATTTCAATATTATTATTCCATTGATTCCTAAAATCAATGGCTTTACTAGCCCATTTTATATAATCAAGCTCCTTTTTACCTCCCCAGTTATATTGAGTAAGGCTATTGATTTTAAGGGCTTTTATTGTTTTCAATCTATCTTCATTTGGTGAGCCAACAGAAATTAATTGAATATGCACATCTGGATAACCTGCCTTCTTTACTTCATCCCTAAAATACTGTAACGCAGAAATAGTCTTTTCTAAACTTCCAAAACCTTCAATTAAGTTATTTATATCAAAAATGGAAAAAACCGGTTTGCCTTCCATTTTTAAATAGTTTGGCTTTTCAAAATATTTATCTATGACTCTTTTTACTATAATTTTAAAATTTTTGAAATCGACAGCTCCATCCCACAATAAACTATCATCATCTTTGTATTTATGTACATTCCAATAATTTCTTTTAACATCATGGTTAGCCCACATAAGATAAAAATTCATTTTCTCATGATTTTTAGCTTTTAAAAACCCATCATCCAAACTACTTTCCAAAAATGGTCCTTCATCAAACCAATACCAGTCAAAAATAAAGGTATTAATGCCATGGTCTGTGGCTGCGTCAATCCATTTCTCCATTACTTTAGGGTCATTATCCATCTCATAACCCCATAAAGGAACTTTTGGTTGGTAGTGTCCTTCAAACCTAGCATTACCTTTTTTTATTATTTCCCATTCCCCTGTACCTTCTGGCCAAAGCATATCGCCAAAGCGTTCATCATGATGATTGGAAGGCCACACATAAGCCGCTACATTGTAATCTGTAGCCTTTTCTTTTTTCACAACATTGCCAACATCTTGCCTTCTTGCTTGTTTAGAACAGGATATTAACAAGGCAATTGTAAAGAATAACACTTGTAATTTTATATCTTTCAAATTAAACATGGTTCTATTTTATATAATTATTACTTATTTAAAATGAATTGGTTATAATTTCTATTTGATGTTTACCCGCTTCCAACCTAATAGAACTAAAAATAGTATTTACTTTTTTTCCATTGTGAATTAATTCTTCTTTGGATTTTAAGTCTATTCCAAATTCAGCTACCATATTTCCGGGAATTTCGATATTAAAAATTTGCAATCTGGGGTTTTCGTATAAATATTCAGCTTTAATGGAGCCTTTTATTGTGGGCACTTTAATACTACTATTTTTTAGGTTTCCCATTTTTGGGTTTATATTGGCAACACCAAAACCTGGAGTTTTAGGTTGAATTCCCCAAAGGCGTCTTGAAACAATATTAGTAGGCACGATTTTTAACGTACTACTATTAATAAGCACATCTAAAGCCCTATCTTGTTCTCTATTATTGTATAAAGCATCTATTAAATATTGAGACTTATAAATATCATCAGCTACATTTATGTTTACTAAATCTGATAAATATTCCTGGGGCAGAATATCAAATGCTGAAGCCAATATATAGGCGTTAAGAGACATTTCATCTTTTTTTGCGCTACTACCTTTATTATTGGTTATTTTTTTGTTTAAGGCCATTTTTGCCTTTAAAGCAAGTACCTCAAACTCTAATTTTTCTTGTGGCTTTCCTAGAATTGAGGCAAACTCGGACATGATTTTCATATTTTGGTAAAAAAGAATATTAATCACATTTATATCTATGTTATTTATATCTTTTTTAACCAAATCTTCACATCTTTTTTTAAAGCCAGTATTATATAAAAATTCTGGGGTTAATTTTCCTTTTGCTAATAGACCATTTTCATCAGTAAGCCGGTATAGTGTTTTTGGCTTAATTTTGTCATAATATTTCTTTATCAATTCTGCATTTCCGGTATACGTATAATCGGCATGAAGCATAAGTGCTAAATACAATTGCGATTCTATATTTAATCCAGGATTTACAATTAATTTTTCTATGTGCTCTCTTGCAACTGCATACTCTTTATCTGTTGCATAGTGACTTAACTGAATAGAATAGGCATATGCTCCATTAAAAAGACCAATATTACAATCTTCATTTACATAATTTTCGCCATTAAATGCAATAGTTTTTATTGATGATTTTGACGAATTCCAAACTTTATTTAAAATAATATCTGAACTTTTAAAATTACTAGTGTTATTGTCCCAATAGGCTTGATGGGAGAGTTGTGAGATATTCTTTTCCGCATTGCTTATGGTGAAAGACTGCATTTTGGAATAGTCTGTAAGGCGATTTTCTTGATCCCATATACGCACCTTCCAATAATATGTCGCTCCATTTTTTAAAGATTCACCTCCATGCTCCACTTCTGATGATGAACTTGACCGGATTTGGCCACTATCCCAAACATCACCAATATTGTTCATTGAATTCTCTTTAGAAGAAGATACTAATATTTGATATCCTAATTGTATTATATCGCTACACGGAACAACCCAACCATATTCAGGTTTTGAATCAAATATCGTTACTCCATCGGTATTTCTTATACACTCTACAACCAAATCACTTGGCCCAGATGAATAAACATCGGAATATTTTAATATAAGTTCGTTAGTTTTTTCCCTAAAAGATTTTAATTTATCAGAGTACTTCTTCTTTTTGGCTAGGTTGTTTATTTCTTTAGGATCGTCTTTTAGGTAATATAGTTCTTCTACAGACTTGTTATTAACATATCTAAAATATTTCCATTCTTTAGTTCGTAATCCTTCACTAGGAGAAATGTGGTCAAACTCCCATATATGCTCTATAAGTACTGTATCGCGGTCAAAATTTTTAGTTTTGTTTGACACAATTGGCATTAAACTTTTTCCTTGCCATGTTTTAGGCTTTTTTAACCCAGCCAAATCTAAGATAGTAGCAGGCACATCAATATTTAACGCCATGATATCGCTATCTTTTTGATTTTTTTGCCGTGGATCAAAAACTATCAAAGGCACTCTAATGGAATTATCATACAATAGCCATTTACCGGCTAATTGGCGTTCTCCCATAAAATAGCCATTATCACCCATAAGAATAATAACAGTATTTTTATCAATCCCCTTTTTTTGAGTTCTTCTCGTATTTTGAAAATTTCCCTGTCAACTCCAGAAATCATTCTATAATACCCTTTGATACTATGCTGATATTTTTCTTCAGTTTGGTAACGCCACTCCCATCTTAATCTATTAAAACCATTGCGCACAAACTCAGGTTGCGCCTCGAAGTATTTATCTTCTGCAAGCTCTGGCCCCGGCATATGGGTTTTTTGTAATAAAGAGTCTGACTCTCTCTGCCAAAAATATTGCTCTTTTGCAGCATCATGGGCATGAGGCGCACTAAAACTTAACGATAAGCAAAACGGTTTATCTGTTTCTGCCTTTGCAATAAAATCAATAGCTTTTTGCCCAGTATACCTGGTAAGATGTACGGTATCTTTTTGTAGGACTTTATAATAATAACCTCTTCTATCTTTAAACGAATTATTCCTATCATAAGACTCATAAGCATCAAATTGTTTATCCAAACCATCATACCTCACGCCATATTTACCATAAAAACCAGTATAATACCCATTATCCTTCAAGATTTTCGGGTAAGAATCTATCATGTAAGATTCCCTAATATTCCCTGTTTGAAAATTAAAACGATGTGTCCTTTCATGCAGTCCTGTCAAGATACTGGCTCTACTGGCTGTACATATAGGCGTTGTAACCATTGCATTTTGAAAATAAACGCCTTCTTTAGCCAATTTGTCCATTTCAGGAGTATAAATAAGTTTATTACCTGCATAGCCTAAAGCATCAAAACGCTGATCATCTGTAAGTATAAATATAATGTTGGGGTTATCCGTTTTAACTTTTTCTTGAGCCTTTAACTGGAAAACACAAAAGAGTATAAAAGCAGGTATAATAATTCTCATTTATTTAAACTATTTATTTTTAACTATTATTTTGAAACAAAACTAGTTCTCTCCGGGCATGGGAAATATTTCTGAAAAGGTATGGGCTTCCTTCAATAATCTTGTCATTTCGTTGGTTTGCTCCGGATATTTATCAGCCACATTGTTTTCTTCTGCCAAGTCCTCTTCTAGATTATAAAGTTCTATAGTAGATTCAGGATTTTTTTCCATATTTCTGCGGACAGCCTTCCATTTTCCTTTACGCAAAGCAACCTTATATCCACCTTTTGGAAACTCCCAATAAAGATATTCATGCTCTTTTTGTTTTTTGCCAAACAATGTAGGCAAATAGGATATTCCATCTATATTGCTGGGAGTTTTAACATTTGCTATTTCGCATACAGTAGGTAGAAAATCCCAAAAAGCACTTATAAGATTACTTTCTGTATTTATCTTAATTTTTTCTGGCCAACGAGCAATAAAAGGCACTCGTATGCCGCCTTCGTATAAATCTCTTTTACCGCCTTTTAATGGGCCGTTGCTATCAAGGAATTCCGTAGGCTCCTCTCCTTGGATAGGACCATTATCACTCGTAAAGATTACCAATGTATTTCCATCAAGCCCTTGTTCCTTTAGCTTGTTAAATATCTCCCCTATTCCCTTATCCATTCGTGTAATCATTGAGGCGTAAGCCTTGGTTTCCCGAGACCAAGTTTCTTTTTCATACGGTTCAAGGTCTGGAACTTCCATAAGAAAACCCTCTGGGGCTTCATCATTAACGTGTGGTATGGTTATTGGCAAATAAAGAAAAAATGGGCGATCTCGATCTTTTTCCAAAAACTTCAAAGTTTCCTTGGTGAAGAGGTCATGGGAATAATCGACCTGTTCTTCGGAGTGGCTGCCCAAACCTTTATGCCAAGCGGTACTGTCTTGATAGACCACTTTGTTGTTCAGCATTTCTTTTTTATCATTTCTAAGAAGGTATTCGGGGTAATAATTATGGGCTAAAACCTGGTCTAGATACCCATAGTAACTATCAAATCCTTGTTTTAGAGGATTTCCAGAAGTGTTTTGGTTACCGAGCCCCCATTTACCAATTAAGGCTGTTTCGTATCCTGCTCTCTTAAGTAGTTCGGCGATTGTAATGGCATCATCACTCAACGGTACTTGTCCATAGGGCTCTACTTGAAGATTGCCTCTAACATCAGCTGTTCCCATATGCCTTCCTGTCATCAAAGCACAACGAGAGGGTGCGCAAACTGTGTTTCCAGCATAATGTTGCGTAAAACGCATCCCCTCCTTTGCCATTTTATCCAAATTTGGGGTTAGGATATACTTTTGGCCAAAAGGGCCTATATCAGCATATCCCAAATCGTCTGCCAATATAAAAATGATATTTGGCTTTGTGTTTGTTATTGGTTTATTTTCAACATTCTTATTGCCAGCCTTTTTGCAAGCAAAAACTAAAACCACACAACTAAATAAAAGTATATTTTTTTTCATAATAAATAAACCAAATACTATTTGTCTCTAATTTTTGATTTCTAAAGACTCGTTATATAGGTTCATAAATTTTTTATATCCAATTTCCTCTCCTGCAACCATTCTTTCATAATCCTCTGGTCGGTCTTTTTTTATCCATTCAATAACCTTAGGCCCAATATAATTTACAGGTTCTAAAATATTTGACTTAGAAGTCATGGCTTGATCAAAATATTTTGTTTCATTTTGTAATTTTTTAAGCACATCTTGGTAATCAGGATTAAAAGCTAGATTATTTAACTGATAAGGGTCGTTCTTTAAATTATACAATTCTTCACTGGGTTTGGTAGGCTCAAAAAATGGTTTTTGATTTTCATCTAGCTTAGATTCCTGAAATAGTTTCCGCATTACATGAACACTAGGTCTAAAAAACTCCAAATAAGCTTGGTGTGCATCATAAGGAACTTCAGGCATATCATTTCTAATATACGACCACTCTTCGGATACCACCGCTCTTGATTTTTCTTCTATTTCATCCCATAAGTCTCTGGCTCCATAAATGTATTCCCTATGAAAATTTTTAGAAAACATTGGTTGTCCAGTCATATAATTGGGTACGTCTATGCCTGCAAAATCCACTACAGTTGCGGTTATATCAGTTGCACTAACTACATCACTCCTAATTTCACCACCTTTAAACTTGCTGGGATAATATACAATTAATGGAATTCGCAAACCAGGATCATACAAATATCCTTTACCTCTAATATTACAACGCCCATTATCTCCAATAAAAATTACTATTGTGTTGTCAATCAATCCTTTTTCCTCCAATTCTTTAAAAATCATTCCTACTTCATTGTCCATATATTCAATTTGATCAAGGTATTTAGCCCAGTCCAACTTAACTTTTGGATGATCTGCCATGTAAGGTGGCATTATTACTTCTTCAGGGTTTATTGGGTGTTTTGACTGTTCTCTGATCTCGTCCCACCAATCCCCACGATGGGTAACTTTTAACTGAATTTGAGCAAAAAATGGTTCGTCTACTTTTTCAAAAGTATCGTACTTATCAAATAGACCAAATTGTTCTTTGCCGTCCCAGAGCCCTATGGGTTCATGCTTAAAGTTTACATCTATTTTCCGCCCTTTCATCAGTACAGAATGATGCCCTAAAATTGTTGTGTATCCTGCATCACGCAATAATTTAGTAAATGGCTTATAATCTGGTGATAAAACAACATTTCTATTACTACGATGGTGCTGTGTATTTGTTTTAACTTGGTGGGTTCCTATCATCATAGCTGAGCGGCTAGGGGAGCAAATAGGACTCGTTACGAAAGCATTATCAAATCGAATGCCTTCCTCTGCCATTTTATTTAAAAATGGGGTTTTTACATTTGGCATTCCATAGCATTCTAGGTCCGTACTTATATCTTCGGCCATTAACCAAATAATATTTGGTTGTTTTGGTGTATCCAAATTTACCTCAGCAATTCCTCTATCTTTTGTTGGTTTACAAGCAATTAAAATTATGCAAGTAGTTAAGATTGGTAGGATTCTATTAAACATATCAAATATTATTAATTTTCAAAAACACCTCCAGAAAACTGATAATGTTCATTTTTAACACTTTCTCTTTTCAATAGCATGTTTGCCTTTTCAACTATTTTTTTATTTGAACCTGAAATATCATTTTCTTCATTTATATCATTTGATAAATCATATAATTCCGTGTGAAAATTATTTCCATATCTCACCGCTTTCCAATCACCAAATCTAATGGCCTGCCTAAACCCTTGTACCGCTTGCCCTTCTTGGATTTCCCAATATAGAAAATCATGTTCTACCTGCTCTCTACCAAATAATTCTGGCAAAAATGAAATTCCATCAGTTTTGTTAGGTATTTCGGAATTGGTTAACTCAGCTAACGTCGGCATAACATCATAAAAAGTTGCTTGATGATTGGATATTGTGCTTTCTTTAATTTTACCTTTCCAATAAGCAATCATTGGCACCCTAACTCCTCCTTCATAAACATCACGCTTAAAACCTTTTAGTTTGCCTGAGCTGTTAAAGAATTTATAACTATGATGGTTTTCATTAGTCGGGCCATTATCGCTGGTGAATATAATTAAGGTGTTTTCTAACTCTCCACTAGTATTTAACTTATCAAAAAGTCTTTTTATTTGAGTATCCAGCATGGTTATTCTAGCTGCATGGCGTCTTTCAATTTCTGGCCATTCCTCTATCTTTTCTATATACAAATCCGTTTTACTCAAGAAAAATTCATGTGCATGAGGCGTTCTATAAGACATATACAGGAAAAACGGTTTGTCATTATCTTTTTCATCCAGATAATCCAAGGCAAAATCCGTTCTAAACTCGTCTAAACATTTATAATTGTTATAGTTATAAAACACGGAATCTTGATTATTGTTTACCCAATGTACTCTTTCGTCTATTTCATTTCCATTTACATCTTGTCCCCACTGTTCCTGTACTGCATAATCAAACCCTCTACCTTTTGCCCAAGTCGATTCATCTTCCGGAACCCCTAAATGCCACTTACCTATCATAGCTGTTTGATATCCGTTTGACTGAAGCATTTCTCCCAATGTTTTTTCTGTTTTTTTCAGTGGAACTCTATCCCATTTACCATTAATATGTCCTTGATTGCCTCTAATACTTAAGTGACCTGTATGCAACCCGGTCATTAGGGACGCTCGTGAAGGCGAACATACCGAAGTACCCGCATAAAAATCGGTAAATTTCATCCCTATTGATGCAAGACTATCTAAAAAGGGAGTTTTTATGGTTTTTTGTCCATAAGATCCTAATTCTCCATACCCCATGTCATCGGTTAGTAAAAATACAATATTAGGCCTATCTCCATTATATCTTTCTTTCGTATTACTTACCTGTTCCTGTTTGGTCAACTCATTGCATCCAACTAAATTTAATACAAATATTAAAAACCCAAACAATAGAGATATTTTATTTACTGTACTAGTTATTAGATAATTATATTTTTTTTCTTTCATATTTAATATATTCTTTTGGTATTTAAAATCTAATATCTTGAAACCGCATTGAGCTTATCAATAAAAAAAGTAAATTCCCCGTTTTCAACTTCCCAAACCATATCTTTATTCAGTAATGCCAAAGACTCATAGGGTATTTCAAAAAAAACTTGTTTAGATTCATTAGCATTAAGGTACGTTCTTTGAAACGCCAAAAGCGATTTTACAGGTGTTGTTACTGAAGAAAAATTATCTCTAAAAAAAAGTAAAACGGTTTCATCAATTGGCAAATAACCATTATTTTTTACTTCAACATTTATCTTGATCAACTTATTTTTCTCTATATTTTCTGGAACAGATAAATTACTAAAAACAACATTAGAATAGTTTAACCCATAACCAAACCCGTATAAAGCTCCTGTTTCCTCGTCATTATATGTTCTGTAATATGAGGAAGGGCGATGGTTATAAAAAACAGGTAATTGTCCAGAACTTCGAGGAAATGAAATAGGCAACTTTCCAGAAGGATTATATTTCCCTAAAAGAATATCCGAAACTGCTGTACCACTAAATGCACCTGTCTCCCATGCCACTAAAACACCGGGAATATTCTCTTTTATCCATGGTATAGCGGTTGGTTTTCCTATGGCCAAAATAACAATAACAGGCTTTCCAGAAGCATGGGCTCCCTTAACCAAGTCAAGCTGGCGGCCAAATAATGACACGTCTGCTCGATCAGAATTTTCTCCATTTGTCCTACTGTTCCAATAAGTCCTAAAAGAATTATCGCCTACTACTACTATTGATACATCAGCTTCAGATGCTTTATACTTTACTTTATCGATATCTTCGTCCGAGATACTTCTATGATCTTCACATTCATAATAGGTTACGTTTGAATTTTTAAAACCATTACGAACACCTTCAAGAATAGTTACAACATTATCATCCGGCTGTTTTCCAGCCCAGTCGCCCAATAAGGTTTGATTATTTGCATTTGGTCCAGTAATAAAAATATTCTTATACTTTTTTGTATCAAGAGGTAAAATATTTCCTTTATTTTCTAAAAGAACCATCGATTCTAAAGCTGCCTTATAGGCAAGATCTCTGGATTCTTCATCAAATAATTTTTTTTCGTTTTCTTCATCAACTAATACCTTTTCAAATAAACCTAATTCAAATTTTGATGTCAAAATAGCTTTAACGGCTTGATCTACTCGACTTAAGTCTATAATTCCTTTTTCAACATTCTTTACCACATATTCATGAAATCCAGGACCATGCATATTCATATCTAATCCTGCATTTACCGAAAGTGAAGCAGCCTGTTCAAGATTTTCAGCTACTTTATGTAGAGTTTGAAGTCTAAATACATCTTTCCAGTCACTTACAACAAAACCATCAAAATCCCATTCATTTCTCAAAATATCTGTCAATAGATAGTCATTTGCATGACATGGTACGCCATTAAGGTCATGATGGGCCGCCATAACAGTTTTGGCGCCTGCTTTTATGGATTTTTCATAAGGTGGTAACCAAATTTCCTTCATGGCCCTTTGGGATGCATCCATTGGTGTAAAGTTTAAACCTCGGGATGGTTGACTACCTGCTATAAAATGTTTTAAACAGGAAAGTACGCCTTCATTTTTTAGATTTTCTTGATAACCTTCTACCATTGCCTTACCCATTTCTCCTACCAGAAGAGGATCTTCGCCAAATGTTTCTCCTGTTCTGCCCCAACGGGCATCTCTGGCAACATCCACATTAGGCGAAAATGTCCAATGATATCCCGTCAATCTCATTTCCTTGGCAGTAGCCCGAGCTATATTTTTGACTAATTCTTTATTAAAAGAACTAGCTAATGCTAATGGCGTAGGATAAACTGTTGCACCAGAATAGAGAGCATGCCCATGTATTGCATCTTCACCAATTAGCAAAGGTATTTTTAGCCGTGATTCAGCAGCAAGTTTTTGAAGATAATTTGCCTCATCAAGGCCTTTAACTAAAAGAAATGAGCCTATCTCTCCTTTTTTTATTTTTTCCTTAATATCGGCAATTTTCAGACCGGGATAAAATTCATTATCACTATTAACATTCTCAATATCGTCAAGTTGTGCAACACCACTAACACCTTGAATATGTTTAAATGCTACATATTGGGTCATTTGTCCAACTTTTTCTTCCAACGTCATTCTGCTAATTAAATCATCTACACGTTGATTTATGGTTAAATCAGGG
>TARA_R110002033_G_scaffold86322_3_pt1 | contig 15273 bp, 8 predicted proteins | sample TARA_R110002033 | Tara Oceans TARA_R110002033 (sample SAMEA4397051) | marine metagenome | biome: Polar Biome; feature: [SRF] surface water layer (ENVO:00010504); material: water (ENVO:00002006), including particulate matter (ENVO:01000060) such as... | depth 5 m
TTTGGATGATTTTCTAGGAAGAATAGTTGAGAAATTTCAATTCCTAAATCGGTGAATAAACCTGTTAAATGTGTGGTTCTTACTACGGCATCAGAAATCTTTGTAACTAAAGAGTTTTGTAGTCCCATTGCAAATAATAGTGAACAAACAATTAAGTCTGAGTATTCACTTTCTGTTAAACTCCCAAATAGACCAATGGATGTTAAAATTAGACATTCAATTAGTGTTGGTAGAAAAAACACATTCAGTTTTTTGTTACCTCTAAATTTTTCAATTAAAAAACTAGATAAAAAAGAGCCAAACAAAAAGGAAAAAATATAGAGAAAATATACAGTTCCTTTCCAGAATTCAAAATTGGCTACATCACTAATAAAGAGAGCAAAATGCCCAGTAACATTCGTTGTTAATTGGCTGAATGCTAAAAATCCAGTAACATTTACTATACCAGCAACAAAGGATAGTATTGTTGCAATTTGCAGATTGTGTTTTAAGGTTCTGCTTTTACCTTGGTGTCTAAACATTGTGTTTACATTTTGTATGGATTGTTAATGATCTTAACCTTTTCAATTTTGAGGTTTTAGATTAAGAAAACGAAATGCGTATAATTATTTGATAATAAATTTGTTATAGTGAAATGAAATCGCTACTGTTCAACAATAATAACATTAGTCTTCTTTAAATTCTTCAGAAAATGAATCATCCCATTTAAAGGCATTTACGATCCAACCATTATCATTTTTGTAATAGGTAAATATTAATCTAATGGCACTACTATTATATCTTATTAAGTAAGTTTCCCTTATTGCGATATCTGATATTGTTTCATTTTTAACTTTAACGTTTCCAATAGATTCGCCAAATCTTTGCTCTATAATGTTAAGATATTTTATTGTTTTCTCTTCAATAGCCATTAATTCGTTTTCTGGCATTGGCCAGTAAGGAATTAATGCGTCAAAAGCTTCAGTTATTTTGTTTTGATAAAACAATGAAACGACCTTGTCTGATAGTTCTTGTGCTTCATTAACTGTTTTGAGGTGTTTTTCTTGTCCAGATAAACTAATGCTTATAGCAGAGAATAAGAATGTAAGAATTAAGTTCTTTATGGTCATTTTCTTGTTTGTTAATTTTTTCAATTACTTTACAATTTAAGCATAATTACAGTTTCTAGATGATAAATTACGTTTCATCATTAAAAAACACCTTATAGAAATGCATTTTCTTCTCTTCGTCATAACCACGTTCTAGATATTCTGCTGAAGCATCAGGTGCATCAACATCTAGTTTTATTTGAATATTAGTATCGAGTTTAATTTCAGTTTTAATCTTTTGTTTTTGCTTTTTTAATGCAATTTCAGACACGTCAAACTGGTTTCTAATGAGAACTTTATTGTCAGTTTCGTACACTTTTTTGTAGTCTTCAAATAGTTGAATTTTATCTTCCTCTTCAAAAACTTCTTCCTTAAAAGTATCAATGTTTACTATTTCATTTTCCTTGAAAAAATCAACTGTTTTTGCTAAAAAATTACTTTGTTCTTGTCCTCCAAAATTGGGTTGTAATACTTCCTTAGAGAATTCTCTACATAGTTCAATACAGTTTTTAGTATGTTGATTACTATCATCAGGATATCTAATGTTCAGGAAGCTTTTAATCCAGTATTGCGTGTCGTAAGTATTATTATCTACGCTAAATACAATTTTGCCTTCCATGTCAGATGTATTCAATATTAAACATCCTTTATCAACCTTTTTTGCTTGAATTCCCTTCTGTACTAAAATGTCGTAGTTGTTATCTTCTAAATAGGTTTGAAAAAATTCAGTTTTATTTTCAATTTTAAAGATCCCAATGGCATCTGTGAAATAGTCTTCGTATTGCACGTTTTCAAAATGACAAATAAGAACATCACCTGTTTTAATTTGGGCTGAATTACTTTGTTCAAATAAGTGTGTTACAATATGTTTTGATACTTCTACAAAGTCTGTATCATCTTTAAATAGTTGTTCGCTGTAGGTGTTAATTTCATTGAGGCCAATATCACTGTGATGATGAAATCTATAATTCTCAGCTACACTAACAAAAGGTTTTAATAGGTATGGTAACATTAAATTATAGGTAGCTTCGTCAAAATGAACAATAGTATCTGAAAAGGCGTTTTTTGTGCCATTAAATTTGTTACCAACCTTGTGGATAATACAACTTTTAAGTGAGGCTTTATGTCTTTTTATCATTTGTAAATTGTTAAACTTACTTTATAGTTTTTAACGTAAAATAAAGAAGTGGTTTTTAGTTTTTTTTATAGACTTAAAAGATATAGTCTTTAGTGCATTTTGTACACTACGATTGTTTTATCATCGCTTTGTGTAATTAGTTCTAAGCCGTTTTCATTATCTAGTTTTTGCAGCTCTGCAGGTGCTGTACCAAAGACTGGGAAATTAGGTATTGATTTTGCTTGACTATCAAATAAGTATATTTTTTTAGATTGTAAATCTGTAGTAGTTATGTAGATTTTATCGTTCAAATAGAAAATTTTTGGCTCCGTATATTCTCCAAAATCTAAGTCGATAAGTCTAGATTTAATTTTAAGCTGATTTTCTCTTAGTGTAACTAAGGTTTTACTAGTTGTAAAAATTTTATGCTTATCCGTTAAATTAAGGTTTTTAGTAGTCACTTTTCCACGTGTGTCAACTTGAACCAATTGCCCTAAAGTATTCGTTGTTGTAAACTTGTTTTGATATAAATAGATATCGTTATTTGTGAATCTAATTTTATCTTTTACATTAATTCTTGTTTTTCCTTGTCTGTTTAGTATTTGTAAGTTTTCGCCAGCCCCAAAAACAATATAATCTTTAGTTCCGATTCTGTAGTGCGTTGGTTGCGATATGATTGTTGCATTAGTCTTATAGTTAAAACCTTTCACAACTTTACCTTTTACGTCATACATTAACAGGTTTTTACCTTGAGTAACAAGTAGTCTGTAGTCTTTTTGTTTGTCGTAATCAAAGATAGAAAGTGGTTGTGTTATTTTATCATTGAATTTCATTGGGAAAGGAGAAACGTTATTTCCGTTGCGGTCTAAAACGTATACTTTGTTTTCTGTAGCAAAAGCAAGCTGTAATCGTCCATTTTTATAAATATCTATTTGTTCAATTTTACCAAGCACTTTTCCTTCTAATTGTTTTTTCCAAAGAATGTTTCCTGAATTAGAAATGAGATATAGAACGTTATTAAGGTCTTGTGATACAATATCATAAGTGTTGGTGATGTGGTTTTTGACAGTCTGTGGTGCTGTTAAAATCGTAGTTTCAAGTTGGGTCGTAAATGCTTCGGTTACGGAATTAGATGCTGCGCGCTTCTTATATTTTTGAATGATACCGTTGATATGTGTATAATTATCTTCGTGTATAAACTGAACGGCATTGGCATTGTAACCAGTCATTGTTTTGCCAATAACATCCGTTAAACCTTTTGAGTCTTTAAAGATGAAAACCGAAGCTTCATCACTTAAGTTTTTGTTTATTGAAATAAAGCCATCAGAATTTGCAAGCGTATTTTCATTTAATGCATCGGTTAAAATAGATTTTAAATTGTCTATTGTTGAAGTGAAAATGACAAAGTTTTCATAGACAGAAAAGTAGTTGGCTTCTTCAAAAGAAATAAATGGTTTTAAGTTTGTTTTAAACGCATCAGAATTATCATAATGATAGATGTCTATATCTCTAAATGCTTCGCTAAATTCTTTATCTTCAATAGATTCTAAAAATAAATTTGGATCTAAAGTGTGAAGTGTAAGGGCATTATCTATATGTGCAATTTCATTAGCAAAATGTAGAAAAGTTGAAGCGATTTCTTCTTTAGGTTTTGTTAAACTATTTAGGTTGTTTTTAAAGACTGTAAAGTCGTCAAAAGCAATACTGATAAGTGAACTTGTGTTTTGTGGTGCTATTAATAAGGAATTCGTTTTTTGAGGAATGGTGTTTCTAAAACTATTAAGGTAATTAAGTGTCGAGTCTTTAGTAGTTATTAGTCCATTATAGCTTAGTTTTTTACCCGATTGATTAAAATCTAATAAAGTAAGATTAGAATTTTCAGAAGTAATTACATCTGTGAATAATAGCTTAGAATAATTAGTAGCATCAGATTTAAACACAACAGAAGCTACAGATTTAGTGTCAGAAGTTTCAATTAATTTGGAAAGTTCTAAGTTTTCGTTTTTAGAATCTATAGATTTTAATAACTCTATATTATTAGAGCCAATAAATGTGTTTCCTAAATTATGGTGATATAAAGTTGAAGTGTCAATAGTTGTTTTCTGAATATTAGAATTTAATAATGTTTCAGAAGAATAATTCTTTAGTCCATCTAAAACAAATAAAGTACTGTCGTTTTTAGTAAGAATAATGTAATTAGAATTGGTACTTGTTGAATCAGGGAATACAATAAAGACTTGTTCTGTAGTGTTAAGGTTTTTTAAGGTCTTAGAAGCTGCTTTAAGATTATCATTATAAATGCTAGAAAGAACATCGTTATTATTAAGACTATTGATGAAGTCACTAAGTTCATTAATTTGAATTACTGAATGCGCATCGTTGGGTATAAATTGATATGGAAGTTTGGTTTTGTTATAGTCTTTTTGACAACCTATTAATATTAGGAATAATATCGATAAAAAACCAAGTCGCTTCATATAGTAGAATTAATTAGGCTACAAATATAAAAAGTTATATATCCAATTGGTATTGCTCAGGTAATAATCTGAAGGTTTTTCTGTGATATTTTGTAACTCCGTATTTTTTAATAGCCGCTCTATGTTCTTTTGTTGGGTAACCTTTGTTCTGTTTCCAATTGTACATTGGGTATTCTTCATGGATTTTTTCCATATAATCATCTCTATAAGTTTTCGCTAAAACCGAAGCTGCTGCAATACTTAGGTATTTACTATCACCTTTAATGATAGTTTTATATGGGATATCTTCATAGGATTTAAACCGGTTGCCATCTACAATTATAAACTCTGGAGTAGTCTCTAATTGAGAAATAGAACCATGCATGGCTTTAATTGATGCGTTTAAAATATTGATAGAATCAATTTCGTCTTCAAAAATATGTTGAAAAGCTGCAGAAATGCTTTCATTTTCAATAACAGGTCTCAATAAATACCGTTTTTTCTCAGAAAGTTGTTTTGAATCGGTTAAAATTTTGTTTTTAAAAGTTATTGGTAAAATAACTGCGGCTGCAGTGACAGGACCAGCGAGACAGCCTCTGCCAGCTTCGTCTGTTCCGCATTCAAAATCAAAAGAAGAATATCTAATTTTTAGTGTCAAAATGTTAAATTTTGAACAAAGTTAAAATTTTAACGCAACCCTTTTACACTTTTTACATCTAAGTAGTGAGTTAATGCTTAAAACCAATGAGAAAATGAAACATAGCGTTTGTTGTCAATATCGTAACGTTGTTAACATTTTTTTAGCAAAAAGCCTTGCTTATTTAATATTTAATTAAGATGTTTGCAACTAGACTAACTCAAATAATTGTTTTATGAAATTAAAATTAACATGGTTATTAACGCTTTTTATGGCGTTCGTGATGCAATTTTCTTTTGCACAAGAGAAAACTGTCACAGGTACAGTTACAACATTATCAGATGGTTTACCCCTTCCTGGAGCGAGTGTAATTGTAAAAGGGACCTCTAGAGGTCAACAAACAGATTTTGATGGTAAATTTACCATTAAGGTTAATAACGGAGACGTTTTAGTAATTTCTTACGTAGGTATGGAGCCTGGAGAAGTTACAATTGGTGCTGGTAGTACTTATGATGTTGCATTAAAAGATGCTAGCTCACTTGATGAAGTTGTCGTTGTTGGATATGGTTCAACAACAAAAGAAGCTTTTACAGGTACAGCTGCAAAAGTTGATGTAAAAGATATTGAAGCTAAAACATTTTCAAACGTTTCTCAAGCTTTAAAAGGAGAGGCATCTGGAGTTAATGTTATTCAAACAACAGGTCAGCCAGGTTCTAGTGCTACAATTAGAATTAGAGGTTTTGGTTCTGTTAACGGAAATAGAAATCCTTTATATGTAGTAGATGGTGTTCCTTATGGAGGACAAATTAATGCGATTAATCAAAATGATATATCAAATTTAGTTATTTTGAAAGATGCAGCTGCAACATCTATTTATGGTTCTAGAGGAGCGAATGGTGTAATTTTAATTACAACGAATAAAGGAAGTAAAACTAAATCGTCTATAAGTGTAGATTTAAAAACGAGTGTTTCTTCTTTTTCAATTCCAGGTTATGATGTTATTGAGTCGCCAGAAGAATATGCTGAAATCTCTTGGGATGCAATGAGAAATAATGCACGTTTAAGTGGTAATTCTAATCCTGAGCAATATGCTAGTGATAACTTATACAGTGCTGCTAATGGTATAAACCCTTATTACAACTTATGGAATGCTGATGGAGATCAATTAATTAATCCTTCAACAGGTGAGTTTAATTCTGGTATTACTAGAAAATATACTCCAGAAGATTGGGGAGAATATGCGTTTCGTACAGGTTATAGACAAGAGGCTAATATCTCTATGTCTGGAGGAAATGAAAGTACTACATATTCAACTTCTTTAGGATTTGTTAATGATGAAGGAGTAGGTATAAATTCTGATTTTAGAAGATATACAGGTAGAGTTAATGTGGATCATCAGGTTAATGATTGGTTGAAGGTAGGAGCTAATGCAACTTATGCAGGTTCAAGAACAACTCAAAATGGTCAAACGACCGATACAGGTAGTATCTTTTTAATGGCTAATGCTGCTCCAAGAATTTATTCTATATTTCTTAGAGATGGAAATGGTAACAAAATAGAAGATCCAATTTTTGGAGGTTATCAGTTTGATTATGGTGATAACCAAAGTAGTAACAGTTTAGGAGATAATAGTAGAAGATTTTCTACTGCTACAAACGGTATTGCTGATGCAACTTATAATTTAACTAGAAGTTACGACAATAGTTTATTTGGTAATGTTTATTTTAATATCGATTTAGCTAAAGGATTAACTTTAGAAAATAGATATGGTACACAAAGAGAGAACTTTGATTATAGTGATAGAGATAATCCATATTACGGGGCTGCTTCAGTAGAATCTATTTATGGTCGTTTATACAAGCAAATAAGTACTAGAACTAATGATAACTTCCTTACATTATTAAGATATAAAACAGCTTTTGGAAGTAGTGATGATCATTCAATTGAAGTTTTTGGTGCACATGAAGCAAATTCATATGAATTTACTAGAATCTATGCATATAAAAGTAATGCCATATTACCTAATACATTAGATTTAGATCAATATACTACAACTATAGGTAGACCGGGTTCATATTCTCAACGTTGGACATTAGAAAGTTATTTTGGTCAGTTGAACTATGATTATAAAAATAAATATTTTTTAACTTCATCTATTAGACGTGATGGTTCATCTAGATTCATTAATGATAAATGGGGTACATTCTGGTCAGTTGGTGCTGGTTGGGTAATGACAAAAGAAGATTTTATGTCTTCAGTAAGTGCGGTTGATTATTTAAAGCTTAAAGCTAGTTACGGAGTTAATGGTGATCAAGGTACCAGACTTCGTTACGGTTGGCAAATTTTTGGAATAGGTAATACAGATGATTATTCATTTACTCCAGATACGGAAAGATCTAATCCAGATTTAACTTGGGAGACTGCAAAAATTGCTCAGATTGGAGTTGAAACTACATTGTTTAATAACACACTTGATGTTAATGTTGATTATTACGTTAAGAATACTGATAATTTATTCTTTGAACAAACATTACCTGGTTCTAGTGGATTTATTTCAACGTTTATCAATGACGGTCAATTAAGAAACAGTGGATTAGAATTTGATATTAATGCTAATTTAATAAAAGCAGAAAATTCAGGTGATTTTAGCCTTAGCTTAGGTATTAATGGTGAAATTATTAAGAATGAAATGACTGAAATGCCAATTGATCAAATTACTGGAGAAACAAAAATATTTGATGATAGAGGTGGTAGTATTTATGCTATTTCTCAAGGTAGCTCTGTTTATGATTTCTTTACTCGCGAATGGGCAGGTGTTGATCCTGGTAACGGTTCTGCACTTTGGAATTTATACTATGATGATATTGATGGTAACGGTCTTTATAATGCATCTACAGATGTTGCAATTACAAATATGATATTGTATAAAGATGCTAATGAGAACGCTAATGTAGAAAAAACTACAACTACAGTATATTCAGAAGCTACACAGAAGTATGTTGGTAAAAGTGCTATTCCTAAGTTAAGAGGAGCATTTAGAATAAACTTAGGTTATAAAAACTTCAGCTTATCTTCTCAGTTCTCTTATAGTATTGGTGGTTATGCATATGATTCTAATTACTCTTGGTTAATGGGTAATGGTAAAGTAGGTGCTGATAACTGGCATACAGATATTAGAGATAGATGGCAACAGCCTGGAGATATTACTAATGTACCTAGACTTTCGGATGCATATACAACTGATGCTCTTTTTGATGCTACGTCAACTAGATTTATAACTAAAGCTGATTATTTATCTTTAAATAATTTACAATTAGGTTATACATTAACTGAAAATATGCTTAAGGATACTGGGATTACTAGAATGAATCTATACATTGCTGGTGATAATTTGTTTTTATTCTCTCATAGAGAAGGATTCAATCCATCTACTTCAGAGTCTGGTGCTTCTAGTGTATACCGATACGCTCCTATGACTACATATAGTGTAGGATTAAAAGTTCAATTTTAAAAAAAAAAGTAATGATGAAAAGAAATGTTTTATTTTACGTTTGTGCGATAGCATTAACGTTCTGCACAGTGAGTTGTGGAGATGATTTTTTAGAGCCGCAAAGAGATACCTCTGAATTAACGGATGCTGATTTTGCTGATAATATTGATGTAAACCCAGCACTTGTTGAAGGTACATTAAATGGTATTTATACTTTTATGATACAGAGATTTGGGGCACTTGGTGATGATGCAGGAAGGCATTATGATATTGGTCACAAAGGTATAGATGTGTGGACAGACATGTTATGTGGTGATATGGCTTTGTCTACTAATACTTATAGTTGGTATGCTGGTACATCTAATTTAGTATTTACTACGAATTTCTCTGATGATGAAAATGAAATTATGTGGAATTATCTATATAGAGTTCTTAATACGGCTAACCTTCTTATAGCACAGTCTGGTGGTGAGGATGCTGTCCCTGAGGGAGATGAAGCAAAAGCTATTTTAGGACAATCAAAAGCGTTAAGAGCTTATGGTTATTTTTATTTAACACAATTGTTTCAGAGAGAATATGATCCTAATCAAGAGATTTTACCTTTCTATACTTCTGATCCTACACAAACTAGTTTTGCAAAAGTACCAGCTTCTCAGATTTATGATTTAATTGTATCAGATTTAACTAGCGCTGTTGTGTTGTTAGAAGATTATAACAGACCGTTGAAACATTACATCAATAAATCTGTAGCTCAAGGTTTATTAGCTTATACTTATGCTGCAATGGGTAACTATCCAGATGCTAAAACTGTTTCGGAACAAATAGTTAACACTGGAGGATATTCTTTACTTACTGCTGGAGAGCTTGCTTATCCAGGATCAGGTTCTGGGTTTAGTGATGTTAATAGCGCTGCTTGGATGTGGGGATATGATCTTACTACAGATATAGGTTTAGGTTTAGTTAGTTGGTGGGGTATTGTTGATCTTTACTCTTATAGCTATGCTGCGGCTGGTGATAGAAAAGCTATGGATGACGCTTTATTTGCTCAGATTCCGGATAGTGATATTAGAAAATCACAATTCTTAGATGATGTGACTGATACAAATCATTTGATGCCAATTAATAAGTTTTATGCACCAAATAGAGTTGTGTTCTCTCAGAATCCTATGACAACTGACTATATTTATATGAGAGTTGAAGAGTTTTATTTGTTAAGTGCAGAAGCTTCTGCAAAAACAGGAGATGAAACAACAGCAAAAACAAGACTTAAAGAATTGTTAAATATAAGAATGGGGACAACTGCAGCAGCTGCAGCAGTAGATCCTTTAACAGGTCAGGCTTTAATTGATTTTATCTATCTACAAACTCGTATAGAAATGTGGGGTGAAGGTAAATCTTATTTTGCCATGAAACGTAATCAAGCAACTATCACTAGAGGTACAAATCATGCTTTCCAAGCTGGTGCAACTTTGATTTATAATGCGGATAATATTTCTCCTGATATCCCTCAATCTGAATTAAATAATAATCCTGCGATTACATCGCAAAATTAAATTTGAATTAGTATTATGAAAAATTATTTTAAAATATTTACAATTTTGGCTATTTCAGTTGTATTTACAAATTGTAGTCAAGATGAAGGTTTAGATTCTGGTCTTTCTAATCACGTAGGATTTGAACCAACACCTAAAGTTATTGAAGTAGTAAAGAATGCTACTGAAACTGTTGAAGTAACAGTAGCTTCTAGTGAAGTTTCTGGATCTGATAGAACTTATACTATTTTAGTGGATGACGCTTCTACATTAGCAGTTGATTACACTATTCCAAGTACAGTTACTATTCCTGCAAATAGTAATATCGGTACTATTTCTATCTCTCTTACAGATGATGAAGCGTTAGAGTTTGTTAAGCAAACTTTAATCCTTAGTTTTCAAGAAGAAGTAGGATTAACTTTTGGTAATGATCTTACAATTAATTTTACTGAAGAGTGTTTAAACACAATTGTAACATTTGCAATTACTATGGATACTTGGCCAGATGAGACTACTTGGGAATTGTATAATTTAACTGGTGCACCAGAATTAATTGGCTCAGGTGGACCATATGTTAATCCTGATGATGATTTTGCTGAGTTAAGTTTTGACTTCTGCTTAGAGTCTGGTGATTATGGAGTTGTAGTTTATGATTCTTACGGTGATGGTGGACCAACTTATTCTGTGTCTACTGCTGCAGGAGTTTTGGTTGCTGATACTACATTAGCTGGTGCAAATTCATCTGCTACATTTACTATAGAATAATTAGATACAATAATTATATTTTTTAAGCCACCTAATTTTTATTAGGTGGCTTTTTATTATTTTAATGGTTATGGATTCATACAAAATAGATGTATATTGCAATAAAATTTAATAAAAAAAGAAAAATGAAGCACGTTTTACTATCTATTATTGCGGTTTTAGCAATTTCTAATTTTAGTTATGCTCAAAAATTAGAATACAATAATCTTTCAGATGGAAATAAGGAATTATTATTACAATTAGAACAACAAGAAGTTAATCGATTAGAAAGGATTCAGTCATATTTAACTATGAATCCTAAAACAGTTGTGACTATAAAAGATGAGATAAATATTATGCATATCTATGATATAATAGATGGAAAACCTATTTATAAATCTACAGATAACCTTGACGCTGGTAGAGCAACTAAAACTAATCGTTTACAGCCTGGTGGAAGTCTTAATTTAAATCTAGACGGAACAGGTATGACTATAGGTGTTTGGGATGGTGGTCCTGCACAAGATACGCATCCTGAATTTGCAGATGCTTCGGGTAGTAGTTCTAGAGTTACTATTATTGATGCAGGGACTGTTGATGGTGATTCTGGCTTTAGTAGTCATGGCACGCACGTATCTGGGACTATCGCTGCTAAAGGTGCTAATGCAAACGCTTTAGGAATGGCACCAAATGTTAATGTGAAATCATATAATTGGAGTGATGATGAGTCAGAAATGGTTTTAGCTGTTAATTCGACTGTTAATCCAATAATAATTTCAAATCATTCTTACGGAGTACCAGTGGAGCAAGATGAAGGAACATTAGACGCATGGTTCATGGGTGCATATACTCAAGATTCTTATGATATTGATAATATAGCTAAAAATAATCCACAGTATTTAATTGTAGCGTCTGCTGGTAATTCTGGTTCGACCAGTTATACTGGAGGTCTATTTCCTGGATATGATAAATTAACTACAGATAAAAACGCAAAAAATAATTTGGTTGTTGCTAATGCAAGCCCATCAACGTCAGAACAACCTATTTTTAGTGGAAATTATGAACTTACTAATGTTGCAATTAATACTAGTAGTAGTCAGGGACCTACGGATGATTTAAGAATTAAACCGGATGTTGCAGCTGATGGTACGCAATTGTTTTCCTCTATACCTACTGATGCTTATGCATCCTTTTCTGGAACTTCAATGGCTTCACCTAATACAGCAGGGACATTATTGTTGTTACAAGAGTATTATTTTCAATTACATGGTGTTTATATGAATGCCGCAACCTTGAAAGGTTTAGTTTGTCATACAGCTATAGATGATATTGCTGCTATAGGTCCAGATCCTAAATTTGGATGGGGATTTTTAAATGCTAATGCTTCAGCTGAAGCAATTTTGGATGAGACTAATGGTGACGCTGTAATTAGTGAATTAAATATGGCACAAGGTCAAACCTATACATATACTTTCTCTGCTCAGGCAGGAGACAAGTTAATTGCATCTTTGTCTTGGACGGATATGCCAGGTGATATTGTCGCTAATGGAACTTTAAATAATCAAACGCCAAGATTAGTTAATGATCTTGATATCAGATTAACAGTAGATGGTACGACTTATTTTCCTTGGAAATTAGATTACTCGTCATCTACTGGTTTTTCTAACTCTAAAGGTGATAATATAGTAGATAATATTGAAAAAATTGAAATTGACGCACCTAGTACTGGTGTTTACACTTTAACGGTAACACATAAAGGAACTTTAGAAGGAAATGCAATACCTATTTTTGGTCCTCAAACTCAAGATTATTCATTAATAGTTACAGGTAATAATCTTTCATTAAGTAGTAGTGAGAATTCATTCTCAAATGATTTAGTAGTTTATCCTAATCCTAATAATGGGGTTTTTACAATTAATTTTAGTTCTTTATTAAATAGCGATAATGATGTGAGTATTGATATTTATGATACAAGAGGAAGAGTTGTTTATAAGAACATTTATTCTAATAACTCAATACAGTTTAATCAAACTATAAATTTAAATGGTGTTGAACCAGGAATGTATGTTGTTAATATTTCAAAAGGAAATAGTAATACTTCTCAAAAAATTGTAATCGAATAGGTTGTAACCAATTTTTAATATAATAAGAAAGATCAACAAAAATTTTGTTGGTCTTTTTTATGTTAAGTAAATTGTAATTTATTTAATTTATACAATAAATTATGGTTTACTTTGTTTGAATTTTATAAACGATTAAATGCATACTAGATATTTTATTATTTTAGTTTTTTTTCTTTTTTCTATTAGTGCTGTTGCTCAAACAAAATTAACAGGAGGAGGTTCAATTAGAGGTAATTCAAATGATAATGATTCGACCTCTTTAAATCGATCTAATGGATTTGCTAAATTAGCAACTATTGATATGTATGTAGAATTTAATCATGTTTTAGATTCTACTCAAATAGATACTACTATAACCATAAAAAAAGAATATAAGTTCAATTATCTTCAAAAAGACAACTTTGGGCTAATGCCATTTGCTAATATCGGTCAAACTTATAATACGCTTAGTTTTAATTCTTTTGACTCTAAGACTTCACCGTTGTTTGGAGCAAGATCAAGACATTTTAATTATTTAGAACATGAGGATATAAAGTTTTATGAAGTTGCAACCCCTTTAACAAGGTTAACATATAAAACAGCTTTTGAACAAGGACAACTCTTAGATGCTTTATTTACGGTTAACTTAACTAAAGAGTTTAATTTTTCTCTTGCCTACAAGGGACTAAGGTCTTTAGGGAATTATCAAAATGCATTAACAAGTTCTGGTAATTTTCGGTTTACCTCTAACTTTAAGAATAAAAATGAACGATATAATGCAATTGGTTATGTAGTAATGCAAGATTTGTTGAATCAAGAAAATGGAGGATTAAAAACTGAAGATTTAGATAATTTTACATCAGGAAATAAAGAGTTTATTGATAGGTCTGTATTTGACCCCAGTTTTGAAGATGCTGAGAATATATTAGAAGGAAAACGTTTCTATTTTGAACATTCATATCGTTTAACTAAAAAAAGAGATTCGTTAATTAGCAATGATATTGTACTTTATAATAAAGTTTCTTTTGAGGACAAGTACTTTAAGTATGCTCAAACATCAGCAACAAGTGATTATTTTGGTGAATTTTTTAATAGTAGTATTAGTGATAAAGTAACCTTAGAGCATTTTAATACTTCACTGGGTGTAAAATACAATAATTCCACCATAGGTAATGTTCAGTTAGGAATAAACTATAATGATATTAATTATGGATACAACAGTATTGTTTTGTTGTCTGATCAAAATATACCTAATCGTATCAAATCTAATTTTCTTGGATTAGAAGGTAGTTATTCAAAAACCTATAAGGGCTTTAATATTACAAGTAAAGGAGGTGTAAATCTATCAGATTTGTTTGTTGGAAGTTTTTTAGATGCGAGTATCAAAATAAAATTAAATAAAGATATGACTGTTATAGGTGGCCTTGGAATTAATTCAAGACTTCCAAATTATAATTATTTATTGTATCAAAGTGATTACCTTAATTATAATTGGTACAATTTAGATAGTTTTAAGAATGTTAACACGCAGCAGATTAATTTTAGTTTTCTTTCAGATAAACTATTGAATGCTTTCATAGATATATCTAATATCGATAATTATACATATTTTAGTTCGGTTGAGTCAATAGATGATTTTAATAAAATTACGCCTGAGCAGTATAGTAAACCGTTACAATATTTTAGGGTAAAGGTTCAAAAAGAATTCAAAGTAGGTAATTTTGCTTTGGATAATACAATGATGTTTCAAAATGTTATAAGTGACGAGGATGTTCTTAATGTCTCGTCATTAATTGCTAGAAATACTCTTTATTATTCAAATCAATTATTTAAAAAGTCAATGACCCTTCAAATAGGAGTCACATCTAATTATTTTTCTAAATATAATATGAATGGTTATGATCCTTTATTGGCGGAGTTCTATACTCAAAATGAAACGAAGTTAGGAGGTTTTCCTAGGTTAGATTTCTTTATTAATGCCAAAGTGAGACAAACACGTATCTTTTTTAAAGCTGAACATTTCAATTCATCATTTACGGGTTATGATTATTTTTCCGCACCTAATCAACCATATCGTGATTTTACAGTAAGATTTGGTTTGGTTTGG
>TARA_R110002033_G_scaffold358_15_pt1 | contig 15205 bp, 9 predicted proteins | sample TARA_R110002033 | Tara Oceans TARA_R110002033 (sample SAMEA4397051) | marine metagenome | biome: Polar Biome; feature: [SRF] surface water layer (ENVO:00010504); material: water (ENVO:00002006), including particulate matter (ENVO:01000060) such as... | depth 5 m
ATAAATTACAAGCTCCAGAATACGTATTACGTACTAGACCATGGCCAGCTCCAGATTATGCAGGCTTTACAAAAGAAGAATTCAAAACATTTTACCCTCATGATGCTTTTAAAAATGAAGACGACCCAAACCATTGGGAGAAAGGTGAAATAGTGTGGCAGTCTAATTTTGACACGGGTAAATCTAAAGAATTAAGTTTCGGAAAGACTAAAAACTGGCAATCTGGAAAATACAGATTAGAGTTAAGCTCTAAAGATAAATTTGGACAAAAGGTAAAAGATGTTGCCATTATCACATTTACAGGTAATGAGAATACCTTAGCCGATAATCAATTATTTCATATTAAAACTGACAAAGCACAATATAAAATAGGCGATACCGCGCAGGTAACATTTCTTTCTAGCGCTAAAAATGTAAACATTACCGTAGTTGTCGAAAAAGACCATAAAGTAGCAGATGCTATGGTAATAACATTAAATAATAATTCTAAATCCATTTCAATACCGGTTACAGAAAATGATTTGGGCGGTTTTGTGGTTAACTACAGCTATGCCTTTGCAAATAATTTTAAATCTAACAGACATTCTATACCTGTACCCTACCCTGCAACAGATTTACAAATAGAAACAATGACGTTTAGAGATAAAATAGCTCCTGGCATTGATGAAACTTGGTCTTTTAAAGTTAAAGGTGCAAGAGGGGGAAAAGTAAGTGCAGAGCTTTTAGCCAGTATGTACGATGCGTCTCTAGATCAATTTAGACCACACTATTGGAGTTTTTATCCGCTGAGTAAACCCAATTATTATTCGCAAATAAGAACAAACGCACAGCATAGTTTTACGATAAGTAATTTCTATACATTTCCACACCCCAATAATTTGAGTTATCCAATGCTAAATTTTGATTCATTCGATTGGTTTGGTCTTAATTTTGTTTCTGGAGGAATGTTTAATTCATCCCGTAGATTATATAAGACTGCCGCACCTGTTGCCAATAGAATGATGGCGGATGATCTTGAATTAGAAGAAAACGTAGTTGTTGGCTATGCGGCAACTGAAATAGAAAGCAAATTAGAAGGGAACGCAGCTGGCATTGAAATTACAGAACCAGAGACAGATGAAGAACCTCAAGATTTCGATTCGGTAATCATTCGAAAAAATCTTCAAGAAACTGCTTTTTTCTTTCCAAAATTACAAACGGATAAAGAAGGGAACGTATCTTTTAATTTTACCACACCTGAAGCATTAACACGCTGGAACCTACAACTGTTGGCACATACCAAAGAATTAGAAAGTGCTATAACCAACTTAACAACGGTAACCCAAAAGGAGTTAATGGTAACACCCAATGCTCCAAGATTTTTAAGGGAAGGAGACGAAATTACCATAAGCACTAAAATTGCTAATCTAACGGAGAAAAATCTTTCTGGTCAGGCAAAATTAGAATTGACCGATGCTTTAACGGGAGATGATATTTCTGGTCAGTTGTTGACCTCAGTCAACGAACAAACTTCATTTACCGTTGATTCTCTTGGTAACACCCAAGTGTCATGGAGATTGAAAATTCCTGAAGGATTACAGTCCGTTCAATATAAGATCATAGCTAAGGCAGGTGATTTCTCTGATGGGGAACAAAATATGCTACCCGTACTTTCTAACAGAACTTTGGTAACAGAAACGCTACCAATGTCGATTAGAAGCAATCAATCAAAGACATTTACACTAGATAAGCTAAAGAATGTTTCTTCAACCAGTTTAAAACATCATAAACTAACATTAGAAATGACCTCTAACCCTGCTTGGTACGCTGTACAGGCTCTGCCATACCTAATGGAGTATCCATACGATTGCAATGAGCAAACGTTCTCTAGATATTACGCCAATAGCTTGGCTAGCCACATAGCCAATAGCAACCCAAGAATTCAAGACGTATTTAAACAGTGGGCAAATTCAGATGCATTGCTCAGTAATCTAGAAAAGAATCAAGAATTGAAATCACTTTTAATTCAGGAAACTCCTTGGTTACGTGACGCTCAATCTGAAACCGAGCAAAAGAAACGAATAGGCTTATTGTTCAATTTGAACAAGATGAAGAACGAGCAATTGTCTGCTTTAAATAAATTAAGTCAAAATCAAAACTCTAATGGTGCATGGGCATGGTTTAATGGTGGTCCAGACAACCGGTACATAACACAACATATCGTTACCGGTATTGGGCATTTAAATCATTTAAATATTGCATCGCCTACAGCTGATAAACAAGCACAAATGGTTTCGAAAGCCATGAAATACTTGGACAATGAGTTTGTGAAAGAATATGAGGAAATGAAAAAACATACTACGAACATAAATGATGATCACTTGAGCGCATATCAAGTTCATTATCTATATATGCGTAGCTTTTTCCCTGACATCAAAACGTCTAAGAAAGTAGAAGAAATTACCGCGTACTATATAAAACAAGCTCAAAAGTATTGGAAATCTCGAGGCTTATATGCTCAAGGCATGCTGGCATTAACCTTGCATCGTATGGAAGACCCAAATACAGCTTCTAAGATTTTACGAGGGTTAGAAGAAAATAGTATCATCAGCGATGAATTGGGTATGTACTGGAAAAGTAATACGAGTTCATGGTTTTGGCACCAAGCGCCTATTGAAACTCAATCTATACTGATTGAAGCTTTTTCTGAAATTAAACCCGCAGATATTGAAACAGTTGACAACCTTAAAATATGGTTACTTAAAAATAAGCAGACCAATCAATGGAGCACAACTAAAGCAACTACCGAAGCGGTCTACGCATTGCTATTACAAGGTAGCGATTGGTTATCCGTTACCGATGCTGTTGAGGTTTTGGTGGGCGGAAAACAACTAGACCCTTCTACTTTAGAAAATGTAAAAATAGAAGCTGGCACCGGATACTTTAAAACCTCTTGGAATGGCAACGAAGTAACTCCAAAAATGAGTGAAATTCAAATCAGTAAAAAAGGAAACGGAATTGCTTGGGGAGCTTTATACTGGCAATATTTTGAAGACTTGGATAAAATCACCAGTACCAAGACTCCGCTTCAATTAAAGAAGAAACTCTTCTTAAAAAAGAATACAGCTACAGGTGAGGTAATTTCAGAAATCATGGATGACACTACTTTAAAAGTTGGCGATTTAGTTCGAATTCGTATCGAATTAAGGTCTGACCGAGATATGGAATTCATTCATATGAAAGATATGAGAGCTGCAGGTTTTGAACCTGTCAATGTTATCTCTAGATACAAATGGCAAGACGGCTTAGGGTATTACGAAAGCACCAAAGATGCGAGCACCAATTTCTTCTTTGACTATGTACCAAAAGGTGTATATGTTTTTGAGTATGATGTTCGTGTAAACAATGCCGGTAATTTCAGTAATGGCATTACTACCATTGAAAGTATGTATGCTCCAGAATTTAGTAGCCATAGTGAAGGAGTAAGAGTTTCGGTTGAAAACTAACGTCATTTCAATCAAAGTGAAGTAATCTTATTATGGGCTGACTTAAACTCCCATGCTACTAATGACAAACAGGTTGTCACATCGCAAAGACGAGTTACAATAGACTGATTGTCATTTCGAGCTTAGTAGATAACTTTAGCATACTAGTTATTAAAGCATTTCGACTGAGCTCAATGTGACATCTGAACACAAAAAAAGGGCGCTACTATATAGCGCCCTTTTCGTCTTTTATTAAAAAATAATCTACCAAATACTAACTCTCTTTTCAGGAGCTAAATACATAGCGTCACCTTCTTTAATATCAAAAGCATCGTAAAACTCTTGAATATTCAATAAAGGTTGTGTTGCCCTAACCATACCTGGAGAGTGTGGGTCAGTTTTAATCTGAGTTCTTAAAGCTTCATCTCTACTCTTAGTTCTCCAAACTGTAGCCCAAGACATAAAGAAACGTTGTTCTGCCGTGAAGCCATCAATATCTTCTGGACGTCCATTTTCAGCATAGTATTTCTGAAGTCCGTCATAAGCACCCAACAATCCACCTAAATCTCCAATATTCTCCCCAAGAGTAAATTTTCCGTTTACATAAACATCTGGTAAAACCATAACGCTATCATACTGTACCGCTAAAGCATCAGCTCTTTCTGTAAAGGCTTTTAAATCTGCTTCTGTCCACCAGTTCTTAAGATTACCATCAGCATCAAAACGAGAACCACTATCATCAAAAGCATGAGAAATTTCATGTCCGATAACTGCACCAATTCCTCCATAATTTACAGCTTCATCAGCAGTATAGTTATAGAAAGGTGGTTGTAAAATCGCAGCCGGAAAAACAATCTCATTGTTCAATGGATTGAAGTATGCATTTACAGTCTGTGGAGACATCCCCCATTCTGTTTTATCAACAGGCTCACCAATTTCTGAGTAATTCTTCAATTCTCCCCATTTGTTAACCGCAGTCATATTCTCAAAGTATGATTTATCTGCAGAAACTTCCATAGTAGAATAATCTTCCCACTTATTTGGGTAAGCAATCTTAACGGTAAATTTATCTAGCTTCTCAATAGCTTTTGTTTTTGTAGAATCGCTCATCCAATCTAAAACAGAGATACGTTCTTTGAAAGCATCGATTACATTCGCAATCATTAATTCAGCTTTAGCCTTTGCTTCTGGCGGAAATTTTGCATCAACATATAATTGACCCAGTGCTTCACCTACTGTACCATTTACAGTTGTAAGTGCACGCTCGTCTGCAGCTCGTTGTTCTTTTGCTCCTCTTAGGTATTTGCTATAAAATTCCCAATCTGCAGTTTCAATATCAATCGTTAATTTTCCGGCAGCACTATTAAATGTATCCCATCGTATTAAAGTCTTAATATCTTCGATAGGAGTTGTTTTTAAAAACTTATCCAAAGCTTCGGTATACCTCAACTGAGTTACCAAAAGCGTATCGAACTTTTTAGTAATACCTAAATCGCTAATAAATTTATTTACATCAATGGTCGATAACATCTTATCAACCTCTGCAATTGTTCTAGGGTTGTTATAGTTTCTAGCATCTCTACGCTCTACTTTATTTAAACGAGGTTCCGCTAATTGCGTCTCCATAGCAAGAATTTTCTCGGCAGCTTTAGTTGCATCCGCTTCAGAATCCCCTAATTTTTGTAACATTTTAGATACGTGCTTCTTATATTCTTCACGAATTTCTACAGATTTCTCATCTTCTTCTAAGTAAAAATCACGATCAGGAAGACCTAAACCGTTAGCACCTAAATAAACAGCATTCATGCTACTATTATTTAAGTCTGCACCAGCCCCAATATTTATAAAAGGAGAAGACACGGCAGCATTGGTCGCCAATACTGTTTGTAAGTCCTTTAAATTAGAAACCGAAGCAATTGCATCCAATGCTGGTTGTAACGGAGTAATACCTGCTTTGTTTCTAGCAGCAGAATCTAACTTTGTATCAAAAATTGCCAGAGCTTTTGCTTGATCTGTATCGGCAGCATAATTTCCACTTTCTTTAGCTGTCGCTAAAATTTTTAGCACATCGTCATCGGTAGATTTACGAAGCACACTAAAACCACCCCAACTAGTTCTATCGTCAGGAATTTCAGTATACTTCATCCAGTTTCCATTCACATAGTTATAGAAATCTGATTTTGGATTTTGGGTCGTATCCATGTTCGCTAGAACAATACCCGGAATTTTTTCTACTTCAGGAGTAGGTTTTGCTTCCTCTTTACAAGAAGCCAAGGCTACCAAACCGGCAGCAAATAAATAAATCTTTTTCATTTTGTGAGTTAGTTTAAACGTCTAAATCAATAAGACGCTTATATTGAGTTTTGTTACAAAAATAACAGGATTTTAATTTCTATACATTTATTTACACAACCATTTAACAACATTAACATTTGATTACGACCCATTTACCTAATGAAAAAATTATTTAAAAACTTTAAATAAAAGGTTAGTTGAAGTTAACTCACCCAGAGAGCCCTTACACTCATTACTAGTTTTATAAGAATACGGTCCATAATACTTTAGACCTATAAATATAAAACCACTGTATTATGAAGAGCTCATTAACAATTGACGTAAAAGAACCATGTAAAGAAAATTTCGCTAATTTTAATAAAACCGATAAAGGCGGATTTTGTGCTAGTTGCCAAAAAGAAGTCATTGATTTCACCAACTTTTCGGATCAAGAACTTGTAAGATATCTTAATTCAACAAGTAAAAAAACCTGTGGCAAGTTCAAATCATCGCAACTAAAATCTTATGAAACAAATACGCATTACACTATGAACAATTCAATACTAACAAAAGGAATAGGTATGATGGGTTTATCCCTATTAGCATTATGCACAACAGAGGTTAAAGCACAAGAAACTGCAAATATAGAACCACCAATAGAAGTTGTTTCTAATCAACAAGAGAATGTCATGGGCATGATGGTAAAGTATCAAGAAAAATATACGTTAGGCGGCACCATATTAGACGAAGCAAATGAACCTCTACCAGGTGTAAATGTTATTTTAAAAGGAACTACGGTAGGCATACAAACAGATTTTGATGGTAAGTTTGAATTCCCTCAACAATTAAAAGAAAATGATATTTTGGTTTTTAGTTTTATTGGTTATGAAACTAAAACATACAAGGTATTACCTAGTGTTTCTTCTACCATTGATATCAATATTACGTTTGACACCTATGATGTTGAATTAATGGGAGATATCGTAATTGGAGGTACTTATAAAAGCAAAAGAAATATTTTTCAAAAGATTGGAGACATTTTTAAATAATGAAAATCATTGTATTAATTACTTTATTTTTTTCATTAGCCTGCTTTGCGCAACGCTCAGACTTTAATCATATAGATTTTAAGAAGGCAGATAGCATTGCTACATATTACAAAGAAGCCAGTCTAAAGAATTTACCAGTGCTAACTCATAATTTGACGACATCATTAAATACCGATGTAGAAAAGTTTAGAGCTATTTACACATGGGTAAGTTCAAACATTGAGAATGATTATTCTTCCTATTTAAAGATAAGTCATAAACGCAAAAAGTTTGCCGATGACTCACAGGCCTTTTTAAATTGGAATACTAGCATAACTCCAAAAGTCTTTGAAAAGCTGTTAAAAGAACAAAAAACAGCTTGTACAGGATATGCATATTTGATTAAGGAAATGGCTACCCTAGCAGGTTTTAAATGTAATATTATTAATGGCTATGGGCGTACACCAACGTTGCTATTAGATGCGGAAAGTATGCCCAACCATTCATGGAATAGTATTGAAATAAATGGCAAGTGGTATTTGTGTGATGCCACGTGGTCTGCAGGACAAACTATGCTAATAAATGGGACGCCTCTTTTTCAACCTGATTATTTCGATGGTTATTTTCTTGCTGACCCAATATTGTTCGCAAAAAATCATTTTCCAATTACAAAAAGAGAAATAGCGCTAGTAGATGATAACGCTTTAACCACTTTTATGGAAGGACCTGTTATTTATAAAGAGGCTTTTCTTGAATCAATAACACCAGTATCACCTCTAGCAATGCATAATCAGATAAAAAAGGGAGAATCCATAACCTTTAAATTAAATGTATCAGATAATTTTTATGGGAAAATACACCTGTCACTCAACAGAGGCGGTATTCAAAAAGAAAGTAACCCTACAATAATTAGAAACGCAAATGAAATAAGTTTAGTTCAGAATTTTGAAAAGAAAGGCTTGTATGATGTACATGTTTCTACTGACAATAACTTAATTGCAACCTATGTTGTTAAAGTAAAATAACTTCATTCTGGCGGGTAATTATTGAATATCTTATCTACAACAGCTTGCAGCTTTTCTGCTTTTTCTGCAGGAGTATCACCCTCACGAAAAGGGCTTTCACTTATTGCTTGCCAAATAAGCATATCTTTATTAGAATCTACAAAATCTATCTGTAGCTCACGAGTAAGCTTTGGTCCGCCAACAGGAATACCAATAGAAACTCCACCACCAATACCACGGTTACCACCACCTAAACCTACGCCAACATTATTTCCTTGTTGAGATTTAAAAACAGTGCTTTTTATATTAATAAAAACATCTGGTTCTTCTGCAAACATGTATCCTTTTTCACCAAGCGTAGCATCCATTGCCTCCATTAGCCTTTTCTCATCTAACTCGCTCAAGCCAGTTTCCATGTCATTAAAATAATTATAAGTAGCGTAAGAAGTAAAATCTGTCTGACTGTCGTAATCATAATTAACTCTTGCAGCTCCACAAGAGGTCAAAACGACTAATATTATACTAAATAGAAAAATTCTCATGAAATTGGATTTTCTTAAAATTAAAGAAAATAAAATCGTAAAATATATTTTTAAGAAGGTATTCGATTAAGCGTTAAGCATTGAACTATGCTTTTCTATAGCCTAACATATCACTAATTATTATTTCTCTTCTGTTTTATCAACAGATTTTGTTAGCGCAGAAGAAATAATACCTGTAGGTATTGCTACAATACCTAACCCTATCATTAAAATAAAGAAAGTGAAAACTTTACCACCAACGGTTATAGGGTAAACATCGCCATACCCAACTGTAGTAAGTGTTATAATTGCCCACCAAAGGCTATCAAAAATAGAAGCGAAATTTTCTGGTTGAACCTCATGTTCAAAGTAGTAAATACCTACAGCCGAAAAATATATTAAGATTAGCGTAACGATTAAGAATAACAACACTTCTTCTTTTGCTAAACTAATAGCTCTGGAAAAACGCTCAATAGCTTTATTGTATCGCATTAATTTAAGTATACGGAACAACCTCAAAAACCTTAGGGCTCTAAGCGATCTTAAATCTACACCTAATGATAAGTAAAATGGAAGAATTGCCAGAAAATCGATAATTCCAAAAAAGCTAAATATGAATTTACTTTTCTTGTCTGAAACGTAAATACGTAATACATACTCAATTGTAAAGATGATAACGGAGAAAATCTCAATTATCCTTAAAATTTTTCTGGTTGATGGTTCAAGATCCGGAACGGTTTCAAATGAAAAAGATAGTATTGAAACAAAGATTAAAATTTGAATAAAATAGGCGAAAATTCTACTTTTCCTATTGTCATTAATTTCAACAATATTTTTTAAATACTGTTTCATCCTATCTAATTATTATGAATTAAGCATTGCCCAAAGCTTATCCTTTAATTCCACAATACCTATTTGTGCTACAGATGATATAAACATAAACGGAGTGCCGTTTAAATCTTTATTGAGTTCTTCTTTCATTTCATCCATAAGTTCCTCATCTAGCATATCGCTTTTAGAGATACAAATAAGTCGTTCTTTATCTAACAACTCAGGATTGTAGCGTCTTAACTCATCAAGTAAAATCTCATATTCCTTACTGATGTCTTTACTATCCGCAGGTATTAAAAATAACAAGTTGGCGTTACGTTCAATATGTCTTAAAAAGTAATGACCTAAACCTTTACCTTCTGCAGCACCTTCTATAATACCAGGAATATCTGCCATTACAAAACTCTTAAAGTCGCGATATTCTACAATACCTAAGTTAGGTTTTAGGGTAGTAAATTCGTAATCTGCAATTTTTGGTTTTGCCGAAGTTATTACAGATAATAAAGTAGACTTACCAGCATTAGGGAAACCTACTAGACCTACATCAGCAAGAACTTTAAGTTCTAACAAAAATTCACCTTCTAAGCCATCCATACCCGGTTGGGCATATCTAGGTGTTTGGTTTGTAGATGTTCTAAAATGCCAGTTACCACGACCTCCCATACCGCCTTGAAGCAGAATGCGTTCTTCGCCATGTTCGGTGATTTCAAAAAGGACATCTTTGGTTTCAAAATCTTTTACAACTGTACCCAACGGCACATCTAAATACACATCTTCACCATCTGCACCAGTACTACGGCTTTTACTACCGTGTGCACCATGCCCAGCTTTAAAATGTTTTGTGTATTTAAAATTAATTAAGGTCCAAAGGTTCTCGTTACCTCGGACAATTATATGTCCGCCACGACCACCATCACCACCATCAGGACCACCTTTGGTAATAAATTTTTCACGGTGCAAATGCACAGATCCCTTGCCTCCTTTACCAGAAGTCAAACCCACTTTTACGTAGTCTACAAAATTACCTTCGGTCATTGTTATTCTTTCAGTTCAAAAATCTTCATCAATCCTTATGGTTGACAAAAGAGATTCTATATTATTTTAAGCCTTCGATCACTTTCGTTAAGCGTTCGGTAATATCAGCTATTGAGCCAATACCGTTTACGCTATGAAACTTACCTTGAGCCTCGTAAAATTCTTTTACAGGAGTAGTTTTTGCATTGTACTCATCAAAACGATTTCTAATTTTAGCTACATCTTGGTCATCCGTTCTACCACTAACCTTACCTCTTTCTAAAAGACGATCAATTAAAATTTCATCATTTGCCTCTAAAGCGATGGTTGCATTGATGCCCATATCTTTAGATTCTAAGAAATTATCAAGAGCTTCTGCTTGAGCAGCAGTTCTTGGAAAACCGTCAAAAATGAATCCGTCAGCATCAGCGTTCTTCTCCACTTCTTCTTGCAACATTTTAATTGTCACCTCATCTGGCACTAGCTCTCCTTTATCAATATATGACTTGGCCAAAGTGCCCAACTCCGTTCCGTTTTTGATATTAAATCTAAAAACATCTCCGGTAGAGATATGCATTAAATTGTATTTTTCTTTTAGGAATTGTGCTTGCGTGCCCTTGCCGGCTCCTGGCTTACCAAAGAGTACAAGATTAATCATATGTTTCTGGTTTAGTTGGTATACTTCTTTTAAATTTCTTCCTTGCTCTTTATAATCAAGACCATAACCTACAATAAAATTATCAGGTATAGCCAAGCCAAAATAATCAATGGCGTATTCGCCTTTGTACACATCTGGCTTATAAAAAAGACTTGCAATTTTAAACTCTTTAACTTTTGTCTTTGAAAATAAATGGACTAATTTCTGCAAGGTACGCCCTGTATCAATTATATCTTCTAAAATAATAACACTGCGCCCTTCTATATTTTCTGGTACATCTAATAACGTTTCAACAATACCCGTAGATGTTAAGCCTTGGTAAGAACTTAGTCTTACGAAAGAAACTTCACAAGGGTGTTGGTAAGCTTTCATCAAATCAGAAACGAACATAAAAGACCCGTTTAAGACACCCACAAAAATGGGAGTCTCGTCTTTATAATCCGCTGCAATTTTGTCGGCAACCGTTTTAATGGCCTGCTGAATTTCAGATTCGCTTAGAAAAGGTTTAAAAAACTTGTCGTGAATTTGTATCAATTTTCATAAATTATCAAGGTTTGCAAAGATAAGGTATTGCCTTGTGTTTTTGATTAGAAAGGAATTGGTTTCTAAGATTTAACCGTATTTTTGTAGTACTTAAGGCGTTTTTTCAACTGCCCAAAGCAACAATTATATGGATTATTTTTCTTCAGGTTTTAAATTAGGCATTTTAGGTGGTGGTCAACTAGGTAAAATGATGTTGTACGAAACACGAAAATGGGATATTTACACCAAAGTTCTAGATGCTTCTTCTGAAGCACCAAGTAGAATGTCGTGTAATGAATTTGTACAAGGCAGTCTATTAGATTTTGATACGGTATACAATTTTGGTAAAGACGTAGATGTGCTAACCATAGAGATAGAAAACGTAAATCTTGATGCTTTAGAGAAATTAGAAGATGAAGGAGTAAAAGTATACCCACAACCTAACGCATTGCGTATTATTCAAAATAAGGCAAAACAGAAATTATTCTACGTTGACAATGAAATACCTACTGCAGATTTTCAGCGTTTTGCATACCTGAGTGAAATTGAGGATAGCATTGAAAACGGAGGATTACAATTTCCGTTTGTTTGGAAGGTTGCACAGTTTGGTTATGACGGACAAGGAGTAAAAGTCGTTAGAAGTTTAGTAGATCTAAAGGGCTTACCTACAGGTGAATGTATTACAGAGGTTATGATTCCGTTTAAAAACGAATTAGCTGTAATCGTATCTAGAAATTCTGAAGGAGAAATTATAACATATCCAGTAGTAGAGATGGAATTTCATCCAGAAGCCAACCAAGTGGAGTATGTAATTTGTCCTGCACGTATTGATGATAAAGTTGCTGAAAAGGCAAGAGCATTAGCATTAAAAGTAGCAGATAAAATAGGACTTACCGGATTGCTGGCTGTTGAAATGTTCCAAACCGAAGATGATAAAATATTGGTGAACGAAGTAGCCCCAAGACCACATAACAGCGGGCACTACAGTATTGAAGCCAGCTACACCAATCAATTTGAACAACACATTCGCAGTATTCTAGGTTTACCTTTAGGAAACACCGATAGCAAAGTAGCAGGTGTTATGGTCAATTTAGTAGGTGCAGAAGGCCATACAGGTGATGTAGTTTATAAAAATATTGAAGAGATTTTAGCCATGGAAGGAGTAACACCTCATATTTATGGCAAAGCACAAACAAGACCGTTCAGAAAAATGGGTCATGTAACCATAGTCAATAGTAATTTGGAAAAAGCAAGAGCTATTGCCGAAAAAGTAAAGGAAACAATTCAAGTGATTTCAAAATAAAAAACATGAGTAAAGTAGCCGTAGTAATGGGAAGTACAAGTGACATGCCCGTAATGCAGGAAGCCATAGATATTTTAAGAGGTTTTGATATAGAGGTAGATGTTGATATTGTATCTGCCCACAGAACACCAGAAAAATTATTCGATTTCAGTAAAAATGCACACACAAACGGTTATGCTGTTATTATAGCAGGTGCCGGTGGCGCTGCTCATTTACCCGGTATGGTTGCGTCTATGTCTCCATTACCAGTAATTGGAGTTCCTGTAAAAAGCAGTAATTCTATTGATGGCTGGGACTCTATCTTATCTATACTTCAAATGCCAGGTGGCGTACCAGTAGCAACAGTTGCGCTGAACGGAGCTAAAAATGCAGGAATTTTAGCTGCGCAGATTATCGGCAGTTCAGATAAATGCGTTTTAGATAAAATTATATTTTATAAAGAAGGTCTGAAGCAAAAAGTAATTGAAGGCGCAAAGGCTGTTAACGGCAAATAATTAGTAAACAATCTCGGAGCAATCCGCAAAGCATTGAATTGAAAATTCTATTTAGATTTCGACTGAAACGTCGGAGCATTTAAATCTCGATTATCGAGTAAAATTGATTTTAATTTATTTAAGCGGTCTTGAATTTGACCCTTAAACTTGAACTTGAAATATGAATCCATTATTATCCCCTTTTGATACTGCTCCTTTTTCACAAATAAAAAATGAGCACTTTAAGCCTGCTTTCTTAAAATCTATTGAAGATGCAAGAGCAGAAATTGATGCCATTACAGAAAATACAGATGCTCCTACTTTTGAAAACACCATAGAAGGCTTAGAGTTTTCTGGTCAACAATTAGACAGAATATCAAGTGTATTTTTCAACTTGAATTCCGCAGAAACTAACGAGGAAATTCAGAAAATTGCGCAAGAGGTTTCTCCCCTACTTTCAGAATTCGGTAATGATATCACATTAAACGAAGCATTATTCAAAAGAGTAAAAGCCGTTTACGATCAAAAAGATCGTTTAGACCTTACAGTAGAACAAACCACACTTTTAGATAAAAAATACAAGAGCTTTAGTAGAAACGGAGCTAATTTATCTGAGGATAAAAAGACACGCTTAAGAGCTATAGATGCAAAGCTTGCAAAATTGAAATTGACTTTTGGCGAGAATGTACTTGCTGAAACCAATAAATACCAACTACACCTAACGGATGAAGCTGATTTAGACGGATTACCAGAAGGTGAAAAAGAAGCCGCAGCACAATTAGCCATTTCAAAAGGCAAGGAAGATGGCTGGATGATCACTTTAGATTACCCTAGCTACATTCCTTTTATGAAGTACGCCAAGAATAGGGAGTTACGTAAAGAGCTTTCTATGGCGTTTGGCAGTAGAGCATTTCATAACGATGAACTAGACAACCAAGAAAATGTTCTTGATATTGCCAAGTTACGTTTTGAGAGAGCCAATCTTTTAGGATACAAAACACACGCCAATTTCGTTCTTGAAGAACGTATGGCAGAGACTCCAGAGAAAGTGCATTCTTTTTTAAACGAATTGCTTTCGAAAGCGAAGCCAGCTGCAGAGCGTGAGTTTAAGCAATTAGAAGATTTTGCGAAAAATCTAGATAATATTGACCGTTTAGAAAAATGGGATAGCAGTTATTATTCTGAAAAATTAAAGCAAGAGCTATTCAATTTAGATGATGAGAAACTGAAACCTTACTTTAAACTAGAAAATGTAATCAACGGTGTTTTTAAAGTAGCCGAAAACCTGTTCGATTTACAATTCGAAGAAGTACACGACATTGAAAAATATCATGACGAGGTAAAAACCTATAAGGTTTACGATACCGATAAAAATTTCATTTCATTGTTTTATGCAGATTTTCACCCAAGAGCAGGTAAAAGAGGTGGCGCATGGATGACTTCATACAAATCGCAATGGAAGCGAAATGGCGAAAATGTACGTCCACATATATCTAATGTATGCAACTTTACTCCGTCAACTAAAAGCAAGCCATCATTACTTACTTTTAACGAGGTTACTACTTTGTTTCATGAATTTGGTCACGGTTTACATGGTATGCTTGCTAATACGACCTACCCTAGTCTTTCCGGAACATCTGTATTTTGGGATTTTGTAGAATTACCTAGTCAGGTTTTGGAGAATTGGTGCTACGAAAAAGAAGCATTAGAGTTGTTTGCCAAACATTACGAAACAGGAGAAACTATACCAATGGAATTGGTTCAGAAAATAAAAGAGTCCGCCACATTCCAAGAAGGAATGCAAACCTTGCGTCAATTAAGCTTCGGATTATTAGATATGTCTTGGCATGGTGTTGACCCTACAGGCATAACCAACGTTAAAGCTCATGAAGATGAAGCTTTTAAAGATACAAGCCTTTACCCTGAAACACCGGAAACTTGTATGAGCACAGCATTCTCTCATATTTTTCAAGGAGGATATTCATCTGGATATTACAGTTACAAATGGGCTGAAGTTTTAGATGCAGATGCTTTTGCATACTTTAAAGAAGAGGGAATTTTCAATAAAGAAGTTGCCACTAAATTTAAGGACAACGTTCTTTCGCAAGGCGGT
>TARA_R110002033_G_scaffold65596_5_pt1 | contig 15195 bp, 9 predicted proteins | sample TARA_R110002033 | Tara Oceans TARA_R110002033 (sample SAMEA4397051) | marine metagenome | biome: Polar Biome; feature: [SRF] surface water layer (ENVO:00010504); material: water (ENVO:00002006), including particulate matter (ENVO:01000060) such as... | depth 5 m
CGGTGTTTTCTATTTTGTTCGCATTGGCAACTTGGGGTGTAGATAGCCTTTTTAGTAAGTTGATTCAAATCTATTTTGAAAAATTAATTGGTTAAAAAGCTCCCTATGTCAGAAGTATTGGAAAAGAAATGGTATGTAGTAAGGGCTGTAAGTGGTCAAGAAAATAAAATCAAAGGCTATATCGAATCAGAAGTAGCTAGATTGGGTTTTTCTGATTACTTAGAGGATATTCTAGTTCCTACAGAAAAGGTAGTCCAAATTCGCAATGGAAAAAAGGTTAATAAAGAAAGAGTTTATTTCCCTGGGTATATTATGATAAAAGCGAACCTTGGTGGAGAAATGGTGCATATAGTGCGTTCTATAACCAATGTAATAGGTTTCTTAGGAGAGACAAAAGGGGGTGACCCTGTTCCACTTAGAAAGTCGGAAGTAAATAGAATGTTAGGTAAGGTTGATGAATTGACAGTAACTACAGATAGTGTTGCTATTCCATTTGTAATGGGTGAAACGGTAAAGGTTATTGATGGTCCTTTCAATGGTTTCAATGGTACTGTAGAGAAAATAAATGAAGAAAAGCGTAAGCTTGAGGTGATGGTTAAGATTTTCGGAAGAAAAACACCATTAGAGCTAAGTTATATGCAAGTAGAAAAAGTATAATAAGAACTGTTACATAAAAAGTTGTGTTGCTTCCAAAAAAAAACACAATTTAATTTAATTTTAAACAATGGCAAAAGAAGTAAGTAAAGTAGTTAAACTACAAGTTAGGGGAGGTGCAGCGAATCCGTCGCCACCGGTTGGACCCGCTTTAGGTGCTGCCGGTGTTAACATCATGGAGTTCTGTAAGCAATTTAATGCACGTACGCAGGACAAACAAGGTAAAGTTTTACCTGTTGCTATCACGGTATACAAAGATAAGTCATTTGACTTCGTTGTAAAAACACCGCCAGCGGCAGTTCAGCTTATGGAAGCGGCTAAGATTAAAAAAGGATCAGGCGAACCTAACCGAGTGAAAAACGGAAACGTATCTTGGGATCAAATTAAGACTATCGCAGAAGATAAGATGGTAGATCTTAATGCATTTACAGTTGAATCTGCAATGAGTATGGTTGCTGGAACTGCAAGATCTATGGGTTTAAAAGTTTCAGGTACTAGACCTTTTTAATATCTTAAAAGCATTTATAATGGCAAAATTAACAAAAAATCAAAAAGAAGCGCTTTCTAAGATAGATAAGAATAAAATCTATACTTTACAAGAAGGTTCGGCTTTGGTAAAAGAAATAACAAAGGCAAAATTTGATGCATCTGTAGAGTTAGCTGTTCGTTTAGGAGTAGATCCTAGAAAAGCTAATCAAATGGTGCGTGGCGTTGTTACCTTACCACACGGTACTGGTAAAGACGTAAAAGTTTTAGCATTAGTAACACCTGACAAAGAAGCAGAGGCTAAAGAAGCTGGTGCAGATTTCGTTGGATTGGATGAGTATTTGGATAAAATTAAAAATGGTTGGACAGATGTTGATGTGATTATCACTATGCCAAGCGTTATGGGTAAATTAGGACCATTAGGTAGAGTTTTAGGGCCTAGAGGTTTAATGCCAAATCCAAAAACTGGTACAGTAACTATGGATGTTGCAAAAGCAGTAGCTGAAGTTAAAGCTGGTAAAATAGATTTCAAAGTAGATAAAACAGGTATTGTTCATGCTGCAATTGGGAAAGTTTCTTTCTCTGCTGAGAAGATTCATGAAAATGCAAAAGAACTTATTGATACTTTGAATAAATTAAAGCCTACAGCTTCAAAAGGTGTTTACATAAAAAGTATTTTCATGTCTAGTACTATGAGTCCTAGTGTGCAATTAGATGCTAAATCAGTTTAATTCGGATATATTATTATGACAAGAGAAGAAAAATTAAACGTAATAGAAGATTTAACTGCACAACTAGCTAATAATTCAACTATATATTTAGCTGATATATCTGGTATGGATGCAGTAGCAACATCTGATTTAAGAAGAGCTTGTTTTAAAGCGAACATTAAATTAGCAGTAGTTAAAAACACATTGCTTGCAAAAGCAATGGAGGCTTCTGATAGAGAGTTTGGAGAACTTCCAACTGTTCTTAAAGGAAGTACATCTTTGATGTTTGGAGAGACTGGTAACGGTCCTGCAAAATTAATTAAGGCATTTAGAGCAAAGACTAAAGATAAGCCTTTGTTGAAAGGTGCTTTTGTAGAAGAAGCAGTTTATATCGGTGATGATCAATTAGAATCTTTAGTTAATATTAAATCTAAAGAAGAAGTTATTGGTGATATCATCGGATTATTACAGTCTCCAGCTAAGAATGTTATTTCTGGGCTTAAGGCTAGTGGTGGTAAACTGGCTGGAATTCTTAAAACCTTATCAGAGAAATAAAAACGTACGCACTACAAACAATTATATTTTAAAAATTTATTAAACGATAGAAAAATGGCAGATTTAAAAGATTTCGCAGAAAAATTAGTTAACTTAACTGTAAAAGAGGTAAACGAGTTAGCAGGTATATTAAAAGATGAGTATGGTATTGAGCCTGCTGCTGCTGCTGTTGCAGTTGCTGCTGGTGGTGGAGCTGGTGAGGCTGCTGCTGAAGAGAAAACAGAATTTGATGTTATCTTGAAAGCTGCTGGAGCATCTAAGCTTGCAGTTGTAAAATTAGTTAAAGAATTAACTGGTTTAGGTTTAAAAGAAGCAAAAGATATCGTTGATAGCGCACCAAAAGCTATTAAAGAAGGTATCTCTAAAGATGAAGCTGAAGGAATTCTAAAATCATTGGAAGAAGCAGGAGCAGAAGTTGAGCTTAAATAATAGAAGCAACCATAGAATTTTTGGTTTAGGTCTTTTCACTTTTGGTGGTTAGACCTAAACCTATTTATGTATGTAGCCATTAACTACATGCAATATAAAGTAAGTATTCATAATCAAAATTTTGTCCATTGATGTTTACAAATCAGACTGAAAGAATAAATTTCGCATCCGCTAAGAACATACCGAATTATCCGGATTTCTTGGACATTCAGGTTAAGTCGTTTCAAGATTTTTTTCAACTTGAAACTAAATCTGACGAAAGGGGAGATGAAGGACTATATAATACGTTCATGGAGAACTTTCCTATTACGGACACGAGAAATCAGTTCGTATTAGAGTTCTTAGATTATTTTATAGATCCACCTCGTTATTCTATACAAGAGTGTATAGAGCGTGGTCTTACCCATAGCGTTCCGCTAAAAGCAAGGTTAAAATTATATTGTACTGATCCGGAACATGAGGATTTTGAAACTATTGTACAGGATGTTTATTTAGGAACTATTCCGTATATGACTCCGAGTGGTACCTTTGTTATAAATGGTGCAGAGCGTGTTGTTGTTTCACAATTACACAGGTCTCCTGGTGTTTTCTTCGGACAATCTTTCCATGCCAATGGAACAAAATTATATTCTGCAAGAGTAATACCTTTTAAAGGTTCTTGGATAGAATTTGCAACTGATATCAATGGCGTTATGTACGCATATATTGATAGAAAGAAAAAATTACCTGTTACTACACTTTTTAGAGCTATTGGTTTTGAAAGTGATAAGGATATCTTAGAAATTTTTGACCTTTCTGAAGAGGTTAAAGTTTCTGTGGCAGGACTTAAAAAAGTATTAGGACGTAAATTAGCGGCAAGAGTTTTAAATACTTGGCACGAAGATTTCGTGGATGAAGATACCGGCGAGGTGGTTTCTATTGAAAGAAATGAAATTATCTTAGATCGTGATACTGTTTTAGAAAAAGAACATATTAATCAAATTGTAGATGCAGACGTAAAAACTGTTTTATTGCATAAAGAAAGTGCAGCACAATCTGATTATGGTATCATTCATAATACATTACAAAAAGATCCTACGAATTCTGAAAAGGAAGCTGTAGAACATATCTACCGTCAACTACGTAATGCTGAACCGCCAGATGAGGAAACGGCACGTGGTATAATTGATAAATTATTCTTTTCTGATCAACGTTACAACTTAGGTGAAGTTGGTCGTTACAGAATGAATAAGAAATTAGGGTTGGATATTGGAATGGACAAACAAGTTTTGACTAAAGAAGATATCATAACTATAATCAAGTATTTGATTGAGTTGATTAACTCTAAAGCTGAGATTGATGATATTGATCACCTTTCTAACCGTCGTGTTAGAACTGTAGGGGAGCAATTATCTCAACAATTTGGTGTTGGTCTTGCTCGTATGGCAAGAACAATTCGTGAACGTATGAACGTACGTGATAATGAAGTGTTTACACCAATAGATTTGATTAATGCGAAAACATTATCATCTGTTATAAATTCTTTCTTTGGTACAAACCAATTATCTCAGTTTATGGATCAAACGAATCCATTAGCAGAGATTACACATAAGAGAAGACTTTCTGCGCTAGGGCCAGGAGGTTTATCAAGAGAAAGAGCAGGTTTTGAAGTACGTGATGTTCACTATACGCACTACGGTAGACTTTGTCCAATTGAAACTCCTGAAGGGCCAAACATTGGTTTGATTTCTTCATTGGCTGTATTTTCTAAAGTAAACCCAATGGGTTTCTTAGAAACTCCGTATAGAAAAGTTGAAAATGGTAAAGTAGACATAGCGAACTTTAGTTATTTAAGTGCTGAAGAAGAAGAAGGAATGAAAATTGCGCAAGCAAACATTCCTATGGATGCTGAAGGTAATATTACTGCGGATAAAGTTATTGCAAGAGAAGAAGGAGATTTTCCTGTTGTAGATCCAGCAGAGATTCAATATACCGATGTTGCTCCGAATCAAATTGCATCTATTTCTGCATCTTTAATTCCTTTCTTGGAACATGATGATGCGAACAGAGCATTGATGGGGTCAAACATGATGCGTCAGGCAGTTCCATTATTACGACCAGAAGCTCCTATTGTGGGTACTGGTTTGGAGCGTCAAGTAGCTTCTGATTCTAGAGTATTGATTAATGCAGAAGGAGATGGAACTATACAGTATGTAGATTCTCAAATAATTACAATTAAATACAACAGAACTGAAGAAGAACGTTTAGTTAGTTTTGAAGATGATTCAAAAACATACGAGCTTGTTAAGTTTAGAAAAACAAATCAAGGAACGAGTATAAATTTGAAGCCTATCGTAAGAAAAGGTGATAAAGTTTTAAAAGGTCAAGTTCTTTGTGAGGGTTATGCTACTGAAAATGGGGAGTTGGCTTTAGGTAGAAACCTAAAAGTTGCCTTTATGCCTTGGAAAGGGTATAACTTTGAAGATGCGATTGTAATATCTGAAAAGGTAGTTCGTGAAGATATTTTTACTTCTATTCACGTAGATGAGTATTCTTTAGAGGTTAGAGATACAAAACTTGGTGCTGAAGAATTAACAAATGATATTCCTAACGTTTCCGAAGAGGCTACAAAAGACTTAGATGAAAACGGTATGATCCGTATTGGTGCTGAAGTTAAGCCTGGTGATATATTAATAGGTAAAATTACTCCTAAAGGAGAATCTGATCCTACACCAGAAGAGAAATTACTTCGTGCAATATTTGGTGATAAAGCTGGAGATGTTAAAGATGCTTCATTAAAAGCTTCACCTTCTTTAAGAGGAGTGGTTATCGACAAAAAATTATTCTCTCGTTCTGTAAAAGATAAGAGAAAACGTTCTGAAGATAAAGAAGCTATTACGAAGTTGGAATTAGAATACGAAGTGAAATTCGAGCAATTAAAAGATGTTTTAATCGAAAAACTATTTAATTTAGTAAATGGTAAAACTTCGCAAGGTGTTCTAAATGATCTTGGTGAAGAAGTACTTCCGAAAGGAAAGAAATATACCATGAAGATGCTTAATGCTGTTGATGATTTTGCTCACTTAGTGGGAGGAAGTTGGACGATAGATAAAGAATCAAATAATTTGGTTACCGATTTGTTACATAACTACAAAATCAAATTAAATGATCTTCAAGGTAATCTTAGAAGAGATAAGTTTACGATTTCTGTAGGTGATGAATTACCAGCAGGAATCATGAAATTAGCTAAAGTTTATGTTGCTAAAAAACGTAAACTAAAAGTTGGGGATAAAATGGCAGGACGTCATGGAAACAAAGGTATTGTATCACGTATCGTTAGACATGAAGATATGCCTTTCTTAGCGGATGGAACGCCAGTTGATATTGTATTGAATCCATTAGGGGTACCATCACGTATGAACATTGGACAAATTTATGAAACTGTTCTTGGTTGGGCAGGTCTTAAATTAGGTAAGAAATATGCCACTCCAATTTTTGACGGTGCTACTCTCGATCAAATTAATGAGTATACCGACGAAGCCGGAATTCCAAGATTTGGTCATACATACTTATATGATGGTGGAACTGGACAACGTTTTGATCAGCCTGCTACAGTTGGTGTAATCTACATGTTGAAATTAGGACACATGGTAGATGATAAAATGCACGCTCGTTCTATAGGACCATATTCTTTAATTACGCAACAACCATTAGGAGGTAAAGCACAATTTGGTGGTCAGCGTTTTGGAGAGATGGAAGTTTGGGCACTTGAAGCTTACGGAGCTTCTGCTACTTTACGTGAAATATTAACAGTTAAATCTGATGATGTTGTAGGTAGAGCTAAAACTTACGAAGCAATTGTTAAAGGAGAAACAATGCCAGAACCTGGTTTACCAGAATCTTTCAATGTATTAATGCATGAACTTAAGGGATTAGGTTTGGATATTAGACTTGAAGAGTAGAAGTAATAGGTTTTTAAGAGATACTATTTAGTAACACAAATTTAATTTATCATCACCATATTGTTATGGCTAGACAAAGAGATAATAACACAATAAAAAGGTTTAATAAAATTTCAATTGGATTGGCTTCACCAGAATCTATTTTGGCAGAGTCAAGAGGAGAAGTTTTAAAGCCTGAAACTATTAACTATAGAACGCACAAACCAGAGCGTGACGGTCTTTTTTGTGAGCGTATTTTTGGACCTGTAAAGGATTATGAATGTGCTTGTGGTAAGTACAAAAGAATCCGTTATCGCGGTATCGTTTGCGACCGTTGTGGTGTAGAGGTTACCGAAAAGAAAGTGCGTAGAGATAGAGTTGGTCACATTAATTTAGTGGTACCTGTAGCTCATATATGGTACTTCCGTTCTTTACCTAACAAAATCGGATACTTACTAGGATTACCTTCCAAGAAATTGGACATGATTATCTATTATGAACGTTATGTGGTTATTCAACCTGGTATTGCAAAAGGTCCTGAGGGGGAAGAAATCAATAAAATGGATTTCTTAACGGAAGAGGAATATTTAACTATTTTAGAATCTGTACCTGTTGAGAATCAATACTTAGAAGATACAGATCCTAATAAATTCATTGCTAAAATGGGTGCTGAATGTTTAATAGACATTTTGGCACGTATAGATTTAGATGAACTTTCTTACGAATTAAGACATAAGGCAAATACTGAAACGTCTAAACAACGTAAGACTGAAGCTTTAAAAAGACTTCAGGTTGTTGAATCGTTAAGAGAATCTCAAGAGAATAGAGAAAACAGACCTGAGTGGATGATTATGAAAGTAATCCCTGTTATTCCACCAGAATTGCGTCCTCTTGTTCCTTTAGATGGTGGTCGTTTTGCGACTTCAGATTTAAATGATTTATATAGAAGAGTTATTATTCGTAACAACCGTTTGAAAAGATTGGTTGAAATAAAAGCTCCTGAAGTAATTCTTAGAAACGAGAAGCGTATGCTTCAAGAATCTGTAGATTCTTTATTCGATAATACAAGAAAAGCTTCTGCTGTTAAAACGGAATCTAATAGACCTTTGAAATCTCTTTCTGATTCTTTAAAAGGTAAGCAAGGTCGTTTCCGTCAAAACTTACTTGGTAAGCGTGTAGATTATTCAGCACGTTCGGTAATTGTTGTTGGACCAGAATTAAGATTATTTGAATGTGGTCTTCCAAAAGATATGGCTGCTGAATTATACAAACCTTTTATTATCCGTAAGTTGATAGAAAGAGGTATCGTGAAAACTGTTAAGTCTGCTAAAAAGATAATAGACAAAAAAGAGCCTGTTGTTTGGGATATTCTAGAGAATGTATTAAAAGGTCATCCTGTATTATTAAACAGGGCTCCTACATTACACCGTTTAGGTATCCAAGCATTCCAGCCTAAATTAATTGAAGGTAAAGCAATTCGTTTACACCCATTAGTATGTACTGCATTTAATGCGGATTTTGATGGGGATCAAATGGCAGTTCACTTACCATTAGGCCCAGAAGCAATTTTAGAATGTCAATTATTAATGTTGGCGTCTCACAATATTTTGAACCCTGCAAATGGTTCTCCTATTACTGTACCATCACAAGATATGGTCTTGGGTCTGTATTATATGACCAAAGAGCGTAAATCTACACCTGAAGTTCCTGTAAAAGGAGAAGGCTTAACTTTCTATTCTGCGGAAGAGGTAGTTATTGCTCACAATGAAGGCATGGTAGATTTGAATGCTGGTATTAAAGTAAGAGCAAAAGATTTTAATGAAGCTAGAGAATTGGTGTATCAAATTATACCAACAACTGTAGGTAGAGTATTGTTTAATATCATGGTGCCAGAACAGGCAGGTTATATTAACGATGTTTTGAATAAGAAATCTTTAAGAGATATTATTGGTGGAATTTTAGAGGTAACAGATGTGCCTACTACTGCTGATTTCTTGGATAAGATTAAGACTATGGGTTATGAGTTCGCTTTTAAAGGTGGTCTTTCCTTTAGTTTAGGTGATATTATTATCCCGCCAGAAAAACATGAAATGATTGCTGATGCTAACGGACAAGTTGAAGGTATTATGGCCAATTATAATATGGGTCTAATTACGAACAATGAACGTTACAACCAAGTAATTGATGTTTGGACATCAACTAACGCACAGTTGACTGAGCTAGCCATGAAGCGTATTCGTGAAGATCAGCAAGGATTCAACTCGGTGTATATGATGCTTGATTCTGGTGCAAGGGGTTCTAAAGAACAAATTCGCCAGTTAACCGGTATGCGTGGATTAATGGCTAAGCCTAAAAAATCTACAGCTGGTGGGGGTGAAATTATTGAAAACCCTATTCTTTCTAACTTTAAGGAAGGTCTTTCAATTCTTGAATACTTTATCTCTACTCACGGTGCGCGTAAGGGACTTGCGGATACGGCTTTAAAAACTGCTGATGCTGGTTACTTAACTCGTCGTTTGGTAGATGTTTCTCAAGATGTTATTATAAACACTGAAGATTGCGGTACTTTAAGAGGTATTCAAGTTGAAGCTTTAAAGAAGAATGAAGAGATTGTTGAATCTTTAGGGGAAAGAATTTTAGGTAGAGTAGCATTACATGATGTTTATAATCCTCTAACTGAAGAATTAATTCTTAGCGCTGGTCAAGAAATTTTAGAATCAGACGTTAAAGTTGTTGAAGCATCTCCAATAGATAAAATTGAAGTGCGTTCTGCTTTGACATGTGAAGCTCAAAAAGGAATTTGTGGTAAATGCTACGGAAGAAACCTTTCTACCAATAAAATGGTTCAAAGAGGTGAAGCTGTTGGTGTTGTTGCTGCTCAGTCAATTGGAGAGCCTGGAACACAGTTAACACTTCGTACATTCCACGTAGGTGGTATTGCAGGAAACATTTCAGAAGAAAGTAAACTTCTTGCTAAGTTCGGAGGTATTGCTGAGATTGAAGATATGAGAACAGTAAAAGGTTCTGATAATGATGGTAATCCTGCTGAAATTGTAATTTCAAGAACATCAGAAATTAAAGTTGTTGATGCTAAAACAGGTATCGTTTTAAGTACAAATAATATTCCTTACGGGTCTCAATTGTTTGTAAAAAATGGTGATAAGATTGCTAAAGATGAAGTAGTTTGTCAATGGGATCCATATAACGGTGTTATCGTTTCTGAATTCCCAGGTAAAATTGCTTATGAAAACATAGATCAAGGTGTTACTTATCAAGTAGAAATTGATGAACAAACTGGTTTCCAAGAGAAAGTAATTTCTGAATCTAGAAACAAAAAATTGATACCTACTTTACTTATTATGAATAGTAAAGATGAAGTATTACGTTCATACAACCTGCCTGTGGGATCACACATCATGGTTGATAATGGTGAGAAAATTAAGGAAGGTAAAATCTTAGTTAAGATACCTCGTAAATCTGCTAAATCAGGAGATATTACAGGTGGTCTTCCAAGAGTAACAGAATTATTTGAAGCTCGTAATCCTTCTAACCCTGCCGTTGTTTCTGAAATTGATGGAGTTGTTTCTTTTGGTAAAATTAAAAGAGGTAATCGTGAAATCATTATTGAATCTAAATTAGGTGAGGTTAAGAAATACTTAGTGAAACTTTCTAATCAAATCTTGGTTCAAGAGAACGATTATGTTCGTGCTGGTATGCCTTTATCAGATGGGTCTGTGACTCCAGAAGATATTCTTTCAATTAAAGGACCTTCAGCTGTTCAGCAATATTTGGTTAATGAAGTACAGGAAGTATATCGTTTACAAGGAGTGAAGATTAACGATAAGCATTTTGAAGTAGTTGTACGTCAAATGATGCGTAAAGTTCGTATTCAAGATCCGGGTGATACAATTTTCTTAGAAAATCAATTAGCTCATAAAGATGACTTCATTAAGGAGAATGATGGGATATTTGGTAAGAAAGTTGTTGTTGAAGTCGGGGAATCAGCAAATCTTAAATTAGGGCAAATAATTACTGCTCGTCAATTAAGAGATGAAAATTCTGGTTTAAGACGAAATGATAAAGCCTTAGTTGAAGCTAGAGATGCTATTGCAGCAACTGCAACGCCTATATTACAAGGTATTACTCGTGCTTCGCTACAGACAAAATCATTCATATCAGCGGCATCATTCCAAGAAACAACTAAAGTATTAAACGAAGCAGCGGTTGCTGGTAAGGTTGATGATTTAGAAGGATTAAAGGAGAATGTTATTGTTGGGCATAAAATTCCAGCAGGTACAGGTATGAGAGATTATGAAAGCATTATTGTAGGCTCTAAAGAAGAGTATGATGAAATAATGGCTCGTAAAGAAGAATTTAAATTCTAAAAATTTTTTTAATGAGTGATCAAAATCAGAAGCAAATCAATATAGAGTTAGATGAAAAAATTGCCGAAGGAATATATTCTAATTTGGCAATAATAAATCATTCTGTATCAGAATTTGTAGTAGACTTTATTAGTATGATGCCTGGAGCTCCAAAAGCAAAAGTGAAGAGTAGAATAGTACTTACACCTCAACACGCTAAAAAGTTCTTAAAAGCATTGCAGGATAATGTCAATAGATTTGAAAGTGCTCATGGAAAAATAAAAGATTACGAACAACCTCCAATACCAATTAATTTTGGCCCAACTGGAGAGGCATAAATAAAAAACCCGCGATATATCGCGGGTTTTTTGTTTTAAAAAGAAAGCTTTATATCTTATTCAAATTCAGAAGTGAATTTTAAAATTACAGAAGGGTATTTCTGTTGTGTCATTTGTAATGAAAATTGAGAATCTGCTAAGAATACGAGTTGTCCACGTTTGTCTTTAGCCAAAAATTTCTGTTTTACTCTTTTAAATTCTTTAAATTCATCATTGTTTTTATCTTTTGGGGCAACCCAACAAGCCTTGAAGACAGGGAAGTTTTCATAGGTGCATTTTGCTCCATATTCATGTTCTAAACGATATTGAATCACTTCATATTGTAAAGCACCAACGGTACCAATTACTTTTCTTGCATTCATTTCTAGTGTAAAAAGCTGAGCAACACCTTCATCCATTAATTGGTCAATTCCCTTTGCTAATTGCTTAGACTTCATAGGGTCAGCATTATTGATATATCTAAAATGCTCTGGTGAAAAGCTTGGAATGCCTTTGTAATGTAATATTTCACCTTCGGTTAGGGTATCTCCAATTTTGAAATTCCCAGTATCATGTAAGCCTACGATATCACCAGGGTAAGAGATATCTATAATTTCTTTTTTCTCAGCAAAAAAGGCATTGGGACTAGAGAACTTTAATTTTTTATTACTCCTTACATGTAAATAAGGTTTGTTCCTTTCAAAGGTGCCAGAAACAATTTTTATAAAAGCGAGACGATCTCTATGTTTTGGATCCATATTCGCATGTATCTTAAACACAAAACCAGTAAATTCTTTTTCATTTGCTTTCACTAATCGCTCTTCAGACATCTTTGGTCTTGGTGTAGGAGCGATATCAACAAAACAATCTAGTAATTCTCTAACACCAAAATTATTTAAGGCAGAACCAAAGAATACTGGTTGCAACTGCCCATCTAAATAATCTTGCCTATTAAATTCTGGATATACTCCGTGAACAAGATCAAGATTTTCTCTTAAATCTGCAGCGGCTTTAGTACCAATAGTTTTTTCTAAATCACTATTAGTTAGATCACTAAAAGCAATAACATCTTCTATGTTTTTTTTGCTATCACCGCTAAAGAGGTTTATATTTTTCTCATATATATTATAGATTCCTTTAAAGTCATACCCCATTCCTATTGGGAAACTTAACGGAGTAACTGTAAGACCTAATTTTTGTTCTACTTCATCAAGTAAGTCGAAGGCATCTTTACCTTCTCTATCCATTTTATTTATAAATACAATGATGGGAATTTTTCTCATTCGGCAAACTTCAACAAGTTTCTCGGTTTGCTCTTCTACACCTTTTGCAACATCTATTACTACGATGACACTATCAACAGCTGTCAGTGTTCTGAAAGTGTCTTCGGCGAAATCTTTGTGACCAGGAGTATCTAGTATGTTTATTTTTTTATCCCGATAAATAAAAGCTAAGACAGAAGTGGCTACAGAAATACCACGCTGACGCTCGATTTCCATAAAATCACTGGTGGCTCCTTTCTTAATTTTGTTGTTTTTTACAGCTCCAGCTTCTTGTATTGCTCCTCCAAATAAAAGTAATTTTTCGGTTAGTGTTGTTTTACCGGCATCGGGGTGTGATATAATACCAAAAGTTCGCCTTCGCTGTATTTCACTTTCAAAACTCATACTCAAATTTTTCGCAAAAATAGGTTAAATATTTATTTAGCTTCATTTTTATAATTATTTAAAATTTTTATAATTATTTTTTATGAAAATTATTCGGTTTAATGCGTTGAAAATGAAAAGGTAGAGTTTTTAAAATTACGTATAAACCGCATAAATTTACTGTTGTAGGAAAAAGCTAAACGTCTTTTTTAGTCGATGAGACGTATCTATGAACAGTGCAATTTTATAATGAATCGGTTGTTCATCGAGTATATTTGTTCTTTAAAGATATTTAGTAAACTCTTTGAAGATTTCATTTAAGAAATATATTAATAAGCTATATCTTGCACTGATATTTAAGTCTCGAAGACCCCATCTTCTTACTCAGTACATGATACCTGCAGCCATGGTGATTAGTTTAATAAAAAGCTAACGCGTATGGATATTATTACTTTTATTAAAAGCTTTAAGGGGTTGTTCTCTATTTCTTCTGCCAAGTTTTTATTAATACTTTTTTTTCTAACTTCTAGTTTCTCATTTGATACTATTACGTATAATGATGCTATCGTTTTTGATATGTATACGGATACGGATGGTGATAAAATAGCTGATTCAAAAGATATTGATGATGACGGTGACGGCATCACTGATACTGATGAGGGTTATCATGCCACCAATCCTAGAGATACTGATAAGGATGGCATTCCTGATTATTTAGATATTGATTCTGATAACGATGGCATTCTTGATAATAGAGAAGCGCAAACTACCTCTGGATATATGGGTCCAGATGGATTCGATGAAAATAGTAATGGCCTTGATGATATTTATGAAACCATTCCAGGGAGCTGTGGAGGCTTAGTAGCTATAGATACTGACCATGATGGAATTCCTGATTACAGAGATATCGATTCTGATAATGATGGTATTTTAGATAATGTTGAAGCTCAGACTACTATTGGTTATATAGCACCTTGTGGTGTAGATAAAAATGTTAAAAATGGTTTAGATGATCATTATGAAAGTTGTCCAAATCAAGGGTTAACACCTATAGATACAGATGGAGATAGTAAGCCTGATTATAGAGATTTAGACTCTGATAATGATGGTATTTTGGATAATGTTGAAGCTCAAACTACTATTGGTTATATAGCGCCTTGCGGTGTAGATAAAAATGTTAAAAATGGTTTAGATGATCATTATGAAAGCACACCTGGTTCAGGTGAAGGAATAACACCTGTTGATACTGATGGGGATGGCAAGCCTGATTTTAGAGATTTAGATTCTGATAATGATAGCTGCTATGATACCATGGAAGCAGGATATATCGATGCTTTTTTAGTAGAAAATAGGGATGGAAAATTAGGGAATGTGATTCCGCCTGTTGTGAATGTTGATGGTCTGGTTGTTTCAGGTGAAAATGGTCAAGGCTACACCAATCCTTTAGATTCAAATTCCAATGGCATTTTGGACTTTAGGGAAGCTTCTTGTAATAACGCGTGTACAAATCCTAATGTAATAAACGTAACCGATGATACCGCAACAACAGAGGTAAATACTCCTGTAATTGTTGATGTATTAGCAAATGATACTAATGTTCCGGCAGATGGAACATTGACAGTAACTACGCCTGATAATGGCATTGTAGTTATTAATGATGGTGGTACACCAGAAGATCTTAGTGATGATACGATTACCTATACTCCAAATGGTGATTTTGTTGGAGAAGACACTTTTGATTATGTACTATGTGATGCTTCAGGTAATTGTGATACGGGAACGGTTACCGTTACTGTAAATACTCCGATGGTTGATGCTGTAGATGATATCGCAACAACAGAGGTAAATACTCCTGTAATTATTGATGTATTGGCAAATGATACTAATGTTCCGGCAGATGGAACATTGACAGTAACTACGCCTGATAATGGCATTGTAGTTATTAATGATGGTGGTACACCAGAAGATCTTAGTGATGATACGATTACCTATACTCCAAATGATGATTTTGTTGGAGAAGACACTTTTGATTATATACTATGTGATGCTTCAGGTAGTTGCGACACGGGAACGGTAACAGTTGTAGTTGTTGCCTCTCCAGATGTTATTGATGC